>JACLAC010022304.1_pt1 | contig 11931 bp, 1 predicted proteins | sample 8027881 | NCBI WGS metagenome assembly JACLAC01 (sample SAMN15725517, study PRJNA655200) | protist metagenome | isolation source: fluorescence activated cell sorting (FACS) single amplified genomes of... | place: Spain: Blaines Bay Microbial Observatory, Mediterranean Sea | collected 2016-01-19 | reverse complement strand
AATTATTCCAAGAATATCATACCGATGTACCTTTAACAAATGTGGATAGGCATGCAATTGCTTTGGAATGGATCGATTCATTTGAAAAAGATAATGATAATAACGTGGTGGTTGTTGATAAATTACAACAAATAATAGCAAAACCATTAGATAAACTTCCAGCAAAATTAGATGCAATCGATAGAATATCACATAAAGCTGCGAAATCGATACCGGCATATGTGATTTTATCATCGTTAATACAAATTGATTTTAAATTGTATTTAAACACATATTTACAATCGTCTAGAAAATTGAAAAATACAATTTGCCATACGTTATTTAATACTGCTGTGATTCATGTACGGAAAATACTTGGTCAATATAAAATGATTATTCAGTATCTAAAACAACAAATTAATAATGCTGTTGAATTGCAAGCGTGCGTTGAATATTTAGCCAACTTACCAACAAACATGTTAGAGTTGGATATGGAATATAAAGAAGCAATGATAGTATTTAATATGATTGATCGTTTAAATAGAATACAACAATACGCTCCATTATTTTATAAGCAAGAAGATAGTGATCGTAGTAGTAGTAGTAATAGTAATAGTAGTAGTAGTAGTAGTAGTAGTAGTAATACTCATCGTATTGAAGAAAGCGTAAGTAGAATGTCTATATCTATATATATGTACTTGCGATGAAATAAACAACAAACTAACATATTTTATTCCAATAGACCATTTTTAATCTACGTTACAACACGTTACACCAACCAAAATTAATTCATTACTTGGTAAAGCAAACTGGTGTTCGAATCAAAACAAAAGCAGCTGCATTGACACAACAAATTTTAGATAATGAAGCTAAATTTATGAAAGTTTGTAAGAAATGTGTAATAATGATTGCGCCAATGCGTGATTATAATTATGAAAGCGTTGAACAAGCAAATGTATATGCATATAATTGCAAAGAATTTTTAGACGAATTATCCAAGGTACAAGATGATGGAAAAAGAATCGAAAATGATCGTAAAATATTAGGAATGAAACCAGTGGATTATGGTCGTGTTTATGCAGCATATGAGGAAACAAGGCAATATTGTAGATTATGGAACGTAATTGGAGAAGTACAAGAATTTTATGAACAAGTATTAGAACTGGATGTAGGTCAATATCCATGTGATTTTGCATTGGAGCAAATGAACACAAAATGGTTACCAGAACTACATATTCTAGAAAAAATATTTTCCAATTTGATTATACAATTTCGAATCATATCGTTAACAAAAACAAAATTATTAACATTGAAAAAACATGATAAAGTGTTTCGTTTATTGACACGTGATTGTTTAAGGAAACGGCATTGGATTAGTTTAAACCATGCATTTGATGATATTTTAAATGCTAAAAAGACATCAGATGGTAGTGATACGGAAGATGATCCAGAATTTATTAAATTCCAACTAGCAAATAGAACACATACAATTATATTAGGAGATGTATATTATAGTGGTGTATTATTGCAACGAATTGGTACCATCCGTGCAACGGTAAATCGTGCTAAGAAAGAATTAGATATTGAAATACAATTAGAAAAGATGAAAATGGAATGGCAAGCATTGTCATTGGTGTTTAAAGAGGAGGAGGAGGTGGAGGTGGCATCGCAACATCAAGAAGAAGAAGAAGAAGGAAGAAAAAAAACAAAATTAAATGATTCTACTACACCAGAAACAAATGGTGAAAACAAATCTCCACCACCACCACCAAAACCAAAAACATTCTATTTAGAAAATATCAATGCTATTATTGATATAGCAAATCATCAACTTGCAGAGACAAATAAAATGGCAGCATCGAAGCATAGTGTCTTTCAATTAGAAGATTTAGAATATTGGAAAGAATTTTTAAAACGTTCCATACAAGAATTGCATCGTTGGCAATTGTGTCATCGTTTACGTAATACAATATTACCATTTTTAAAATCCTCCTCATTGATTCAATTAAATACATTTTTAAAACCAAAATTAAAATCAAAGAAGGGAAAAAAACAAATAAATAAACGAATTACTAGTAAAAACGATGAAGGTAAAACAAAACGTGATTTGCTAATAGAACATCAAGCAGAATACAAACGTGGGAAAGAAAAACGTATTTTAAGATCGTTGAACGCCACGCAGATACAAAACGCAATGCATGAGAAATGGAATTTAATGATGTTGGATGCAAAATCATCACGCAATGCATATAATTTATTGAAAACAGATCAAGTAATTTCACAATTGGTACCAATTATCGATGCCCTTGAATTACTATTAGAATCGTTGCATCAATATTTACATACAAAACGTATGTTATATTTTCCATTTTTTTTCATTAGCGATCATGAATTAGTGGAAGTATTAGGAATGGGGGTACATGATTTATCTACTTTTATACGGTGTAGGATTTTAAAAGGTATTTCAAGTATATCAAACGCAAATCCAACAACGAATGTAATCGAATCGATTGTTTTACAACATTCAACGTTTCAATTTAATTTATTGAATCCGATATTTGTAATAGATAATATGAAAATTGAAAATTTTGCAATATTTTTAGAAAAAGAAATTGTAAAAACAATGATGCATATGTGGAAGCAAATATGTAAAAAAGAAGAAACATGCATGATGATGAAAGATTATCGACAAAATGATTCGCCAGTACCATCAATACACGAATCGTTAAAAGGATTAGCAATTTCTAAGGAGTGGTTATTAGATGAAACATTACCTGCTCAAATACGATGTTTAGCATTGCGAGTAGTCTGGTGCCGTGCTATCAATGCAAGTATGTCTATTAATGGGGAGCAAACAAGTGAAATTTTAGATATGACATTACTTTCCGTAATGAATATTATATCTATTTGTTCCAATGCAATGAGAGAGCAGAAGAAATCATCGTTATCGCCATCATCATATCAACTATCAATTATAATGTCCCATTTATTATATTTAAAAGATAGTACAAAATTATTTATTGCAAAAAATATGCAAGGTTTATTGAATATTGAACATACATATGATTGGGATGTATATCCTAAAACGGTAATTGGTAATGCTGATAATGATGGCGGTGAAGCGAATAGAAAAAATAACAACGAATGTATTTCAATACAAGTTTCTATTGGTGAAACAAATTGCAATGTACCATATAAATACAATATTACACCATATACACGTGATGGTTTGATTTTTTTATCACCATTGCTTCAACGTTGTGTATTTGCAATTGTGCGATCCGTTGGTAAAACAATCGTCGGTCCATTACTACATGGGACTCCTAATAATGGTAAAGTATCTACGATTAAAGGATGTAGTGAATTATGCGGCACGACATTAGAAACGTTTGATTGTGGGATCATGGCATCACGCTCTAGCACTAAGAAATCAACGTGGAACGTCTACAATTCAATTGTACAAGGATTTTTAGGAAGTAAAAAGTGGTTATGCTTGTCTAATGTACAATTGTTAACAAACGAACAAATCTCAACATTTGCCAATACATTAATTGATATACAAGTAGCGATGCGTAATGGGCGAGATCAACATATAGAAGTAAACGGCGAAGAGACATATGTTAGTTTTGAATCGTATTTAATATGTACGATGAATCATCATGTACCGACAATAACATGGTCAACGTCTAAAATCAACACAAATCTATTTACATCGATTGAATCGCTTGGATTACCATCATTAGAGCAAATCGGTGCTTTATACGATAATACATTCTTACTAGGCAGTAAAAATGGTAAACGCATAGGAACATTTCTTATGAAATATAATGATCAATTTGGACATATCCAACATTTAGGAATACACGCGTTGCGTTATCTAATGTCATGTGCAACGTTAGTAGATGCAATGTTATATATTGTAGGCGATAGTAATAATGCTACAATGAAAACTTGGGTTGAAACAGAATTTCGTGCATTGAACATTGTAAATGACAACGACGACGTTGTTGGTAAGGAAGATGCGATAATGATAGTCAATCAAATTCAAAACAACGAAGAGTTGGAAAAATCGATGAAATGTAAAATGATTTCATTGCATCATTCATTAGAAGCAAAAGATATACAATCGACGGTGATATCTGGAGAAATATTGTCTGGAAAAACGTTGATAAAAACCAAATTAATTGACTTGTACAAAAAACAAACTAGTCAAGATATAATCATGACAAAAACTATATTGCCATATGTATTGGCATATGATTTACTGTATGGGACATTTGATTCAAGTAGTGGACATTGGGAAAGTGGTCTCATTGAATCAACGTGCAAATCATTTTATCAAGCTGTAAGTGCACGAGATGACGCAATGGTTATGACGCAGTTGCAAAATAATGACCATGTAGGTGGTGGATATACGATGCAAGGACAAAATAAGGATAATGACAATATTCATTTAAAACCAAATAATACCTTTCATGATAAATGTATTATTACATTTGATGCACCGTTTACAAAGCAAAACAATACCACTATTACATGGATGAGTAATATTGAACATATTATCAACACACCATCCTATGCACGGTGGGGAAGCAAAGAATATGTTTATCACAGCATGATAAATACGCAAATACATTTTATTTTTGAAACAGTAGATATGTCGCACATTTCCCCACAATTATTACAACATTCAACCATGTTGCATATAAATATGACAGCTACAAGTTGGAAAAAAATGTGCCAAGTAATGTTGAAGCAAATATTTCAAAGTGAAATGGAACAAGGATATTTATGGATGATCATCGAACGTTTATTTGACAAATTGTTTATTGCAATAAATATAAATTTGCAATATGGATTATGTGTTCGTTTTATCAATCAATTTTTAAATATTTTAAAAGCGATTGTCCCAACTAGTATTAAAGATAATGGTAGTAGTAGCAAAAATAAGGAGTCGTCAGGAAATAATATTGCAACAAATAGATGGAAAATAGCAGCTAGAAGAGCATCGTACAATCGTAATCGTAAAAAGAAACAAACATTAGGATTAGAAAAAACATCAAAAATAAGCAATATGATTACTTCAATCGGTGGTGAACATCGGCTTGCCTTGGGAGCATTTACATTAATTAGTAGTGTATGGGCATCCAAAGCTATTTTTTGTGATATGAACAACAACAACAACAATGACGACGACGACGACGAAAATATTGACATACATCATAACATACACCAACAAGTAAATGACTTTCTACTTATATTTATAGAAAATGAATTGCCATCCATTGCCATGTTAATGCCAAAACGACGCATGTTGGATGAATTGTATTTCAATTATAAAACAAATGCATTTGAACCATGGAACAGTAAAATGCATTTAGGAATAGATAAATATGGTATAGCAAAATACCAATATAAAAGCCGTAAATTAGAATATTTAAAGAAAAAAGCAAGTATGAAATACAATTTCACGTCACCATTGGATGCAAAAAAAACAGCCGAGGAAATAAATGCTAATCGTTTATTACGTTTAAATGGAAATAATGAGAAATTTATTTATCATCATAATACGCATTATAAAACAGAATGGCTGGATATATTATATGATGTGCGTACTGTTGGTACTAGTTTTATTATTGGAAAGTGTATGGAAGAAGGTATCCCAGTTATATTGTTAAGTAGTACAACCCATAATAATGATAAACAAAAGCATTTAAACACATTAAATGCATGTTGGAACATTGCATTGCATAGCAAAGGAATCGTTGATAAACATCATGCAACTGCTTTGTATACGTTGAACAACACGATAGATGGAAAACAATTCGATACGTTTTTAAAGAACGAAATGGCATTGCATGGACATGGTGTATATGCACCAATACTTGGCGAGCAATTAAATGTTGTCATTGAAGATGTTGGCATGGATTGTTTCCATGATGTAGTAGATTCTAACAGTTACATGATGAAAGGTGGTAATTTAAAAGAATTATTACGCAATCGATTGGAATCAAAGGTAATGGAACATGGAATCGATCATGCCAATACGGAAGAAATACGAAATGTTTGTTATGTATTTTGTAATGGTGGTAAGAAACGTTGGGTAAATGAACGTTTGAAAAAATATTGTTTACAATTAGTCATTGGAAACGATTGCATTACGTCAGAAAATGCAGTGTTACAAACATTAATTTGTAATATCAATGCAAATATTTATAACAATTGGATTGTACCAATGGATTTAGAAACAATGGCAAATTATTTATCAAAAGCATATATATATGTGAATCAGGATAATCGACTTGTTTCCAATAATATATATTTATACCGATGTTGGCATGAATTTTTAAATGCCGTTGTTGGAATAGCAGATATTCAATTGATGAAGACGATATTGATACAACATATCAATGATTATCTTTATAGTAACTTAGGAATGTCATTAAATGAATGGAATGCGATGAAAGATAAAATATGGACAGATGTGTTTGATGGTAGTCTTGATGACAATGTACCACCGCCATATAAAACATTTAAATTATGGAATTCACCATTGGATGAATGTAAAGTAGAAATGATCATGCTTGATATTGTTGATGGTGTGGAAGAGGAGGAGGAGGAGGAGGAGGAGGAGGAAGATGGAGAAGCTGTGGGCCTTGAAATGTTAAGTATTGCAAGTACAGTTGGCGGAACACTAGCAAGTGTAAATGAAGAGAGTGTTGTTAGTAGTATTCCTGGGGAGAGCATTATGGAAGATACTAGTGTCATCAGCATAGATGCAGACAATTTAGCAAATGATGAAGGCAAATTACAAAATGGTGATGACGACAATGTTAATGTTAATGATGATGAAGAAGAAGAAGAACAAGATGATGAAGATGCCTCCGATGCTGATAGTGTAGCAACAACAAGTGGTTCTACTACATCTTCCAAAGGTGGAAAGAAAAAGAAAAAGAAAGGTGGCAAGAAGAAAGGTGGTAAAAAGAAAGGCAGTAAATCGAAGTCTAAATCTAAATCACCACGTGGTAATAAGAAAGGTAAAGGTAAAAGTGGTAAAAAAGGAAAACGAAAGAAACGAAAAGGAAAAGGTAAAAAAAGAAAAGGTGGTGGCAAGAATAATGACGAGGATGATGATGATGGTGAAGGCGATGATATTGAAATTACCATTGATCCAGCTACTATTAAACCACAAATACCAATTTCAACAACGTTTGATTTACATTTAAAACCAATATTAAGTAAACGAGAAACATTTATATATGATGCAGTTGAATTGAAAAATGTAATATTGCGTTTAATACATTCCTTTCGAAATGTTGTGAATGATACGAAAGGATTGACGATATTGTCTGGTAAACATGGTACATGTAAACGTGAACTTGTAACAATTGCTAGTGAATTATGTTTTCAAAACGAGAAATGTTGTTTTATGGATGTTACTCCTGGAGGTCAATATAATGATTACAACGATGCATTGGATACGATTGAACAATGGTGTGCAAAGAATGGAAGTGGTAGTGTCGTCAATAGTAGCGAAAAAAAGCCAGAATTATACAAGGAAAAGGTTTCAAATAATGCACTTCTTTTATATATATCGTTTGATCAATATGCTGTGAAAGATTACTACAGCGATATACATTTAAAGTATAAGACGTTTATAGTTGCATTATCAAATTATTTTAAATACAACAATATTATGTATTTACAAGATTGGTTTGTGCAAAATGGTTTAAAATTGACGTTAGATCAGCAACATGACCATAGAGAAACAATTGATGAAAAGAATAATATCTTTAAATCATTTAAATATGTGCATGTAGTGTTGACTACGGCGATGAGGATGGATGATATGCCGAGAGGTCAATGGGGTGTTACGGGCAAGAATGAGGATAATGCGCCGAGTGGTCAAGAGAAGGATATGATTAAGAAAGAGGATACTGCGCCGAGTGGTCAAGAGAAGGATATGATTAAGAAAGAGGATAATGCGCCGAGGGATACGCTCAAGAAAGAGGATAATGCGCCGAGGGATACGCTCAAGAAAGAGGATAATACTCGTACATTACGACGACAAAAGAATATTACATTTCACGACATAATTACAACTGATCTATACATACGAGGTGGATTTAGCCGTATTATTAATATAAATATTGCATGGGAAGAACGTAATATCTATCGTGGGATAGTAAAACATGCATGGTATAGCAATGCGATTTTAAGCAAATTAGGTTATACATTACCAGAATTAAATAAAACAATTGAAAATGAATTAAATGGACTAATGAGAAAGAAAGGTAAACGAAAGAAAAAAAGTAAAGGTAGTATTAGTCGTTCAAAATCACCACCGAAAAAAAAGAAGAAAGGTGCTGATAACAAATCGAAGAAACGTGGGAAAAAGAAACGAAAAGGTAAAAAAGGAAAGAAAGGGACAAAAGAAGCAGAAGAATCAATCCCACAATATCCATCAATATATGATATCGATTTAACAATTGATATATGCATTTACTTATTTAAAACGTTAAGACGACAAGAACGACAACCAATACGATTTTTAAATATTGTAAATACAGCAATTCGTCGTACGATTTTAGTACGTACGCATATATTGAAACGTGTGAAACTATTACAACATTCATTAAGTTCCATTCCAGCAATATTAAATTCACGTAAACAAATCAATAAATTGTTGAAGAAACAGCAAAATGAATTGGCAGATTTAGTAGATATCACAAATAAACGAAAATTACAAGTAGAAAATGCCTTTGAAGAAATAACACAACATTATGTACAAACAGATGAAGAAGTGAACAATTTGTATACTATTAAAACAGATACAAAAGCACAATTAGTGGAAACAACAGATAAATTTAATACCGTACATGATGTATTGTTTTCCATTAAAGCTGAAATAAAATCAAGTAAAGATACCATTTATGAAGAGTTACGTAAATTGAAAAATGATACCATCAGTGTAGAACCAATACGTACTATATTAAATATTTATTCATATTTAATACAACAAAGTAAAACGATGATTGGAGATGGTGGAAATGCATATTATAATTGGAACGATGATAGTAACTGGCCAGTTGTCGTGAATAATGTTATAAGCAGCGATTTTGTTGATGTTATCCAGACGTGGGGTGGGAATGAGGAGGGTGCAGTAACGGGGAAAAAAAGTGTAGGAGAAGTCGACGAGGATGAAAGTATGAAAATGTCATCATCATCATCAAGTCATGTATTAAGTCAATCGGAACCATTAAATCAATCATCACCATCGCCAACAACAACAACAACTCAACCAAAACAAGTATTTATAAATGCGTTAGAGTATATTTATAATAATTACAATGAGGAAATTTTAGAAAAGTTAAAAATGACGTTTGATGCAGGCGATCCAATGACAGAAGATGGGGAACAATTGATTCCACAATATGTTGAATTGTTATTTGAATGGATGTATCATGTTGTACATCATCATTGGTATGAACGTACATGTTTAACATTGGCAATTAAATTGGAGGAATATGAAAGGATGTTACATGATAGAGTTACTGAATTAGTTCAAAATGATGTAGATGCAACAGAATTGTTGAGTGTATGGAATACGTGCATTGCTAATTTTGAAAAAAGTGTAGATGCTGTTGAATCTGCGAAGAATATGGTAGGAAGTACGTAATTATAATATTCTGCATTGGGTTTAATAATATCCTGCATCGTGTTTGTAGATTGATAGTCCTGCAGTATGCACTTGCGTAAGCTTTTGCTGTTACCGCTGTTACTGCTTCTGCAGGGGCTACTATATCCTGCATCGTGTTTGTAGATTGATAGTCCTGCAGTATACTAACCTTTTGCTGTTACGGCTGTTACTGATTCTGCAGGTGCTACTGCTGCTACACAAAAAACACATTCTGCATTCTACCTATATAACATACCACACATTACATTTATAAAAACTTAACTAACACAATCTATCTATATATATATGTATATATTTATTATATATATATATAATCAACAGATACTGTGGAAATTGATCGAAAAGCATTGGAAATGGAAATGCTTGGTAAACAACATATGGTGAAATGGAAAGATGAATTGGATCATTTACTCATTGAATGGAAAATAGTTCCATTGATGAATGTGTTGGTCTTGTATTATTATCAATGCGATGAGATTGATGTAGTAGCAGTTTTGAAGAAAATTCGTGAGTTTGCCTCTGCTGTAGAGGATAGTAGTATATATGGAAAAACTATGTTTACAGAGATTGGAGATGTATTGTTTGATATGCAATATTATAATTCGTTTGATGCTTGTTTCGCTTCAATGGGTTGGATGCTCGGTAGTGCTGATGATGGTGTTATTGAAGATGGTATTGACGATGGTAGTGTTATTGAACTCGATAGTATTTCCAATTTGCTAGGTGACTCCTCGTTGATGGAATCGTCTGAAGTTGGTTATAATGTGGATCAAGAAGTTGGAGAGGATCTGACACAACCAACATTGGTTATTGATAATACAAACGTATTCAACACCAATGATAATCATAATAACACCAATGATAATCATAATAATAATCATAATAATAATAACAATAATACAAGAAACAACCAACTACTGTTACAATCAAATACAATAATAAAACACGCATCATTAGCTCAATTAGAATATGAATATGCTGTTGCAAATGGTTATCCATGCAAGACAAGTAAAGAAAAATGCAATTTTAGTTTGTTATTCAATGATAATTGTGTCGATACATCGTTGTATTGGCCATTTATCATTGATCCAAGTAACCGTGTACGAGATTTTATGATCGATTACTTTAAAATATATAAGGAATGGTTAATAGATGTAATTATGCCAGAAGATATGGTATTTGTCAAGGAGATGGAAGCACGATTAATAGATGCACAACGTAGAGGTGTGATATTAATTGTATATGATGTTATGAACAATGATATGCTACAAATATTTACGAGTTTACGTCATTTGTTGGTAGAGCGGAAAAAGGTTGTTAGTGGTGGTAATGATAGCTGTCATCCTAGTGATGATAGTTGTCATCCATTATTTCGATTGTATTGTTTTAGTAGTGTGGTAGATGGTATAGATACATGGATGAAAGCATTTCACATTGTTAAATATGATGAGGTGGGAATGATGGTTGACAAAGATAGTTTTTCGATGAAGAGACAGAATGATTGTTGGAAGACTGAGTCTGAAGCACCACTTTATTTGAAATACCAATGGATAAATTATTCAATGTATCATTTAAAGTTGAAAATGGATCGTTTAGTATTTCAATATGGTAAATTTGCAAAGGAAGATGTTGTAAATTTACTAATGAATGTGAAATATATTAATGGGTTTGAGAAGTTAACGGATGGGATAGAGAAGAGAAGAAATGAATATACACGTTTTGTTAAGTACGTTGAGGACGGTGATGTTGTTGATAGAGGTGAAAATGAAAAGAAGGATAGGATATCAGACGATTGTTATTACAATATGGAAGATGTGTTAGAAAAAGTATCAACTATATGTACTGTGTCAGATGATGATGAAGAGAAGAAACACGTAACATTAATACAAGTGTACGACAATGGTGATGATGATACGGAAATGAAGAAGAGCGAAAACTTGTGTACAATAATTAAATGTATCCATGATTGTATTGTTACACATCCAGATGTTAAGAATTATGCATATATTGATATGCATATGAAAGATAAAGTAGAGGCAATTGAAAATGCAGTTGAGAAAGATTGTATTGTGTTGTTGAACATAGGAACATATTTTGGTAAGAGAAAGGGCGATGGTGATGATGATGATGATATTAACAAACAAGAGGGATTAAATGTATTGGTATCAGTAATTGAAAATGTTATTGAAAGTAATCAAGTATATGTAGAAGATACATTTCATTTTGTGATAGTAGAGCAAGTTGCAGTGACG
>JACLAC010023190.1_pt1 | contig 11933 bp, 8 predicted proteins | sample 8027881 | NCBI WGS metagenome assembly JACLAC01 (sample SAMN15725517, study PRJNA655200) | protist metagenome | isolation source: fluorescence activated cell sorting (FACS) single amplified genomes of... | place: Spain: Blaines Bay Microbial Observatory, Mediterranean Sea | collected 2016-01-19 | reverse complement strand
CGTAGAAAATAACCATAGTGTTCATGCAGTAAAAAATATAACGCGATGAAATATATTGATCTATCCTGCAACTGTTTGTCTTTTTATCGCTTGTTTTCTAGGGTATTGTATTTATTCGTATACTGATATATATCTCGGATCGATCCGATAAAGTGTGTCATACATCGGTTGTTTTGGCTTCAATTTTCAATAGTTTTCATTTTACTATTGTATCCATTACACAAGTCCAAATTTGTCGAGGGCAATGCTTACGACGATCGTAAGCGGAATCATACATGTGGCGTATACACTGAACAAGAAGGTGGCCATTTCGTTGGCCTGCTTCGTCTTATTTTCTACCTGCAGCATTGTAACTTGATTCTGTGCCGGTGGCATACAAGATTCCAGCAGACAGACAAACCACAGCATGGGTTGTTCCATCGATATCCCGATCCAATTGATGGACGACACGGCCTTGAGCAATCCCAGCATGAGCGCGGGAGAAACAATGCATCGTGACAGCGAAACAATGGCCCATCGTTTCCAAAAGGGTATTGTCGGTGCACTGTCGACTTTGGATAGGGTTTGTCCTGCGTGCTGCTGGCCAAAGCCTGCTCCCAATGCCAGCGAAGAGACTAATACCAGCAGCGACAGGGGACTCGCGGCCTTACCAAAATTTTGTGCGGTATCGAATACAACTCCGAGTGGTGCACTTCCTTTTTCGCTTACAAACAGCCTTTGTAGAACTGGTATTATCGCCAAGAACATCCCGACGAAGACACCCATCACCGGCGCCGGCACGAGCTTTTGAAAGGAGGCAACAAATTTTTCTCGTCGGGTCGTTGCTGCTTGTGCAGTGCTTGGTTGCTGATGACTGGGCCCCAACAACACAGATCGCCCAAAGCTCCAAAAGAAGGGTGACCACCCGATCAGAAACATTGACACAAACCCGGTGCTCAACGCCAAATTGTCGTTTTGGGATGCTCCTTTTCGAAACAACGAGTCGCAAAATATGAGCGGAACCACACCCGAGTTCCCAAATGACGAACATACAGCGGCACCACGGGCCTCATCGGTGTCTATCTCGTCGGAAGAGAGAAAGCACGGAAACAGAACGCCGGTTGTAAATGTGTACAGCAAGAAAGATTGTGTTGCTGCCAGAAAAGGAACGGCCAACGAACTTTTCGAGAGTCCGTACTTGGTGATGGTCTTGAGAATGGAGGTACCGAGGAAGAGAGGCAAGAGAATCGTAAATGTAGCTTTGCTTAGCGCCTTGATCATCTGTGCATTGATCAATCCGCGGTCGATGGAGGCAATTCCAACTCCCGAGCTGACCACCAGCTCGAGTGCCGCACGGGTGGCGGCGTGGACGGCCGGGTTGGTTGCAATGGAGGAAGCAATGGCGGTGGCGGCACCAATTTCTCGCATGATTCTGTTTATATCGTTTCGTCGATGAATTTGTTATTTTGTCCTGGAGATGTACATAGCTGAAACCCACTTGGTGTCAAATTCAAGTTGCCGATGATGAAAAAGCTTGTGGCTTTCGATGTTCTCAAGAAGCGCACTACGTCATCCGTGATTCCATTCATTCATGTATATTCGACGGACAGACATCAACTTTTTTTCGGTGGAACCTTCTACCTAATAGCATTCTGGAACTTCCATCGCGCGCGTAGAACCCGAATTGAATCGTGGTCGTCCTTGGGCCAAGACAGTTTTCGGCGGCCCTAATCCCGTGTATATAAATTATGCTTTGAACTTGATTCCCGGCCGTCTCACAATTACTTAACCGAGTCTTCTCGGTACTGTAACAGAAGAAAGTCCTTGAGTGTGGTTCGCCATTCCATTAGATTCCTTTTCGTATTTATACATGGGAAGAATATAACTCCTCCAAGAACCACCACCTCATCCGCTAGGAAATGGGAACCGATTATGTAATCGTGCAAAATGTCACTTGGCATTCTCAGTTTTCCATATAATATGTCAAAAGCATGTCAGGTGTGTCTGGTAGTGGGTACTTAAAATTTTTCGGGTTAACTTGTCCACCAATAAGAAACTGCTTTCCACGATCATCCCAAACGTACTGCAGAATGAGACAGGCAATTCTACTTTCATTACCGTTTTTTTACGGTATCAAATGGGATTGCTTGGTACACGTACTCGTATTTATGTTATGGTGTATTTGAATTATCGAAATTATCATACTACCCGCTAACAAGAAAAGAGGGGAAGTCAATGAAACACATTCACAGTATCAAAATTTCAAGTCGTCCATTGACCGCTAAACACTCTTACAACGCTCGGGAGATATTAAAGTGTTCCTTTGAATGTTGAACGACACCATGAGCGACACTACGCGAGATTGCTACCAAAACCATCTGTACGCACAGAGATTGAACAATGCGGCGGCTTCGTGCATCGAATCGGGAGAGCACGACAAAGCGGTGACTGTTCTGGTAAAAGCCCTTCGCCTTTCACCATCCCCATCAATCAATGGAGATTCCAATGCCGGTTGCCCAAGCTGCTGTTCACTTGACGAATGCATAGTTTATTCTGAGGAGCGAGCAGCAATGCTACAAGATGAAAAGACACGGCCATGTCATGAACCGCTATCGAAGAGGCGAAAGATGAACTCTACGGAGCGAAATCCTCTCTCAGCCAAGCAACCATTCGAATTTCAGGACGAAAACGATTCTACCATTGGTTACACTCACAAGACACCAATTATTGTCACTCCAACGATCATCAAAGAGGGTCTCGACATGGGACCAATCCTCTCATTGATAATTACCTTTAATCTGGCATTGGTCAATCACTTGACAGTTCTTCAAGCAGTTTCGAACAATGAAGATGTTTCGATGAATAGTGCAACACGAGAACGTCTTGGTAAGGTACTGAGACTCTACGAACTTGCATACCAATGGGAAAATGAATGTTGCAACGAAGGCTCGAATGACAGCACCGGAAGTAGTTCCCGCGAGGAACCACAACAAATGGAAAAGGCACAGCATGCGCAGGAACACAATAGTTCCTCCTCTACACACAATGTCACCGCACTCCACCAAGAGTGTGGAAATCCTGGTCACGCGAACAATTGCAGTTCTCTTCGATTCGATATGATTGTCTGCAACAATTTGAGTCAAATCCATAAAATGGCACACAACTATTCCAAACAAGAGAAATGCTTACAGCACCTGCTGTCCATCCTTATGTTTGTGGTCGATTGGCAACGGGAACGAGGAAACCACAGTGATGATTTCGTCGAAGTTGAGGCCACCGAGACGGTGCAGCAACAGCAAGTCTCTTCCGACGAATCCACGAATAACAGCATTGCGGTTGAGCAACAAGTGGAGCAGCCGCAACAACGGCAAACCACGAAACGCAAACGAACCTTTATGGATTTGGATGGGTTTTGGCGCAACATCAGTCCATTTTTGCTGAAGAATGATTGTGCTAAGGCTGCATAGAAAGCTGCCTTTGCACGATTTTCCGTACATTTCATAATTTTATAAACATACACGCACAGATTAATTTTGCTAATTTAATGTCACAATTTGTATTCTACATTGATGATTCAAAGTTGCAATTCACTTTTGTTCACTCTGTACCGTGACTAGAAGTTTCCTCGCCAATTTCTTGAAAATTTGTCATTGTTACCTGTTACACGTCGACTACTTCAACGAAAGTCACTTGTTTTCTTCCGTCCCGATCCCTCCCGTTCGAAAACGGCTGATTCGTCAAGGAACTGTTATCATCAAATTGCCTTCTTTTCATCTTTCGACTTTCTTCGTCGCTTTCACTGTCATAAATGTACCAAGGCAACCCGTATGACAGATTGTGGAGGCAGTAAAACGTCAATATATAGGCCCAATGATAAAGAACAGTACCATAGATCTTTATCCAAACACCAAAATAGTCCAGTTGTGTAGTCAAACTGACCATGTATAAAACACCAACGAACATGGATCCCACAGACCATTGAAGTACCACTGCAATGATAGGCGCAGCCGGTGTCGGCAGCCCGAGAAAATTAACCGGCTCACGTCGCGCCGCCACCTTTAGGAGCAATCCAACCGGTAGCCATAGTAGTGCATATGAAAAGTTCATCATCAAAGATGACACATTCATAAACTTGAAGCAGGCGTGCGATTCATCTGTTGGTTCGAATTCGTCCACAGCGGAAATTACTTGGAGTTCGGGTTCCAGCGAGCACCAAATTCCTCCCGCCAAGAAACCACTCATTGATAAAACGAGCAGACCGCCAAACACGACTACCATTGTGTACTTTCTCTCTGCAGACTTTACGGCAAACTGTGCCATGGCCAATGCGCTAACAGTATAGAAGACCACATACAAGATTTCGATAAACCAATATCCTACCATCCCACGATTGTCGTCGAACCCACTGTTTGGGTAGAGCAAAGATCCCACACCATTCGCAAGAAAAGCGGCCCCCATGAATATCTGAGATAAAATTCCCGACCGTCGCACATCCCTGGTTGCGCTTGCGTAGAAACTAAGATGGGAAGCAAAGAAGAATAGACAAAGTGCGAGGAAAAAGTCGGATGCCCAATTTAAGATCGTATTGTCGACTCCCTCGGAGAAACACTCGCCACTTCCCAAGCATTGCAAGTGAAAATAATATTCCAACACCCCGACCACACCAAGGTAGACCGCAGTGAGCAAGAGGAGCCCAACAGACACAAACATGGCGGAGGTCTGCCTTGTTGATACAATGAAATGGCTTTTTCGATTAGATCCCCGCTCAAAGAAGGAAGGAGTGGCCCTGGCAATTGAGTTACTACTTCTAATGCCGTAGGTATGATGATGAATATAGAACAGAGTTCAAGTTTTGCTGTGGGGCAAACAAAACCGGAAACACGAGCTGCGCGGTATGTGTGATTCACTATAGGGAGTTCTTTAAAAAGGGTGCGCCATAAAAACATGAGGGTTATTTAGTCGGACGAATCGTATCAGGCACCAAAATAACGCTCGAGCAAAGTTGAACAACTATTTTCTCCACAAAGAGTTTTTTTGCTTAATGCTCTTTTGAAGAACGATAAGTCAAGTGGTATGAAGGAGATCAATTTTCACAAGAACACTTGGGATTTCGATTTAACTGCGACTCGAATAGCAACACCTAATTCTTTTATTCCATAGTTGTTTAGCTCCGAAAAAAGAGTGTTTACTTTCGGTTCACAAGTAAGTCATAAAATTCGAAGCCACAAGATTTGGATCTATAACTTCATTACATCAAGACGATGTCGAACGAGATATATCCGCCACATCTCCTGGCAAAGAAGTTGAACAACAGGGCGGCACTTCTTATCACGAAGCAGAGCTACGATGAGAGCATTGCGTTATTGTCGAGAGCCTTGAAGTTGACGGAGAACGCATACGAAAACAAAAACGCGGAATGTAACCACTCACCACCAGCATGCAATTCTATTAATCTGGACTCTTGTGTCACGATGGAACAGGAATCTTACCTTTCTCTTCTAGACAATGCTGATAGTGAACACCGAAAACAACATTCTATCGTTTCGAAGAAAGATGAGCAAGCGAATACAAAAACAGGATCTCAAGAAGAAAGTTTTGTATACAGCAACCCGCTTCTTGTCCCGAAGTGCTGCATCGAAGAAGACCACTACATGGGAATAGTATTGACCCTGATGATCCTTTTTAATCTTTCCCTGGCACACCATCTCAAAGCAGTAGCCACCGATGATTCGCAAAAATGCAACAAACTACTAGACCAGTCACTCAAGCTTTACGAGCTTACCTACCAACTGCACATAGATAGCGATCAAAGTGTTGGTTCACTTCGATTTACGATGATCATTGCGAACAATCTCGGTCAGATCCACAAGCTCGCAGGAAATACAGAGAAGCACCAACTGTGCTTGCAACATCTATTGAGTGCAATTATGTATATGCTCGACAGCTTCGGTCTCCGTTTGGACTCTAGAGATATGGATGGTTTCTATCAAAGTGTTTTGCCGATAATGGTATCGGAACACTGTGCCAAGGCTGCGTGACGACGATTCTTCGACTCTACTGCAATGAATAAAGAATATAGAAGTAATAATTCAATATGTTACACTACGCAATTTCTACTAGTAGAAAGGTTTTTTTTTTCGTCGATACATCATTACCGGGAGAAAGCCATGTCCAACATCGTCTTGACGTTAGCAGCTCTGGATTCATTACTCGCGAATACTTTCATTAGTCGTGAAACACCGGTATTTAGCATGAAGACTCGATTTAGTGATCGCCACTAAATACACGCTTTCAATAATAATATGCCTTCTACTGTACACGTACACGTTTCTCTCTTATACAATTTCCGACGACCGCAAGTGGAGAACACAGAATCGCTCCCGAAAAATCTCTTCAAATTCCTCTTATACAATTTGCTTAGGCTATTCAGAACTTCACTGGTTCTAGGGTTTCCACATACCTTAAATCTTTCACTTCGCAGTGTTCTAGATTTGAACCTTCTATAAGTTTTGAACAACGCACTTAACACCCACATCGTCGTGCTGTTTGCGTTTGTCGGGAAAGAAAAATGAAGAGAACAGTTTGCACGTGCGGGGTTCTCCCTCGAGATTGAAGATGGTGTCACTGGTCACATAATTTTTTATCCCAAAAATCAGTTCGCTCCACGCCCTTGTTCTTGCTCATGCCAGAAGAACAGTTTGTACGGGAGCTCTCCTCGAGATAAACTTGTACTGATCTCATAAAGTTCCACACGAAACCAGATCGCTCCACGCCCTGGTTCTTGCTGGTGTCAAACGTAAGAGGCTCACGACCTCTTGAAAGTTGCGGTCGATGTGCCTTCCAAGGCTGCAATTGAGCCATCACCAGTGGGATCAAGCAGTATATCTATTACTCGCCCAGAGAAGTCTGCTAGCACTTCCGAGAGACGAAAAATGCATCGCCCACTACGTCGAAATATGTTCAATCGTCAATACCGGCACAATGCTCAATATTCAATGTGATCGATTTTAGTTTCTTGCGGCATTTTTGATATAGTCGATCACATGGGTGCAAGCTAAGCGATGACAAACCGCTGTTTTCAGAATACTGCGATACAACCGATGCAGTCATTGTGTTTAGTGATAGTATTCGGTACCATACAAAAGATGATGTTGTTGTACGAGCCTTGTCAAGGAACGCGAAATAACCCAATTGTTCGATTGCGGTCGCTATAATCTCCATCATCAGGTGTAGCGTGGCGTTCAAAATCTCTGATCCGGAAAGCAAGTCCGTTGATACTTGTACTAGATCACTTGTCGGCTGTCACTGCTTGGTCTTTTTTTCTTTTTGCTTTGGGGACCAAGTCCAAGTTCTATTACATGGGCGAGGCATCTCTGGTGCTCGAAATGCTGTAGTATTTTTTCTCGATTCCATTGCAAATTCGTGGTATCGAAAACTAGATTGGCGTTCGCCCAATGAGGATTCAATTACTCGAAGTAGGAATTAGTAGTCTACACGACTCTTGCAATAGATTCGTCCAACGTCGCGATCGTATTGTATTATTCGAGAATTTACGATTAACTAAATTGCATGCAAATGAATCTGTCTCTATCTCAATATGTCACCATATTGATCGCTTTCAAAAACCTTTTTTTTATAACAACGCGTCTACATATTATCTGAACTGTTGGCTATTTTATAGAATAATGTGCACTAGTCGTTTCACTGATTGGTTTCTTCACCGCGTCGTGACGCACAAGTCAAGGACCATCGGATCGGAGAGTTTGTTGTTCGAGACACAACGGCTCACCCGTTCCATGTGTTGGAATTCCCATGAATATGTATCCCTGTGATTGCCATCCATTCATCATATCTTGTCAATCTTGCAAAAGCTTCCCCCACCCAATGTCTTGCGCAGCGATTCGCGTTCCGCCTGGACATTGAATTCCTTTTTTGGCTTCATCATTCCCGATAAAATGGAACTGAATTTCTTCTTCTTTTTCTTCAATTTTTTGGCCTTGACGGGCGGTTGCTTGGCAGTTGTTGCCTTGGATTTCAGCGTGGGAACGGACAGTTTCACCATGGTCGTGGCATCTTGTGGTTTCGAATCTTGATTCGTGGAAGCGGGCGGCCTCGTTGTGGTCAATGGATTCGCCGTTTCGGATGAAGGAGGAGTCACTGGTGCAGTGGTCGCCGCCGTTGTTTCTTGTGGCGAAGCAACCGTCGGTTTGGGGCTAAAGGTAGAAGGCGAACCGTTGGTTCCAGTACTTGGAGTGGCATCCGAAGGCATTGGAGGCGCCTTTGCCGGTGGGGCAGCGTCTGCAGAGTCCATTTTGTATGAAATAGAGTGCGTTTGGAGCGGTTGGTATATCTGTAGATTTGTCAAGTGTAGGAACTCGGCGACTGTTTTCTCTTGTCAACAAAATGCCAAAGCTCGGGTGTCAGATGTGAGCAAGAACTATCAGGTATTTTTGTTGTGGTCGATTCGAACTGTTTGAAATCACTATTATTGTAATCAATGAAGCCACTAAAAGCGTGAAAGAATCAGTATTCGACTTTGTTCGTTCTTGTTGTTGTGAGAAATAATGGCAGTTGTGGTGAGAAGTGGTTCGAAGAGAGTCTTCCGAATAGTGTGTGAAGGTGAAATGCTTCTGCTTGAATTTTCGTTTTGGAAACGTGCAGAAGGAAAACGATTGTTCCTTATTTCTTCGAATACCGTTAGTTCTTGGCAAAGACCAACTGTCACAGTCAATAAATGTTATCGTTGAAAGTGCGTGTGAGGTTCCGTCGCGCAATTTTTCAAACTGAGAAAATCAAAGAGTATCGTTCAACGCTACGTTCGATGCTAGCTACGTAGATGCAGTACTAAATAGAAGTCGCGGAGTGTCGGAAAAATCAAGTGATAGAGCGACGTGGTAAGTGTCTTTCTTCTCCGGAGAACTTCTCCGGAGAAGTAGGCCGAACGTAAGTTTCCAGTCATCGAGGAAAAGAACCCTCAGGGAGCTGGGCTGTATCTGAAGCTTCATAGAGCATCTGTGTCGATTTCATTCATTCAAACACACAGTAATATTCCAACTAGGTCATGCTACGGAGTGTTATTGCTTGAGTCGTGCCAAATGGTGCCAATGCACGTTCCAAAAGGAACAAAAAAAGTTCTTCCTCCTCCGTCAGCGCACTTTTTTGACACCGATTGGCATCATTGACACCGTTTTCAAATGATTCAGTTGAGTCAAATGTGTTGGCTGTTTCTGAGAAACTACAACTAATAGCTGTCGATGGACGATGCAATAGATTGCGATCCATGTATTCAATGATCAAATCATCGGCGGCATGGTGGGACGTCGTCGAAGAAGCATCAGCCATTGGAGACAGCTATAGTTGATTCTACGCGCCGGTTAATAGAGCCGTTACTGCTCATCAGCCATTGGAAGAGACAACTTTAGTTGATTCTATGTGCCGGCTATTACTGTCGTTATTCTCGAAATTAACACTGTTGCTCAAGTATTCGACTACGCTGCAACCACTTTGTGAAAAGACTCGTATCACGCTCTCCCTTAGTTGTAATAGTGTACCTTGAAACGATTTACACGCTGTTTACATTCCACATCGTATATGCCAAGTTGTTCGATGCACATTTTAAAAACAAACTATTGGTCTAGCTGTTTGTTAGTGTTACACGTAGTATATATGGTCGGGTAGTTTGATTGAATAGTAGTGGTTTTGTTGACATAGTACAGTTACATTGGTCTATTTTATTTTTGTATCGTATTGCAAAAATTCAAAACATATATTGCTTGCAAAATTCCCGTTTGCGTGCCCAGTGTTAGCTTTCAAAAAAAGCTATAGCTATGTGGATGGTGATTCATTCAATCGTGTATTCGCAGGTCAGAAGATGAATTCACCAATCGCTCTGCAACTCGAGAAAGCTGAGAAATATCTCGAACAATGAACGAGTTTCGTCGGGCAAACCGTCTCTTCTTCTTTGGAGGCTGCTGGTCGAAGAAGGAAGACGCGGATGTCGATGATGTGATTTCGTTGTTTGCAAAGGAAACTGTTGACACCGACTTGTTGACATCGTTCGTGCTTAGTCGTTTCTCTGCTGTTTTGGCCTCTTTATCGAGTTGAACCAACCATGCGTCAAGTGTGCTCTCATTGATAACATCGTCAAGAAGGGGATTGCTGGGGACATCGCTAGCGCTAAAAGCTCCTGTAGGGAGCTTCAATAGCGAGGGTGGAAGTGGGCACATGCCACTTGATCTGCGAACGGGAGATGGGCTTTTGGCCAATAGACGTTTTCCTGCGGTTGGTAGCTTCATGCTCGTTTTGAGGATTGATGTTGTGTTCTTTCCTTGCGCCATGATTTTGTGCTGAGGTATTGGAAAATGTTTGTAGTGTTGTATCGCTTGTTGTTTTTCCGAATCGAAAATTATGTGAAATTATGAGTTGTGAGATGCTTTCGGAAGTGAAAACCTAGGACATCCCGTTATATTTTGGTAGCTTGAAATTAATCGCTCGTTCTCCTTCAACGGTTCGACCTCCAGCAACGGCTATGTTAAGTGGACGCGATGGCCAGAGTTTTGGTCTTGCAAATGATAAAATTTTGTGATCACTCTTCGGGAAACAGGACCATTTATGACTGCGAATCGTTTATGCGTCGATGACCTCGGAAGTTTTGGGGATATCTATAAATGACCTTGGGCCGGATGTGACCATATATGTTATGAACAATATGGGAATGCTCCAGTGCCTCTTGTTCGTGCAAATGTCCCAGAAATAAGAACTCAATCCATATAAATTAACTGGACCAGAAAATTTCGGTACTGAAATTCTTCACATCTTCAATTCATCGCGTCAATCCTTAAGTATTGGAATTATTCGCTCGCCGAAGGAAAAGTTCCGAAACGTCGAAATCGAGTGTTTGTACTGTAATTCTACGCAAACCCGTTGTAGAAGTTCAACGCGCGACACAGTTCGCTTCAAGTGGGCACGACTGTAACCACGATCAACTTTTCCCTTCCAGGAACGTTCTTCGCCTGATTTTAAGTTTCGGAGTGTGTCACGGTTTGCGATTCGCACTTCTACAGTCCCCAAGAAAGTCTCATGACATTGGGAGAAATCGATTGGCTGTACAAGACTGATCCCTCCCCAAGTGCTCAGGCTCGGATTTCAAAATTTCGAAAGACTGGAAAGGCTTTTTATAGTCGTTTGGGATCGTCGCCAAAATGACCAACATGGTTCGTAGCCGTTGCCTCATAAAAGTGTTTCGAATATCCGGCTCGCTTCCCTGACTCCCGTTTCGAAAGCGCCGTGGACAGTAGAGTGGCGATGCTTGCTCGTATGCTCACCCGCAAACATCAAACGGTTGGATAGTGGGGTTGCAATTTCGTCGTACATGCTTGGCGAGGTACCAATCTTGGCAAAGGAATACGATCCAAAACTCAACGGATCTCTTCGCCATCGAGTGACCTTTGCCACAGTAGGAGCTGGAACGTTTCCAAACACCGTACGGAGCGCCTCCAGAGACTCGTCGATCGCCTGTTGGTCGGTTCGACCATCGAGTGCAGAGGAAATAGGGGGATCGACCCGTTCGGCGGCCGAACCCGCGAAAAACTGAATGAGTATAGCCGACTTGCGGGCAGTTGTCGAATTGGAATCGTAGTAGTCACTAGTGCAATCGTAGTAGGTTTTGACCAATGCCGGATCGTTGTGACAAATTCCAAATTGCTGGAGGTCCCCCCAAAACTTGCTGTCGTTGTTGTCAAAGTCGAACCGAAACACAATCTTGTTCAAGAGTCCCATGCCGATTCCATCTATTGCTTCTTGTCGAGTTTTCGAGAGTGGAGGATCAAATTCGATTTTGCGCTGTTGCAACACACCGAGTGGAACCGTGCATACACAATAGTCGCACTGCAGTGTAGAAGATTCTTCGTCGTTTTCTAGAAGAGCGAGCGATACCGTATCGTTGTCTCCGTGCT
>JACLAC010019076.1_pt1 | contig 11937 bp, 20 predicted proteins | sample 8027881 | NCBI WGS metagenome assembly JACLAC01 (sample SAMN15725517, study PRJNA655200) | protist metagenome | isolation source: fluorescence activated cell sorting (FACS) single amplified genomes of... | place: Spain: Blaines Bay Microbial Observatory, Mediterranean Sea | collected 2016-01-19 | reverse complement strand
AAAGGTATTATGACGCTAGAGGACTGGCACACGTAATGGTCATACAGATAGTGCGCACATCGATGTTGTGCGACGCGTGTCTCCATTGAGTGATATGCAGGCGCAAGTCATATAAGAAGCGATAAATTATTTGGAAGCGTAAAGACGGGGTGGAGCACAACGCCAGCTTGGGGGAGTAGCATCGACACTGCTCATTAATGCAGGCGGCCACGCGCAGAAAGGCGTGAAGAACGCAGGCGGAAAAGGAATGGGCACTTTTTCAGCCGTGCAGCAGCAGCATCATTCTGGGAGCCCCACAAGCGGGGGCAAATATAACTCCTTCAATCCACCCGAAGTCATGGACTTGCTCTCTGAGAGTATAGTGAGTGTCTGATGTGTCACGTGCTTTTTTCGTCGTCACCAGTCATGGCACGCGTGCCATAATGATCTGCGCTAACCGGTCCGAGGATTCATTTTGGTACGTGCATCTGAGGATTTTGGTACGTGAATGTGCAGCACGCATTTGTACATGGTGCGCAGGGTTGTTGTTGCTATTTTTGTCACTCGCTTCATGACGTTGGTATGAGCGTCTATTGATTATGATGGTCGCGAAGCTTCGTGATGACCACGTCATGACAGTTTGAGGACAACGAATCATGTTAACAGGTCGCAACATGATGATGCAGCAGCAACAGGGAGGCGGCGGAGCTGTGCAGAGCGGGCCAGGCATGAGTAAGGATAAGGGCAAACACCGCGACAGCCGAGGGAGTAAGGGCGGCGGGCGTAGGGAGAGCGACCAAGTGAAGCATGGGCAGGGCGACAATTTTCACGGTAGCTTTCACTTCCTTTCCATTGCCGACAGTGACATGGGGAAGCCTTCTTTTCTGGTGCAGTTTTTTCATCCTTCGATTCATTCTTCGTGCCGGACAGCTGCGTCATTGTTGGGAGTCGATGTTTTGCGAAGCGGTGAGTTGGCGGACTACGGGATAGATTGACATGACTCTCGGAGATCGGACGTGCATACTGCGACTCATACTCCAGCTGTAAAGTGTAGCGAAATAATTATTGAATTTCAACACAGAGGGTCTGGGCGGTCCGCAGGGTTTCTATCATCATCAGAACGAGAACAACGCCGAGAAAGGTGGCGGAATGCATCGTGGGAGCTTGAGCAAGAAGGCGGAAGGTAGCGGGTTGTCGAAGACATCCACGAGTGGGCTGTCGGATCGGACCAGTTCGAGAAGAGGTTTTGATATGTCGAGAAAAATGCGCCACATACCATTTCACTTTCTCTCAGCACTACTTCACTAATACTGCGTCCCATGGCGCAATGTTAGTTGCACAAGTGGCAGTCGGAATTACGTAGAAAATGTCCGGGGTGAGCGTCTGTGTCATGTAGAGGGGTGAGCGTCCGGGGTGAGCGCGTGTGCCTTAGATCTGCTGCAGCGTCTGTGTGATGTGCTAGAGGTTTCCCACTTTTTGCGATGCTTGGCCCATGATTTCAGGAACGGAGCATGGCGGGCGGGGGCCGCGCGTGCCAGCTAGCCCGCTGATGGAAGAGTTCCGTGCGCGGAGGCGGAAGTTCTCTTTGTCGGAAATCACGGACCACGTGCTCGAATTCGCGCTGGACCAGCATGGGTCCCGCTTCATCCAACAAGAGCTCGAAAGCGCAGCTGAGGAAGACAAGCAAGCGGTACAGAATGAGTTCTTCTGCGCCTCACTGTTTGTCGTTGGCCTCGTATCTACCCCACAAACACGCTCATAAGCCGAAAAGGCCAGCACGACACTGCAGCTGATGAGATAGCAGTCACATATCGCGATCACGCTTCCGACCCAGATTTGGCAGTAGTTGCTGGCTGGACACATCATGATTACTCGCATGGCAAAAGTGTGAACAGGAAGCACGCTTGACAGCTACAGCATGACCTATGCAGATATTTTCCGCGGTGATTGGGCACACGCAGAACCTGACGCACGATGTTTTCGGTAACTACGTGATCCAGAAGCTGTTTGAGTACGGCACACCGGTGATGAAGAAAGTGCTGGCCGAGCAGTTGGTTGGGGACGTGCTCAATATGTGCTACCAATTGTATATACGGGCGCGCATGTTTTATCGCACCAGTTCCGTGGCTGCATATTTGTCCGAGTATATTCAAGTTGTTGCATGGGTGTCTGTCGCACATGGTGGAGTTCGGCGTCTTCATGTCTGCCATTTCACGAAGAGAATGCTTGCGACCAACGACCCTGCGCATAGCATACTTTGTCCCACAAAAAAGGTATGGTTGCCGCGTTGTTCAGAAAGCTCTGGAGTGCGTGGAGATGGAGCAGAAGATGCTTCTGATAGGTACTCCTGATGCTGTTTTCGACTCGTGATTGATCGGCACTCTGGCGAGGGGGCGCAGTCTATGTGCGTGATGGCGCAGTGTCGATACATGGAGACCTGCTGAGCTCGCGTTGTCATGCTTGTGGCAGGGCAGGCCGCTCGGCTGTGACATACTAGCGATGGCATGCTACTGTGGTGCATCGTTGTCTCGCAACAGCGCCTCCTGTTACGCGATCAGCGATGTACTGCTGTGCCTGTATCAACCAACACAAATTCCTAAAGGTGAGCTGTCGGGCCATGTGTTGGAACTTGTCGAGGACCAAAACGGCAACCATGTGATCCAGAAGTGCCTCGAGAAGATGCCGCATGACCAGGTAACAACGCGGTGCCTCACTTGGTGGCATAGTCAGTCCAGAGCGTCGGATCCACTGGCATTGACGACAATGAGAACAATACTGTTCAGTTTTGCAACGACTTTGTGACTAGCGTAATGACAGTTTTCGTAGAGGGTATCTGCTCAAGTTCGAAAAAATACTAGTGACAAATAGCATGCAGGCACGCGGACCCGGCGGACCGGATACGACAATTTCATTACTGTCAGATCCAGTTTATCATCGATGCGTTCCGGGGCAATGTGTTGAAGATGGCCACGCACTGCTACGGGTGCAGGGTGCTCCAGCGTATCATTGAGAACTGCAGCAACGAGCAAGTCGCCGCGATATACGATGAAGTCCACCAAGGGAATCTCAGCCTCCTGATTCACGATCAGTATGTGTTTGTCGATGTGCTGTGTGTCATTTTTCTCGTGATGACATGCATCGTGATTACCCACGCTTCGTCGGCATAGCGGTGATTCTGTAGCGTGCATCGTTGCCCTTTGTGCCCGTGTTTTTTTTTTGAAAGGTGGAGCAGAGCGCTTAGTGATTCTGTTTCTGACGGCGTAAACTGTTGAGCTAACGATTTCGATGAAAACGCAAGTGCGACGCTATGAGTTGGGCAAGGCTATGAGCATAAAAATGGATGATTGTTTCGTTGCTTTCTTGCCAACTCAAAAACGACACGACTACACTCACCATCCAGGTACGGAAACTACGTGGTTCAGTACATGATCGAGTTCGGACGCCCGACGGACATGGAAAAAGTCTTCCAGATGGTCAAGGTACTGCACTCTCGCACGATTAACACTCTTTTCGAAAGCATGGTGTTTCGTCTACACTCCACAGCTGTTACCCCGCCAGCGGCGCTGACCTACGAACTGTGGTAGCTGCTGATGACGAGGTGACCTACGAGTTGTTTAGATGAGGTGACAACACTGTGGTAGTTGCCACTGTGGGTGATGTGCCTGACAGAGAAATGGCATGGGCGTACACTGACATGGAGTGATGTCTTGCAACCTGTTTTCTGAGTACTTGTAGGACATCGTGCTAAGCAAGTACCTTGTGACCGAAAGAAAAGCAGTGGTAAACACGCGTCTGGAAAATGCAACAGGCGAGCATGGTAGAGATGTCGTGCCACAAGTTCGCATCGAACATCGTCGAGAAGGTGCTGAGTAAATCCGACGGGCCGCGCGTGAATCAGATCCTGCGAGTAGTGTTGGGCAAGGATGGTATTACAGTGTGCTTCAAAGTACTAGCTTCACAACTGTCCGTCTGGTGCAAAATTGTCGGCAATGCCACACCATGGTCGGGTATGCATTGTTCGTGAAGCAGTGGTGTGTGTTGAATTGCCTGTTCCATATTTTCTTTGCATGTACAGTGTCTCCTCCAATGTCACCACGATTTCTGTAGAACGTTCTCTTGCATCTGTCAAATGCTTTCTATGGAAAATTTCGAAAGGGGGCGACGAGACGAATCCTCCGCTTCCATTGATCATGAAAGACAAGTTTGGCAATTACATCGTGCAAAGGTTTTTTGAATAAAATTCGGCGCGTGTAGCACAGGCGATGCCAGCCTTTCTGAGTGACCTTTCGGTGTCTGAGTTTGTACAAGAAGCATGATTGAAGTGTTGTTGTCTGACAATCTTCTGCTGATGCAGAGGAAATTCACCTGCACGCGACGATGCATTGTTTGCAACGCGCCGCGTGCAGATGCTGCCAGGTGACGCTGATGCATGCACAGCGGGACATGGGGTCAGTGGAGGTGGATTTGGTCAATGGAGTTCCTTGGATACAGCAGAACGATGCAAAAACAAACAGGCTGATGAATTTGGCCTCGGGGATGGAGGAAGAGCAAGCCCTGATGGATAAGTTGAAGGGGTCGTTGCCATTGTTGCACAAGCTTCCCTACGGAAAACACATCATGTACGCGCTCCGGGAGCAAGGCTTCATGACCGAGGAGGAAGTGAGCCAGGCGTTGGAAGGTTTTTTAGCACGGCACAGTGTTTTTCATGACGCTCAGTCAGTTTTTTTTCAATCAGCTGCTCAGTTCATTAGCTACTGCTAAAAATTTTCGCATGCAGCGAGATTTTTTTTCTTCCGATAAAGTCCTTGCATGCAGGTCTTACTATTTTACTGCGAGGGCCAGAGATATGGTGATTGGTCTTCAATCGGGCATTTACATTATGCGGACTGACAGGTGAACGGTTTTTTGTCTTTCAGGTTTCGATCAACATGGGCACGGTGGTCATGGCGGGCACAGTTATCACGGAGGGCAGGGCGGCGGTCATTATCATCATCACCATCAGCACCGCCCTAAGGTGCAGTAGCTGGGTCGCTTTGGCTGGAGCCATAGACGCTGGGCATACTGGCGACTGCGTTGTGAGCTTGTGAAAGGCAACGCACTCACTGGCAGCAGCGACTTCTTTGCGACAGTATAGCCGACATTGTTTTCTCTGTTGTGTGGCCGCGGCCAGAACAGCAAGAAAAGTACACTAGAGACATACATGATCGTTGTTGCAAGGATCGCGTGTTCATCAGCGCTGTCGCACGCGCTTGCAGGAGGTTCGCAGGGTGTTGGTATGATGAAGCTAGTGAGTATTCGACTGCGCCATGAACCAGAGCATTAGCGGCTTAAATGCTATAAAAAGGTTCGCCGCCCGTGTGTGAGGTCGCTTCATACTTGTCGTGCTGGACAAAAACAGGTCGACGGTCTCGGAAATCTTACTGCAGTTTCTACGATGTAGACGGCTATTGAGAGAAAATCTTGTGATTTCACTTCAATGAGTCTGTCATGTATCATTCAGGGTAGTTCTTCTTCTTCTGCTTCTATCCCTCCCCCGGCATCGTCGCTCCTTCGTTGGGCTTGTGAGCTTGCGCTCGGTATCCCCGACCGCTTGGCTTGTCGCGAATCATGGAAACGCTTCTTTGAAAAAATTAAAGCGGAGCAATGTCCCACAGTACATTACATGAAGACACCTTCTGGTGCCGATATGTGCTTGGTTACCCCATTACTGTTGTTGTGCATTGGCAATACGATCCTGAGCATGCTCGCATGCGAAGTGAGAGCATGCTTCAACCACAATTATTTCTCGTGTAACATATTTCGTCTTTTCGCTAATCCCTTCCACATTTGTCCGGCATGACAGCGATTCTAAGTTTTTTCCCGAGTCGCTTGTTGGATGGTCGGTTCTCATGTTGTCAACGACGCACGCTCACGCCGATCCGCATCCCAGTACATGCGTATCGTCGTCAGTAGTGCTCATTGATTGAGTTGTTGTATAGGTATTTGGATGATGTGAATGTGTATCATAGCTTCCATGGCCCCCCGATAGCCGTGTCATGGACTCATGCTCCGATACGGACTGGAACGGTCGACGGGGCCGAGTGACGTGGCATCATCGTGATTGAGTGACTGAGGGGGGGACTGTGTCGTGAGTGCGTGGAAGAACAGCCACGGGGGGCAGCTGGATACATCGACGCGTCGTGGGGAGTGGTCTGGTTGTGAGCGTCTGCGCATGCACAAAGACCACGGCTCTGCATGGCGTTATGATGGCGGTGGGACATCTCTAGAGCAAGTATAATGGAGGTGGGCTACGGGGTGCCATCACGACGTTGATCACGTGGGCACGCAGTAGGGAGATTGAGAGGGGATGCTGGCCACCGCAACATCTTCAGATATGTTGTTAATACGTTGTTTTCAGACAGTGAAAAGATAGTAGTTACAGGCTAGAGCATCGCCGTGACACCACGTTGGCCAGAAGGGATGTTGTGCCACGACTGGATGACATGGCGTGTAGTTGCAGGCCCTTGCGTTTTCTTCTTCTTTTTGAAAAGGCTTCACCTTTTTGCATTAGGTGTAGCAGGTTGTTTTTTTCGCTCATCAGCTGCAGGTGGTGGTGGCGGTGTCAAGTAAATGCGTGAGCACGAAAAGATGTCGGAGTGGCAATCATTTTTGTATCATGATCGTCAGACTTTGAGACGACGGATGGCGAAGTCGGTCCGGATGGGCGTGGCAGGCGGCGAGTTCGCGCCCGGGGGATCATCGGATTTGTGAGTCAGGCATCTGTATCGAGGAGTTAGGATGTCAGGTATCGTAGCATGCCGTGGCGGTGAGCAGAAGCAGCGCAAAGCTGTGCGAGGGCACGGCAGTTGTCACGGTTCTGTCGAATCGGCCTCATGGGCAGCACGCACTAGGTACTCCTATTCTCATGTGGCATGCGAAAGGTCGAGATTTTCTTACGAAAGTTCCCTTGGCCTGGCACATGTCAAGAAGTTTCAGTTAGTGACATGATGATTGACTGACGCAGCCCACCAAAGGGGCCCATGACGGATGGCGTTCCTGCAAAGTTAGTACTTATTATTGCGCCAAAAAAAACAACCTGTGACACAAGCCTGGAAGACCGTATTGTTCTTTACGCACATAAGGGGCCTGACTACAGCTCTGGCAGCAGCCGATGGCATGCACAAGAAGCATGCCATTGCCATAATAGCGCTGCATTGCACGGCTGACACATCATCCAGTTGTCAGCGTGCCATGGCGACCTCATTTGGCCACTGCAGGCAAAAATGGACATGAGAGTCGGGCATGGTATGGCAAATATTATTGCATGTGGACGGTAATTTCGTTGTTGCGGGCAGTTCGCATTGTGTGGTTAAGCGTATTCAGTTCTTCATTCCCTATTCTGAGAAGCCGGCGTTGTTTCATAGACTAGACTACATTTCTTCCGGCCGGAATTCTTCATCTGCTTCGGTTCTTGGTCCATATTGTGTAACTGGCAGTAACCACCAGTGACCTAGCCCATGGCGAGACTCGTCTTTCTAGATGGAGACTTGTGTTGCGCAAGGTTAGGTGTTGGTGGGGGGGAGGCGCGGTAGCGGCGTGCTTATGACGGAGCCGATGATGGATGATGGAACAACAACTGCGGCAGAGGAACTCAGCATCACCATCATCGCCATCTACACGGCATCGTCATCACCCATGTCTCCTGTTCCTGTTGTGTAAGGGGTCCGACGTCTGGAGGCGAACGTGTGCAGGCGGGCGTGACAACGCGTTTGCGCATCTTATCCTCCGCCATCAGCCTCTCTGGCCTCCATTGGTGTAAGATTAGATTTATCCTATTACTCTTTCCTAGTAGTTGTCATCGTCGACGACGGTCAAGAATGATGACCTGCCATGGGGAGGGTGGATGTCATCTAATCTTCGCGGCTACAATGCGTTACCAGGTGCCTGGCCATCATCGGGGAAATGCGTCGGGCGTCATCGTGGCATTCTCCCATTGCTTTCTGTGTTTCCGTCGCCGCGGGTCGAGGAGCATTGGGTCATCGATGGTCGCGAGCTTTCGACTAGGATGTTCGTGAGGCGCCCAGGTTCTAGCACTGCGCATGATATCAGCCGGACAATGGCTATTAGTGAGCAGCAACTTTATGTCATCAACAACAACCACGCAGCCGCTGCTAGTACCATGATCACGGCCCATCATATGATATCATGCGTGTTGTTGAGGCAGGTGCGAAAGCATGCGTGGGGGCGAGCCCAATGTCAGGACGGAGAGCATGGTTGTAAGAGCATCTGATCTACGGGGCGAGAGCAGAGGGGCGATCGTTACATGCCAAGCATGGTGGCATTCTGGTGGCGCCACGTGACACTGTGCACGCGAAGTTCAGCCACGGTTTGACTTGCGCGCCCTGAGGCAAGCATGACGTAAGTTCTTGACGCAAAAGCCATCTCATCCTGCAGCAACAGCACGCCATCGCTGCTGCTTACAGCATTGCACGCGATGCAACGGCATCATCAGTCTCAGGTAGTAAGCTGCGATGTCGCGCGTGGTAGCAGTTTCTGTTTATTCAGCTTTTCTGCGTCGCGTCTGTGTTCTTCGTATTTTTCGCGCAACCGTTCGCGGAGTGTCGCACTTACCATATTGGCATGTTGGGGCAGGGGTTGGTCGTGTGACAGCAGGGGTTTTTTTGAACTCAACTCAGGGGTCAGGGGGTATGCTACAACAGAGTCAGGGGGTACGTGAACTGGGGGGAGTCGGGTCTGGTGAAATTTCAGTGAAGATTTAAAATTGTGCTAATGATTTCTTGCGTCGTGTGATTTCGTTTATAGTGTGGGATATAGGCAATGCAGCACCTACTTCAGAGACGCTATGCAAATCTAGTGTACCGGCATTGGAGTTGCTACTGAAATTTGAAAACGTCATGTAGAGTGCGTCTTAACTTCGAGTTTTTAGTGAAAAGCAAGAAACAGCCTTCCCTACTGACTTTCTAGTATATTGTATCGATACTACAGTCTGTGGCCGTTGATAGTAATTTCTGTCTGTTGATCTTTCCAGTCTATGTTTCTAGACTAGTGCTTGTCGAGATCGTGTAGCGGATTCTCTTCCTCTGTTTCTTTGGAGAGTGTCTGTTAGTGTACCTACTAGTTTCTGTTGATCTTTCCAGTCTGTGTTTCTAGACTAATAGCTTGCAGAGCTCTTGTTAAGCATTCTTTTTTTCTGTAGTGATAGTTGTCGTGGTCGAGCTGCGTCAGATAGTGTCGAGCTGTATTACTGTCGATCATATTTTTTGTAGCACTCTCCAGCGGCTCAGCGCTTCTTTTCTGTAGTAGGAATTGGTCTCGAGTCGTCCGCAGCTTGTCCGGCATGATGATTTCGCTGGTCCTCGCATTCATTATTTGCGCCAGCCATGGCGGCAAGATGTCGGCGCAAGCGACACTGACAGTCATCCCAAGGCGCGGGTCCATGCAGGCGACGGGCGCCGAGCCCGCATGCCCTTGCATGAATGGGGGCGCAGACAGTGGAGGCGAGTGGGCGTCCCTCGCTTCACTAGCAGTGGCGGAACACAAGAATTCGGTGTACAGTGCATTTGGGTTGCGCCGCGGACGTCGGGGCAGGGACTCGAGCACTTCGGATCGCGAACGCAATGCCAGGGTGTTGGTACGATGAGATAGCGATATCAGACTGATTAGATTCTGTCGAAACATTTCGTACAGAAAAAGTAGCCTCCATCGCAATTCGCATAGGAGATGGGGCGGCGATTGGCGCTAGCAAGCTGCAAGAAAGTGTGTTGCGGCGCATGCTTTTATCCAGCATTCATTCCGCCCCATCGTTGTCTGTCGCAAGTGCAGTGGGGCGTTTCTTCATCATATATTTGGCGCGATCGTGGGCGGGTTTCTTTTTGATGTGAATGACATAAAAACACAGTTTCTCGGAGCAAAGCGGAAGCGTGACGAATCCGAGGATGACGGCATTGCGGTGGTTGGGCCGAGCAATGCCGGCGACGCAAGCGAAACTGAGTGCAGGGGCAGGGCAAAGCGGTTGCGATTGTCGGTATCCGATTCCGCGGAGCGAAGCGATTCGGGCCCATCCGACTCGCCGGCCTCTGTGGGGTCGGCCTTCGGAAGCGAATCAGCTTGCGGCAGCGAGGTGTTGTTGCGATCAATTCGTCGCGAGGGCATTTCAATTCAGAGCAGAGTGATGGTCAGGATCATGATGGACTTGGTCGCGCCGCGATGATTCAAATTAGCCCGAGTTGTGGTCTTGGTTCTTGCCAATGGACATGACTTCAGTTGAGTTCTGGTTTTGTTTGTGCGGGTATTACAATTTTCCGAAAACTTGGGCGATCCAGCCATATGCAAATTCAAGCGAGCAGCGCAGATGAGATGAGAAAGTCGATGCACAAAATATTAAACGAACAGGCCGATCTTGACGACGTAATGGACGAGGCGGACGCGGTGGATGCTGCGGATTTGATCGACGACGATGCAGAGGGTACGGGCGTCCACGGGGGTGGCGAGGCGAGCGAGCGCAGGTTGCATGACACGTAATTTAAAATGCCGACAAGTGTTGCTGGGACACGGGCGCATCGCGCGCATTGATGCATGGCAGTCACACGATCTGAGGCGGCGATGCATTGTTTTCGCGTCATTGGCATAGCAATTAGGAACGCACCACGCAGCATTGCGTCACTCCATCGTGCAACGGGAGTGCTACTCTTACGGTGTCCGCTATGTGTTTGTCTGACTGTCAGCAGCACTATTAGTCAGTGTAGGTCAGTTGTTGGCGTATGGTGTCTATGGTGCATGTGTATTGCGAGGTCCTTTCTTGTCGGGCGGAACGGCGAAGATGCAGACGTGCAGGACGACGAGCAGCAGTCGCACGGCGAGTCGCGGGTGGCTTCGTGGCCGACAATGAGGTGCAGAGATATTGATTCTTTCATGCATCCGCATGGCGCACACAAAAGTGAAATTTTTTTGGTCCTTCGACATATGTCGTGGTTTCGACTGCTCTAGTTTCGGGTATACCATTTCGCCAGTTTCGACTGTTCCTTGGCACACCCTAAACACAACACGCAGTTTGGGATGGCAGGGTAGGGTGTTCCAATCTTAGTTTCGGGTATACCAAAATTAGTTTCGGTTGTGTTTCCAATCGAATTTTGGTTCTCGCGCGACGTCGTAGTAGCTCAGGCGCAAGAGCAGCTCGATCTAAATACCGTTTTCAGCAATTTTCGGCACAGCCTGAACTGGCAAACAGGGCAAACGACACTACGGGGGAAAAAAGCCAAAAGTTGAAAAAGCACTTACTTTTTCAAAAAGTGCGACTCCAAAGTATAAAAAGTTCAACGAAACAGGTCCGCATCGAGTCTTCAGGTTCATTGTTATCGTATTTCGAAACGCCTTCTCCCGGTTCGATGCTCACGCGTTTAACTTCGACGTTTCCTGCACTGCATCGGCCCTTCCCTGTACCCGCCGTGACACTCAGGAAACGGTGAGCGGACAGGCGCGAGGGCGTAATCACGTATTCTAAAAAAAATCTAACCTGCGCTCGCTCCGGGCGATTCCGGCACCCCCCGCAGAAAGATGAGACGCACCATGGTCGTCTTCGTAGTTGCTCAAGCCCGAAATGGTAGACCACGAAGCCACGCGCGCCTCTTCGGTAGGATCATGAAGCCTAAGATATTTGTATCTGCGATCCATCGAAATTAATCCCCGGCAAGTGACTTTTGACCCCGACTGGGTGTTTGCTGATGTTTTTGACAGGCGAGTCACAACTTTCTGTCGCCACAACTGTCTCGTTTCTGTTCTTCAGTTCTTGGTACCGATGCTTCGCGAGCTAAAATTCCTCCGGAACCACGCGACAAGAACAACAATCAACATGAACATCGCGCAGCATGCCCGGTGCCCCGCAAGTGAAGAACCAAAAACATTTCACTTTTGTGTGCGCCGTGCGGATGCATGAAAGAGTCAATGTCTCTGCACCTCATG
>JACLAC010000283.1_pt1 | contig 11939 bp, 4 predicted proteins | sample 8027881 | NCBI WGS metagenome assembly JACLAC01 (sample SAMN15725517, study PRJNA655200) | protist metagenome | isolation source: fluorescence activated cell sorting (FACS) single amplified genomes of... | place: Spain: Blaines Bay Microbial Observatory, Mediterranean Sea | collected 2016-01-19 | reverse complement strand
ACCAATAATCATAGTTGTCGCTGCAAAAATATATTCGTATTCGTTTTTTGGAGTAATATCCCCATATCCGACAGTTGTCATGGTTGTAAAAGCCCAATAAAGAGAGGTGAGATATTTTTCTCCTAAATTATCATCCCCCATTGCTTCTAAATCGTCATTGGAAACACCGAGTGCCATTGGATTATTGAGCCGGGAGCCACGGAGACCAGCGGCGAGTTGCCATGAGCTACAATCTGCTTGTAACTCGCATGATTGTTCGCCTAAGCGACCAAACAAGAACCAAAAGCATGCCATTACATGAGCAATGAATGTTACTTCAAAAAGCAAGGAAAATAAACGGAAAAATGCCGGAGAGAAATCCAACACATCCTGTATACTTTCAGTTAATTTGCCCATTTTTATCAATCGGACCATTTTAATTAAACGAAAAAGCCGTATGCTACGGATCAATTTGGTAGCTCTTAGTTGGTTCCCGTCACCGCTAGCGCCCATGATCCATCCGACTATAGTATCAAACGGGATAGTTGACAATAAGTCGATTGCAAACCAACCTTTTAAATAATGTGATCGTATCATGGTAGGCACTGTAATTAAATACGTCTGGGTTTCATCATAATAAGCAGTGCGAAAACACAATACCATATCAAGTGCAAACGTTAAATCAATAATCCAACCAATAACGTCGCTTGTGGTATCGCCTTTAACTTCAAAGCACAAAACTAATGGAATCGCAATAACACTGTACAAAATTAACATTCCAACTATGACATCCCATATCATTTTTGCAGGTAGCATTGGGTGTATTATATGCCGCTCTAACAATTTCTTTGCCGTATCCTCGCCCTCAACAGCTTCTTCATCCACAAACATTGTATCATCAATTTGTTTCAATTGTTTTTCAGCTGAATAATCTTGTTCATATTCTTTGCTAGCAGCAATTAGTGTACTTTTTGCTTTTTTTACAGTTTCAAGATCATTTTCTGATTGATTTCTAGTTATTGATGAAGTTGAGTTTGATTTTACTGGGGATAATTCTAATGTTCCTGCCGATGCCTTTAATTTTGATTTTGTCATTTCAAAATCGTCGGAAAGTCGATCCATACTTTTTCGATCTATACTTGATAGGGTTGATCTCCTTTTCCTTGGACTACTTCCCCCGCTGATAGAATCTTTTCTTGGTCGAATAGTGCGAAATCTATCGGTTTGATTAAATCCCGCATGGCTACTTGGAAGATTACCTGATTTAGTTTGTTTTATTTTTTCCATAACATCTTTATTGCTTTCTACTGCGTTCATAAAATGATCGTGCGTTGTTTCATATGGCACATCGTCGTAGATCATAATATTTCGATCTCCTGTCTCTTCATAATGCTTTAACTCCGCTTCGATTAAATCATGTCTTACTTGTGCTTTTTTGCTTAAGGTTTCAAACATATCAGGACATTTCTTTTTGATCTTTTGCATAGCACCTTTAGATAATGTCAAAATGTCACATATTGTATATGCACAATAATCTATCATGTGAGAAAATCTACCACAAAGTAATGCTTCATGACCAAACATACCACCACTCGTGGTGATTGTTAAAATTTCCGGGTGTTTCTTCAAAAAATCTTTATCCTCATCAGTTGCCCCTTGTTTACTACCGGTTTTATCTATTTTTATTATATCACTAGTAGATAGATGATGATCTAAATCACTAAAGCCATTGATTTTGCCTTTTCTTACGAGAAACATATCATGACAAGATCTTCCCATTACAGTTAATATTTCCCCTGTTAAGGCAAGTACTGGACGTGCATACGTCACAACTGCTTCAACAAAACGAGTATTGTCCCTATTTTCTCTCAATAAATTCACTGCTTGAATGACCGTTCCATATGCTTGGGATACAACACCGTGTCGTAAACTTCTTGATAGATTCGATAAAATTTCTTTCTCCTCAAACATTGATTGGTACCTCCATAAGTATTTAAAGTGACGTTTAATGCGCTCCTTCAAGCGTTTTGGCAATGACCTTGTTTTCATGTATTCCTTCAATTCATTCATACGATTTGAAAATGCGACTTGCCTTGGATTGACCTCTTCAATAATTAATGAGATCGTTCCAATAATAAGACCAAAAATCATCGCACCGACTAACTGCGCTATGATGGTATAACCCTTTTCAACGGTTGTTATGGCATATATATCGCCATAACCAATTGCCATCATAGTTGCTACTGTCCAATAAAAACAATAATAATATTGCTGCCAAAGCGATTTATCTGTGCCTTTCATATTATAATTTGCTACCCAATTATCAGCGGTGCTGGAAGTTGTATAAAGGTCTTCCTCTGTGGAAACATAAAACCAGAAACATGATAAAAAATGACATGTGGATAGAATCAAAAACAATAACCGTCCTAATGGCCATACAGCTGGGTTAATATTTAATTTTTCCTCTAAAATTCTACTAATTTTTTTTAACTTTAGCAATACAGTGGTCAGTTTCAACAATCGTGCTAGACGTAATATTTTGATTATCTTCAATGCCCTAAGGCCTTCAAAGCTGTCAAAAACTGAATCAAATGGGAACGTGCTTATAAAATCAATCGCAAACCAACTTTTTAGATATATATGACTTATCTTCTTTCTATCTAAAATTAAATCTTGCTTGTCCTTTGCATAATCTTTATATACTGCGGTATTGAATGTAACGATAATATCGAGACCGAAAATAATATCGCAAATTACATTTAAGACAAATAAGAACACATTGTTGCTATCATTGACAGGAACAGCAAACCCGATAAAAACAGGTATTGTATATATACTGTATATAATCCACACGCTAACGAATATATCCCACTGTGACTTCAGGCCTGACATAGGATGTAAAATATAATTTGCACCAGAAATCCAAACGGGTATATGTTGATTTAATAGCTCTTGCTCAATCACCAACCGCTCTTCTTTTGTTAATTCTTTACGAGCATCTCTTACATTAGTGTTTGATCCTTCTATTATACTGATTGCATGCTCATCCATACTTAGTTTTCTACTATTAACTCTCGCTGGTGAATCCTGTGTCTCCCGCTTAGCACGATCACTTGCATTTTTATCTATATCACTAAATATTTTTCGTAAACCTTGTTCTTCAGATTCTGCATATTCATTATGAAAACCTTTTAAACTTGACCAAAATTCGTTTTGTCGTTTATTTACTTCTATGTCGTGTTGCAGTTCACGTGGTGTCTTCTCACCTTCATCATCATCATCATCATGTTGATCATTACGTTGTTTAGGATGTGTAGTTAGCCTTCTATCTTGTTTATTATCTCGTTCATTTGCATGTGCAATAGCACCTGCAACTACTGACGACGACATGACTGATTCGTTCTGTTGATCAACAATCTATTATATATATGTATATATATATAGTTTTAATTAATATATTATGTTTATTATTATATATACACAGTTCTTATAATGGACATACATACATTTATGTTTTACGCACATATGTCGTCTGTTATCATGTTTTAGTTACTTGTACATCATTTAAATTTAATTCATTAATTCTTCAATTTGTCAAAATGGATGATTGAACTGATCACGTTGCACCTTTGGCTGATATTTATATGGAAATAGCATTGCAAACAAACCCCTATAACCTACCTGCATCGCATTGGAGCTCTAATACTTTGGCAGTCTTTGATGGGCTTACAACGAATAAATGAAATAAATTTTGAGTTCCGGGAGTTCAGATCTTTTTATAAATAGATATTACAAGTACACAGTTTTACAACCTGCGACAATGATAATCCTATGCTATTCCATATTAATATGTGCCCATATGGTCCATGGATACCATCAAATAATGACGATCCAAATCACTCATGAAGGCTAAATACGGTTGGCACGAATATATAAATTTATATACATGTAAACATGCTCGGGGTATCAAGGAAAAGAAGATCAGGATATAATATATATATATATATAGATAGAGAGAGAGAGGAGATAACACTTTTTTTCTTGTTTTTTTTAAACAGAAAAAACGATAACAATGGCATCATCATCGTCGTCGTCTGAAACAACAGCTAAATGTACGAAAGATTATATAGCTAGAGAGGATAATGAATTAACCATTGTGAAAGGGGATATAATTAAAATTAAAGATATTAATACAAAGATTAATCGTGAATCAGGGGAATGGATGAATGGTATATTAGATGATGGAAGTGAAGGGATTTTTCCTGTAAATAACGTCATTATTGATGTAAAATTAGCCACGTCGAATGAAACAGATTTAAGTTCATCCGTGGATGACGAAATGGCAAGAATTGAAGCAGCCTTGAAAAAAGCACAATTAGAAAAAGAAATGGCAGAACAATCTACTATGGATTTAAAAGCATCATTAAAATCAGTTGATGAAGATGTACCATTAGCACCTACACCCCGTAAGACTAATAATGATATTAATGATTTTTCAATGCCAAGCCCGGAAACAGATGAAGATCCAAAAAATAACTCCCCTTCTTTATATGTGGAAACATCAAAGACAAATGATGCTATAGTTGGTAGCCCTTCCAATGCCGTAAGGCAATTAAGAAAAAAAGGAAGTAAAGATAAATTACCACCAGAACCTGGATCTCCTACTATGATTCAGGTTACAACTGGAAAAGCACCACAAATTATTGTGAAGATTGTTACTGGGCATATTCCAGTAAAATGGGATTGGACAAAACCGGAGGAACCAGTAGTGAAACAATATGGATGTTATCCGAGACATTGTTTTGTACATCTACGAGATGATGATGATACGGATGATGATAGTGGCGATAGTGATAATGAACAAGCTGAAAAGAAAAATTGCTTTGAGTGGTCTAGGGGTAATATCACCATATGAGTAGAGCTGTGTAGCAGTGGGACATGCTGATGGCGCAAAAATGCAGAAAAATGAAAAATAGTTAACCACTCTCTATTATAAAAACAACTTATCGTAAGAATTATCATGTGAGTAAATTAAAAAATAAATTATTGATGCATAAATTAAATTATATTATTAAAAATATTATCATTAATTTACACACGAATTGTATCATCACCATCATTATTGCTGATACCTTCCATCGTCATTTCAATCTTATTGATGTTCATATCTTTATCCTCCTCCTCCTCTTCCTCCTCATCATCATCGTCTATTTTTTCAAATGATTTAAATAAATTCAACCATCTCATACTACATAAATATGATATTGTATCTTTCATTTGATATAAAATAAATATCAACAACAAGATGAAGTACACGTAGATGAAGTACAACATAAATATTTCTCCACCCATTTCTAATTTCTCATTATTATTATTATTTTCTAATCCCACACAATAATTCGTTCGTGCTTTTTTGCTTAAATAAAATACTAAACCTGCAAATGCAACCATAAATTGCGTCATGTTACTAATAAAACTCATATAATTATGAGATGGGTTGATGTATGGCCTTGCATACAATACAAATGACAAGTATAAAAATGTTATCAATAGTATTAATAACAATTGAATATCCGTATACATTCGTAATAATGTCAACGCAATAACAATAAAAAGTCGCTTTAACATGATTATGCATTCCCAAAAGTAAAACTTTTCAATATATATTGAAGTTAAATGTAATTTTAACAGTTCATAGGTCGTTGTAGCATTTTTATTATTATTATTATTATTCATAATAATATTCTCGCTGTTCATACATGTGCTTATTATCAATAATATGATTAATCCAATCGGATAAATAATTGTACCTAAAATCAAATATGGCTTAAATGCTAAATATTCTTCAGCATTACAAACAATACTTAAATCAGTTGCTAAACGTAAACTGCTGCTACTACTACTACTACTACGATCTTCCGCTCCTTCAATATCTGAAATAAAATCAACATCTGTATTATCCTCCGTTTTAATACAAATATACCCATTTAATATATGTAAAGAAACAATAATGTAGGAAAATTGTAATATCAACGATGTTCCTAATACTGCTCTAGATTTTATACTGTTATCTTTTGCACAGTTAATGCTTTTTCTACATTTCATCGCGAGGAAATATAAAAACCATAATATACCTATCACAATAATTGGACCAACCATATATAAAGTTGTTTTTGATATGTAATTTAATGGTACAAAACATTCCATTCGAAATAAATCAATATTAAAATTCCATACGGTTAAATATCCTAACAATGAATGTATTACAGGTGGCCAAAAAGCCCTGACAGTTGCCAAGGCTGCTACAAATTGTAACCCATTGAAAAATAAATTTGCTATTGCAGATTGCTTCGTAGAAATTTTTGGCAAAAACAATAACAAGCAGCAAATTGCTATTATAAATATAGGAGCTGCTATAATATATACGGTGTGATAATTTGGACAAATGATGCAACGTTGTGTCAACATGTAATAACCATCGGCACAGGAAGAACATAAATGATCGTCATACCCTTTCGCGCATCTGCCATATTTATGTTGATTTATATCAACTTCTCCACCTAAGCAATTTTCAGATATGATACATTTTTGTGGAGCAGGAAAATTACCATCATTACGATCCAACCAATATCCTTTTTTCAACATGTACACGTTATTATCATTATTATCAACGATTTCCCCATCGCTACCGTATGTTATACATTCCTCTAAATTTGGACATCTACTACATGTTGTTTGTGAAGATGGATAAAAATATTGTTTGCATATACATTGATTCCGATTTTTACTACCAGTATCAATTGTTACCGAATTAGCATCACCACATTGTTCACAACGATTAGCACTATATATTTCACTATACGATCCTTTTGCACATGGAATACAACTTAAATCTGTTCCATTGTTAAACCATCCAGTAGCACAGGGCACACATGCACTTCCAAGATGCGAATGTCCAAGTGGACATAAATAAATTGTAGCCACATCGGGAGTACCAATTTTTGCAGATACATCGTTGGAACGTATGATAGAAAACGTTAACACAACTGCCTGTTTTATCATTGTACGGTTATTTTCAGTAACAACATCATCCTTAATGACAAAACAAATGGATTTTAAATTTTCTCCTGGTTGAAATGTTATTTTACCTTGACCACCTTTGCCAGGAATTGTGTATGTCACTTCAGCTTTTAAAATCGAAGACTGGTGACGTGTTAATACAATGCAAGTATTTTTATCAAAATACGAATGATAATTTTCTTTTTCCACCCGTATAATCCCTCCTAAATTACTATGAAATTGAAACGATAGTGGATTCCCAATAAGGAACGGCACATCTCCATTGCGTTTTATTGTTACAATTGATTTACCTTCATCTAACGTTAATTCCGTTTCCCTTTGAAGCGTATATCGCCATGGAGGCGTTTGACAAATAATATAAGTTGAAAAAATATTTAAAACAGGGGTACGAGTTTCGTACTGCGTGCCTGGATTTGTTGAGTCTTTTATTTCACTAGTCCATACACATTCCAATCTATCAATTGTATTATCTATAAAAAACGACGTGCCATAGATTTTAACTTGCAAACCACCAGTATTGTCCCCTTTTGTAGGTTGCATGCTAGTGGTAGTACCAACAAAATATATGATTAAATCATTATATGCATATCTATCAATTGAAGTATCCAAGCTATGAATACCATTATTATTGATATGGTTTTCATAAAATTGAATTTTTACCTTTACCTTGTTGTAATGAATATCATTTGTTTTACTCCATGGACATTTGATCAATGATGACGAGACGTATTCCGCATTGCTTATGATAGTATATCCTTCTAGCTTACCAGTAAATATACATTTATAATTTGTATTTGATACAAAACCAATACCATGAATTTCAACTTTGACATCTATGTTTTTATCATAATAGCGTATTATTTTTGTTGTTGCTGTGGTTGTATCATCACTATTAATTTGATTTATTGGTTTTATAATTGGCGATAATTGATATGTATCTATAGTTAGATAACATGTATTCTTTAGTAATAATGCAATGTTATATGATGATGATGATGCTATATTATAATTTTTCATTATTAAAGTATCATGAAAATTATTGACAAATATTGTTGTTATTATCTTGTTGTTGCTGTTGACAGTATCTGCTTTTGTGTTGATTGTAACTGTGTTCATTTCTACCCCTTTTATGTATAATTGGAATATATTAAAGGATGATGAGGATGAATAATCTGTTAATTCAATTGTTATATTATCATCATGTTTTATAATTTTATTTATCGTTGGTATAATGGTTCGATCAATTTTAGATGAACATTTACAATAAGATGGTATAAATACATTCCCTGATGCAATCGATATGGTTGTATTTGCATTACATGAATCAACACATTGTTCCATATTGTAAAATTGATTGGTATTGCATACAGAACTACAGGTATCATTCATTGGACATATTGACAATCCATTGCATACATTATTTGTCATCATCATACATGTCAATAACAATATGCCATATTTATATAAGTTATTCTTGGCAGACGACATCATCATAATAATTGGGTATATAAAATATCGTAACACGCACGCACAAATACATACACATAAATCGGGCATAAATGAAGAATGTTTAATCACGATTATTTCCACTTCAACTTCTTTATCGTATACCACATTGCTTGTATATAAATATATTTATAATTAATTTCATTAATCTAAATATTTAAGAATTTTAAATTAATAATAACGACGAGAAGTGGTGCCGAACGACGACGTTTTCTAAACACCTTAAAATAAGAGGCGGAAAAAGGCAGAGAAAAATCAGAGAGAAAAATTAAAAAAAAAAAAAGGGGAAAAAAATAGTAGCACAGTAGTGAAAGAAAAGAAGAAATATATATTTGTTTTATATATCTTGAAATACGAACAATTGTAAAACTCTTTGTACTAAATTGTTATTTTAGTTGCGGAAAGAAAATATACATGTATATTCTATATATTTGAATAAGAACAGTATTAAGTTGTGAAAGTAAAAAAAAAAATCCAAATCATGAGAATAAACAAAAAATCCATCGTTCAAATATTATTATTAATATGTATATTATGTTATACATTAGCAGAAATGGTAAATGCTGAAAAACATCATAAATATGGCCACGCGGGCCATAAATGCTTACATGGTATCAAAGGAATTTGTGGAAAGCCATCTGAATGTAATGGTGAACTTCAAAGAGGTCACTGTAAAGGAAATTCAAATAATGTTTGTTGTATGAAAACGAAACAAGTTACTTTAAAAGGGGATGATAGAAGTAGTAGTAGTAGTAGCAAAAAATTACGTCCACGATATGGTCACAAAGACCAGCCATGCTTACATGGTATTAAAGGAATTTGTGGTACACCATCAGAATGTAATGGTGAACTTCAAAGAGGTCACTGCAAAGGAAATTCAAATAATGTTTGTTGTATTTCTTCCGAAAAGAAAAGTGGTAGTGATTATATGCAACAGTCAACCTATGAAACAGAACATGAACATGTTTCTCCAATGAAAGAAAATGATGATGATCATAAAACAACAACAACAGAAACAACAGAAACAAAAAATGATGATGATAAGAAAACGGAAACACAACAAGAAATAATCAATAATGAAAAAGGAGTGAATGACGATTATCACAATAAAATATTAAAAAACCAGCTTGAAGAAGAATGCCAGGATAAATGGTTTGACTATAGAAGAAAACGTTGCGCAAAAGAAGTTAAGAAGAAGTTTGCAAAATGCAAACAATATTATATCAAGCCATTACACTTAGCAATACAAGATGGCACCTTTGAGGAAAATTTTAAATTATTAGTCGGCCTTTCCGTCCAAGAATCCATTCAGAAATATCATCAAGTATGTCAATTATTAAAAAGTGCATGCAAACCTCTTACAAAGTCGATGGTGACGGATTTATTTAGAGATGCAGAGAGTTCAAATAAATTGTTGATGGCAGATAAAAATTTACATTGGATCTATCGTGTTGATATTTTAAATTCCAATACTGCAAAGACAATACCTGAAGCAAAACAACGATGTTTTAAATTGTTAGGATTTTTCAAATCGATGTTTCATAGTCCATGGTATGGTTTTAAAATAGGATCAAGAAATTCAAAATATGTCGATTTATCTGGCCATATGGAATCAGTTTTTGATCCTTCTGGAAAAGTCGTTATTGATATTAAATTATTAGGAACATTTAATTTCTTCGGACCAGACGAGGCAGGGGCACATTGGGACGCAGATGTAGAGCCATACAAGGAATACGATAATTATAATGAAGCGTTCATGCGTCGATGGGAAGAAGTTGGATCTATACTTAGTACAAACTTGAAAAAAACATGTTGGCGAATGTTTCAATCGGATAAAACATTATTCATGAATCCAATTTCCGATGAAGAGAGTAAGAGTTTTGTGGTGTAAAAAATTTTATAAAATGTGGTATATTACATGTACACAAAAATGTCTTCATCTCCTTTCCGTTTCATTTTTAATTTATTTCTACCACTGATATTAAACTACCTACTATTAGACTACAAATAAAATGTACTAAAACCAAATGAATATTTATAGAATACAAGTTTAAAACATGAAATATATATACCTGTATCGATATATCGCATGTAGATTAGATGGAAAAACTTAGAATAAACAAGATCAATACTTTACTATCATATTCAAAAACAGTACTAACATATACGTAGCCGTCAGGAGAAAAGCCAATATAACAAAACACAAGATACTCTTTTTTGTTTTGCAAATACGATGGCATTGTTGAAAGAGACGAAATGCAAATTACTAACGATTGTATTCATATTGACCATATTTGGATGTGCGTCGGCAAAATATGTACGAGTAGAAAAATATGCTTCTAGTGATGGAACGTGTAAAGGTAGTATTCGGGTAACGTATAATATTACTGATGAAGATGATGCAGATGGTGTAGATACGTGTTTAATGGGAATAGATGGAGATACAAAAGTATTGGAAACAGTTGAAGGACCGAGTGATGCCGATTTATTTATACATAAATTAAATGTAAAGTATTTTAAAGATAGTACATGTACCACTGAACATGGGGGATTAGGGTATGATGGTGCATCAGTACGTGAAGGTTTATGTTACAAAGGAACAGATCATATCGAAGCAAATATACAATCGTATCGATACACAATTACATCGGATAATATGTTGATGGAATCACGATTTGATGACTCGATAAATTGTACCGGATACAATCCATCTCGACATTATTTCACATATAGTACTTTGACATATAAACGTGATGGTGTCACACGTAATGATAGTACTGACCCGAAATATCCAAATCCAAGAGTAGTAGATACATTTACTGATGATGGAGAGAAAGGAATTTCACAAGAATGTCTATATGTATGTCCAAAACCATACATTAACACGTTTGGTGAAGAAGCCTGTCCAACCAATGCCTCATATTATGTTACCTGGACAGTGGATACTAAATTTCAAGGTAAAACAACAGATTTAACAAGCTTTTTCATGGTTTTACTGTATATCGGATTAGTACCATTTGGTACGATGATTATATTCTGGGGTCCAGTTACTGCAATGAGACGATCAAAAAATCCAAAGATTAAAAAGGTAACTGTAGTGCAAGTTACTCCTGCACGTGGATTTGATGGTGTTGCAACTGCACCAAGGAAAAAAGCAAAAATTTAAATGCATGGTGATGTGCTCGTGACGACAGTGGATAGGTAGGCATAAATGAAATTTTTGGGAAAATCTTTCTTTAACTTTTCTTTGGCACAACCTTTGCACCTTTGTACTTGAGTTGCTTGAGGTTGCTTGAATTAAATTAAAATCCCCCTGGTAAAAATTCCTAATGTTAAACATTGCGGGGTTGGTTTGACCATATAAATTACGAGCG
>JACLAC010003252.1_pt1 | contig 11940 bp, 9 predicted proteins | sample 8027881 | NCBI WGS metagenome assembly JACLAC01 (sample SAMN15725517, study PRJNA655200) | protist metagenome | isolation source: fluorescence activated cell sorting (FACS) single amplified genomes of... | place: Spain: Blaines Bay Microbial Observatory, Mediterranean Sea | collected 2016-01-19 | reverse complement strand
GCAAGCCAATTCCCTAACAGGATATTGCACGGTTCCCGATTGCTAATACGCGCGTTACGCGAGGCAAAGCTCTGGTGATCAGCGAGATCGGGCTCACCCAGTATTTCTGTCAGTATTCGCCAATGGTTATCCAGAAGTACGCCCGCGAACACGGGCCCATCGGAGCACTGGTAAACGTTAGAAGGTACTGCTGCACCGAATTCGTTACCCATTCTGTCTGGTTGGACGCCCATTGCGCCAAGCGTTGGCAAACCATTGCTTTGAAACAACAACGCGTCCTGCAAGGCAACATCGACATGCTGACCTTCGCCAGTCTGGTCTCGGTGACGTAAAGCTGCCATCGCCCCAAGTGCCCCATGCAAGCCGCCTAGGTCATCGGCCAAAAAGGTGGCGGCCTTGGTTGGCGGGCCATCAGGTGAGCCGTTGACTGACATAAAACCTGATGACGCTTGTGCGAGTGGATCGTAACCGGCTGCTTCGTGGTTGGGCCCAAACTGTCCCCATCCTGTGATCGAGACGTAAACAATATCTGGTTTAACGGCGGCCAATTGTGCAAAGCCGAGACCATAACTGGACATGGTACCCACCTTGAAATTCTCGACGATGACATCCGCGCTAGCGCCGAGCTTGAGAAAGATATCGCGACCCTGCTCAGTGCGGACGTCTAGAGACAGCGCTCTTTTATTCCGGTTAACCGTGGCATGCATGAAACTCACGTCGGTGCCCGGCAAGTTAGGTTGAACGGCGCGGCTGACGTCACCGGAAGGAATCTCTACCTTGATGACATCAGCGCCAAAGTCGGCGAGTACAGCCGCGCACATCGGTCCCGCCCAGGTCGTTGTTGCTTCAATAACGCGAACTCCTGCAAGGGGGCCGGAGATGTCGGTACGCGCGTTGCGGTAGAAATCTTGCTTTTTCATTTTGTCGCCTAGGAATCTCGTTAGAAAGAGAAGGTGTTTAAACGGAATTGCCAGTGTACTGCAATTGGCGCGCTCAGAATCCTTAAAAACGGCTATCGAGCGCGGGCATGCTGAGAGGCTGTAAAAGGATGCAGTAGAAATTCACCAGCGACTTTGATTCCCTCTCGAGACGCAGGCGTGCGATCATGAGGTGGCGTCTGATGAGAGGGGATCGATGCGGGAACTGGCAACCAGAATCCCATTTTTTTATGGTTGGGTCATCGTTGGGGTTGGCTTTTGCGTGAGTTTTCTGAGCTTTGGCATGCTGACTTACGTGCGCGGAATCTACTTGCCTTTGTTCGCAGAAGCATTCGGTACGGGTCGCTATGACATTACCTTGGCATTCACCGCTGAAGGTGTCGTGGCCGGTTGCTTTGCGCCCTTTCTGGGGTTCCTTTTGGACCGGTTCTCACCTCGATGGATGCTGCTCTTTGGGCTTACGGTAGTGGTCATCGGCTATGGCCTGCTGTCGCAGGTCCAAACTCTGTGGCAGCTATACCTTGTCATGGCGATTTGTTTTGGCTTTGGCATGACCAGCCTCGGTGCATTCACGGTGCAACGCTTGACTGTCAGTTGGTTTTTGCGGCGACGGGGGTTAGCGCTTGCCTGTGTCATATTGGGTGCGTCCGTGTCGGGTATGGTTATGCCCGGTGTCTGCGTCTATCTGATCGAGGTGCTGGGCTGGCGTGATTCTCTACTTGTGCTTGGCCTCCTGATCGCCGTTGTGCTGACCCCTCTGGGTGTTTTTCTCTTGCGAGACGCCCCAGAAAATCTTGGCTTGGCCGTAGATGGGCAGAGTCCAGACCAAGCAGAAGAGAGTTGTTTGCGCAGCACAGTTGCATCGCAAGAGCTACTGCCGCCGCTTCGTATCATCCGGCAAGCGTCCTTTTGGAATATTGTTCTTGTCTTTGGCGTGATGCTTTGTGTATTTGGCACCGTGACGACGCATGCGTTTGGTCATATTACTGATATCGGCTTGACAGCTTATCAAGCGGCAGGGGGTTTTTTTGCGATGACGTTGTGCGCTGCCCTCGCCAAGCCATTGATTGGTTTGATAACAGACCTTGCCAGTGTGCGGGTTTCAATCTGGCTTTCGCTGACGATGTTGGGCATGGGCCTGTTAATACTCGCTGAAGCCGAGAGCTATGCGACGGTAGTTGTTGGCATGAGCTGTTTTGGTTTTGGCTATGCAGGGATGCTGCCTCTGAGAAGCTATTCTGTTGCCGCTGCAGTTGGGGCCCCTAACTTTGGACTTGCCAACGGCTTGATGAATTTTGCAATTCTACCCTTAACACTCGCGGCATCTCCCATGGCGGCGTGGATCTATGATTTTTCCGGGAGCTACGCTTTTGCCTTCCAGTTGCTAGCGCTCGGTGTGGCTTTCGCAGCCATAGGACCCTTCTTCATTGACCCTGGTTTAAATGCGAAGCAAGTCGACTAACGATCGAACCTCGCTGGTTTGGATGAGCAATTGACCAGCACTTGTGCGCGTTAACAGAGGCGACGGTCATGAGCAACTTTTTGGGCCGTTTTTTGGGTTTTTGCTTGATTGTCCCGAGTTTGAAACGAGGGGGAAGTAAGCGTCATTGCTTTACGCGATATAGAAGAGGAAATGTCTGTTGCTGGGAAAAATTTGGTTATCGTTGCTGCGACAGATCTCCATTCCAGTACACGCAAATGGTACGCGCTAGGCAGTGCTGAGGTCACAAACAGGGACAAGCGGATATTTTGCGATACGGAGTGCGCCAGTGTTTGCGCACAGCGTAAGCTCGTCGTTCAGGTTACCCGCGCAGAACCTGTTAGCCATAATAATTTGGTTGTTGGCGGGGTCGACGTGCCGGTGCCTGCAGTGATTGCGCGTCTTCAATCTAGTCCGAACAGAAGTCTCGTGATTCGCGTTAATCGGAGGTAACATCAGGCAGCTTAAGTCAAATTACTAGGGGATAGTTATGGCGCACAATACTTCAGATCTGATCATTCGCAACGGGACGGTATACGACGGTACCGGTGCAGAAGGCCGGCAAGCTGATGTCGCGATTTCGGGCGATCGCATCGTTGCCGTTGGTGCTGACCTCGAAGGCACAGGTCATCGGGAAATTGACGCCGAGGGTAAGTTGGTTACCCCTGGATTTGTGGATGTCCACACGCATTTAGATGCCCAACTGGCATGGGATCCGCTGCCGACGTCATCTTGTTGGCATGGCATCACATCGGCCGTGCTTGGAAACTGCGGCGTTACTTTTGCGCCGGTTGAGGCCGGGCAAAAGGAGTTCCTGGCAGAGATGATGGAATCTGTTGAAGATATACCACGTGAGGCGATCCTCGACGGCCTTCCCTGGGATTGGAATTCGTATGGTGAGTATCTTGGTTGGCTTGATCGTACCGAGAAGGGCATTAATGTCGGTGGTCTAGTCGGGCACTGCGCGCTGCGCGTCGCCGCGATGGGGGATCGATGTATGACGGAAGGTTCCGGCACGGCAGAGGACATTGCCAAGATGGCGGAACTGGCCACAGAAGCAATGGAATCTGGTGCTCTCGGGATCTCAACCAGTCGTACGCTGGGACATCGGGTGCCCGATGGTAGACCGGTACCGGGGACATTCGCACAGTCTGATGAGCTTCTGGCGTTTGGCGATGTTTTGGCCAAGGCCGGTTATGGAGTGTTCGAAGGGGCTATGCGTCTGGGTGAGCGCGATGATGAAGAATTGACGCAAACGAGGGAAGAATTGGCCTTGATGGGAGAAATCAGTCGCCGCTCTGGCAGACCATTGAGCTACGGTTTGGTTCAGTCTGACCGCCGACCGGATCTCTACTCCCGGGTACTCGACTTTAACCACGAAGAGAATGCGAACGGTGCCTTGCTGCGTCCGCAGACTACCGCACGTGGTATTGGCATGATTTACAACCTATTCAACCGAACGCCATGGGACCGAACTGATTCCTGGCGTGCGCTGCGGAGTCTCAATCGAGCAGAAAAGTTGGCTGCGTTGCGCGATTCGGCGCGACGTGCGCAACTGATTGCGGATGCAGACCAAGCTGAGCGGGTTCCCCGCGCGGAGGCGATGTTCGTTCTACCTGACGGCGACGCCCGCTACGATTGCCGAGTTGAAGATTCTCTCGCGTCGCATGCAATACGTCGTAATTGCTCACCGGCTGAAGCGTTTATCGACCTCTGTTTGGCGCGTGATGGTTTGCTCAACCTGAACTATCCGATACTGAATCACCAGTTGAGCGCTGTCGAGGAAATGCTTGATAGTGATTTGGTTACGCTCGGGCTTGCCGATGCGGGTGCTCACGTTGGCCAGATAATGGATACGAGCCAGCCTACATTCTTGCTCACCTATTGGGTGCGAGAGCGACAGCGTTGGTCGCTAGAGCAAGCGATCCGGCGCTTAACCTCAGATACAGCTGATTTGTTCGGGTTCAAGGATAGAGGTCGAATTGCGGTTGGAGGCTATGCCGACATCAATGTCATCGACTTTGAGAACTTGTCGCTGCCGCAGCCAGAATACGTCAACGACCTGCCTAACGGCGCCGGACGTTATATCCAGGGCGCCAGCGGCTACGACTACACCATTGTTAATGGTTCCGTGTTTATGTCTGGTGGAGAGCACGTCGGGGCGCTAAATGGGCAAGTGGTCAGAGCGGGCCGTTAGCGGCGGCAACTGGGGCGTGGGCTATCCGCGCCGCCTTATCTGACGATGCTCAGACAACGTCCGTTAGGTCGACAGATCAGCCTCTGCCAGCGGGTAGGTTGGTAGGATCGGAAGGCTTTATAGGGACGGAAGGCTTGATAGGGACAGAATGCTTGATAGGGACAGAAGGCTTGATAGGGACAGAATGCTTGATAGGCGCGGCGTGAAAACGCCGCCTCACCGACGCTGAAGACGACCTCGCCGGAAACGCGAACTCACGCCAAAGCTGCTCCGATGCTGAAATACCAACATTTAAACCCAACCTGTCGCTGATCGCAGGTGGCTTCTCGCTGGATTAATAAGGAACTGGGTTCAATCAGCGCCGACCAGATGCCCTTCTTGTCCAACACGTGCGGTACCTAAACGTGATTGGTGTGTGGGGCAAGATTGTCATCGCGTGCGGGTCGTGCGATGCAAATTGTCGCTTATCGCCTCGTCACGACCGATTTTGCATAGGGCTTGAGAAAGTCAGAGGTCACTTTTTTGTCAGGGGCAATCTGCGATAAGATCAACGCACGGTGAATTTTTTTGAGGTTGGCGATGGAGTGGCAGCAGTACGAGCTTGAACGAGAACAGCGGCTAGCGAACGCGCGGGATCATGCCGCTTCAATACCGTTAGAAGAAATTGATGTTGGTCATTGGGATCTCATGCGCGATGACACTATCTGGCCCTATTTCGAGCGGCTGCGCCGCGAAGAGCCCGTTTACTATCATAAAGACAGCATCGTGGGACCGTTTTGGTCCGTCACCAACTATGAGTTGATCAAGGCGGTTGACTCCGACGCTGAACAATTTTCTTCGGAACCCACCATCGGTCTCAACGAGGTAAGCGCAGAAGATAGTGCCTCGAGTTTTATCTCGATGGATGATCCGCACCATGCCGTGCAGCGAAAAGCCGTGGCACCTGTGGCGGGGCCTCGTAACTTAGCCGCACTAGAGCCTCAAATTCGTGGGCGTGTGGTGGGAATTCTGGAGAGCCTGCCCATTGGTGAGACGTTTAACTGGGTGGACAAAGTATCGATTGAACTGACGACGCAGATGCTCGCGACTTTGTTTGATTTTCCTTTTGAGGATCGTCACCTGCTCACTCGTTGGTCTGACATTGCGACCTCCCCACGAAAAGCGGGTCTTTGGGACACTGTAGAAGAGCGTCAGCGGGAGCTTAACGAATGCCTGCAATACATGACGAGGCTGCGCGACGAGCGCGCCAAAAAACCCGGTGGTTATGATCTGTTGACCATGCTTGCGCAGAATGAGGGCACAAAGAACATGTCTCCTGTGCAGTTTCTGGGGAATCTCTTGTTACTCATCATCGGTGGCAATGATACCACTCGTAATTCTATTTCCGGTGGGGTGCTGGCGATGAATCGATGGCCCGAAGAATTCAAGAAAGTAAAGGCCGACCGCTCGAAAATTCCCAATGCCGTGGCCGAGATTATCCGTTGGCAGACGCCGCTCGCCTTTATGCGTCGCACGACCACAAGAGATGTCGATCTAGCCGGTACCGTCATTCCAAAAGGTGAGCGAGTGCTCATGTGGTACGCGTCCGGAAATAGGGACGAAAGTGTATTTGAGAATGCGGATGTACTCGATGTCGATCGGACAAATGCACGTCAACATCTTTCGTTCGGCTTTGGTGTGCACCGCTGTATGGGAAATCGTGTTGCTGAGCTGCAGCTTAGAATTTTGTGGGAAGAGATGCTTGAGCGGTACAGTCAGATCGAAGTCGTTGGTGCGCCGATACGTGCTATTTCGAACTTTGTGCGGGGATACACCCATTTGCCGGTAAGGCTACATGTCTGATGGCAATACTGTCAGCCATTGACGGGCGCTGACTTTTACCCCCGTTTCCAGTCTTTTTCTTGTCGCGGCTAACCGGTTGGCCGCGCGCAAGCTTAGTTTGGGTGCAGGCGAACCGGTATGTTCTTTATGCCTCGGATAAAGTTATTGGGTAGGCGTTCTATGTCACCAACAACCTCGACCCGATGGAAGCGTTGCATTATTTCTTCCCAGAGTACTCTGAGCTGCAGTTCCGCGAGTCTATTGCCCATACAGCGGTGCACACCAAAGCCGAATGAAAGGTGTGCTCGTGCATTGGCTCGATCGATGATGAGCTTGTCCGCATTCTCAAAGACCGTTTCGTCGCGGTTACCAGAGAGGTACCACATCACAACCTTGTCACCCTTTTTGATCTGTTTGCCACCCAATTTATAGTCTTCTAACGCGGTACGACGCATGTGAATGACCGGCGTTTGCCAGCGGACCATTTCTGAAACCATGTTTGGGATCAAACTCAGGTTGTCGCGAAGCTTTTGATATTCTTCAGGAAATTTGTTGAGAGCGATCACCCCACCGCTGATGCTGTTGCGTGTCGTGTCGTTGCCTCCGACGATCAAAAGAAGAATGTTGCCCAAAAATTGATCTGCGTTTTCGTTCATGCGTGCTGTTGTTTCATTGTGCTGCAGCATAGAGATGAGGTCGAAGGTTGGCGGTTGCCCGGCCTTTGCCATCCAGAGTTGATAAAATGCCGCTGCCGCGCCCATTAATTCCTCGTAACGGGCCTGCATATCGATACTGTCATCGCCTGTAACTTCAGGTATAGCAGTCGCTAGATCGGACCAACGCACGAGCTTTTGACGCTCCTCGTAAGGGAAGTCGAACAGTGTCGCAAGCATTCTTGCCGTGAGTTCGATAGATACTTCCTGCACCCAATTGAACGTCTTTCCAACGGGTAGATTGTCGAGAATGTCTGCTGCGCGCTCGCGAATGATGGGTTCCAGTTCAACGAGATTTTTTGGCGCAACGGTCGGCGCAACCGCCATTCGCTGCGGCCTGTGGGAGGGTTCATCCATAGTGATGAAGCTCTCACCTTGAACTTGCCCCTCGATTTTTGGGGTATCGGCGATTGCAATGCCGCCAAATTCTGATGACGAGGAAAAAACAGTGTTGTTGGTGTCCACTTCTTTGATCAGGTCGTGGCTACTGATCGACCAGAAAGGACCGTTTATGCTGTCAGCGCGGTAGTGTATCGGTGCGTCGCGACGCAGGCGTGCAAACCAGGGCTGCCAGGTATCGTGCTGGTAGAGTTGCGGTCGACTGACATCGATTTCTTCGAGCGCTATGCTATTAGCGTCGTGTGTGTTCATGTGATCCCCGTTGTTTTGGTCCTGTTTTGGTCTGTCCGAATGTGATTTCAGCTACCAGTCTAAGTCATCGGGTACCTGAAATTTTGCGTAGTATTCGTCGTCTTCACTTGTTTCGGACGGCTTGTCGGTATTGTCCACGATGATCCTGCGCGGATCTCGTTCAGAAATCTGATCGGCAACTTTTTTGTTCACAAAATGATATCTGCCATCGTTGTTAACGATTACCAGTGTGCCGTTGATCAATTGCGCGCGCTGTGCATCAGGTACATAGATCCGTTTGATCTTTTTACCGTGGACGAAGCTGTAAGCGACGTAGTTGTCGATTGCCGCTTTGTCCGCTTTTGTGCGTTGATCGTTTTGTAGAATGAGATGTTTGATTTCTGCACGAAGCGCTTTGGCAGCAATTTTCTTGTTGCGTTCGGCGGCAATGGCACGGTCTCTTTCTGCTTTTTCGGCGTTGCGTTTTTGGGCGCGCTTTTTTGCTTTCGCTTTGGCTGTCTCGACAGCCGTCGTTTCGCCTGCAGTCGTCGCGCCAGATTTTTGTTGCTTTTTCGTACCGTGGCGCCTGGCTTGTTCTTCCGCACGTTGCTGACGTTCCGCTTTTTTCGCTTGCGAATTTGTTGCCAAACCGGCCTGTACTAATTGATCTCTAAGACTCCCAGCCAAGATCCTGCCCCTGTATTTGCGTTAGATATAGTTGTCCGTGGATTCTCGATCGATCAGATACCGGTAAAATCGGGCGCTCGTTTTTCTAAAAATGCGGTCACGGCTTCTTTGTTCGCCTGTCCTCCGCGAAGTGCTGCAAGGCCATCGTTTTCGGCGATGACTGACGCTTTCATTTGCTCCCGGAGGGGATCTATGATCAGTCGTTTTGTCATCACCAGAGAGGCTAGCGGTAGCTTTGCTAATTTGTTGGCCTGTTCAAGCGTGCGGGTCATCAGTTGGTCGGCAGGTACTACTTCCATCGCTAATCCAGCTTCTAGACATTCGTTCGCTGACAGCCATTCTGCTGCGAGCAAGAACCAACTTGCGCGCTGGCGACCCATTAGACGAGGAAAGGTATAAGTGCTTGAGAGTTCAGCGGTAAGCCCCAGCGCAGAAAATGGTGCTCGTAAGCGCCCCTTTTCGGACATGATTACGAAATCTGCCAGCCCGCAGACCGTGGCGCCATAGCCGACGCCTAACCCATTGACGGCCGCGATAAATGGTTTCGGGAAATCGATCATCGCATCGATCATTCCGGCCAAACCGTACTTAGGTTTGTAGTCGTCAGTAGCCGCCAGGTCAGCACCGGCAGAGAACGCCCGGCCAGCGCCGGTCAATATGAGTACTTTGATTTCATCGTCGCTAGCTGTCGACAAGAATGTCTCTGCGAGCGCATCCATCATCTGTGGATTGAGTGCGTTTAACGAGTCAGGACGATTCATTTCTACGACTCGAACGGCCGCGTCTGTGGAAATTGCGAGCGTATTCAAAGTTCGCCTCCCTTTGTGTTGTGAAGTGGAGTTATAGAATGCTTAACGGTGATCTTCAAGCATCGGCCCACAAAGGGGAGGCCTCTTTGAGAAGCCGGTCCATTTTGGTCATGCGTGCGATGGTCTCACCTGACGTTGGGTCGCTCAATGTTGCTGTGTACCAAATAATTTCTGTCTTGGGGCTATCAGATAGAGCAACCACATGTCCTTGGGCTAAGTAATCATGCTCGGCGACAACAGGTCCGTTTAGGTATTGCACTTCGATGGCGCCAAACAACCCAACATATGGCCCTTTAATTGGAATTATATGCGGTTCAACCTCTCTGAAAGCGTGTACAAACGGCGCTATGGGTGCAACGTTGCCGCCATAGAGTGCATCGTCGCTGTAGCAGTTCATAGGTTCAGTGATGACCGCAAGCCGCTCGTCGACACTTTCTTGCGGAATGCGAACGGGACATTTAGGTGATGGGGCATCGACCGTTACCTCTGCCATCATGCGCAGATCACTCGGAGGTCGGATTGCGTTTATTCGCTGGCTGACCTCGGAGTCTGTGTCCTTCCCTAAAGAGGCAGACCCTGCCATTACGACCGTTCCGGCTTCGTTCTCCATCCAGATTCGTACGGTGTTTGCACCGTGCGCCTCAAGCTTGCAACAGACAGGTTCATGATCGATTGTTGCGGCTTTGAAATAGAGTGACATCCCGCCGTGCGACCACCATGCATCGCCAAAGTGTGCGACTAAGAGCGGTGGAAACTGTTCCATATGGATGGAGCCGGCGATCGTACCCCCTTCGAATCCAAGATCCTGCGCGGTGTCATTGTCATGTATACCACCCTTTTCATCGGCTGATGTGTTCTTCGGTCGGCGCCATGGCCCGACGATCGTTGTAGACATGATTTGACTCATTAATTGCGGTGCGTCAGTGTAGCGTAAAGTCGCGACAATGCATGGTAGATCATGTGGAGTGCGGTATCATTCTGTCAAACAAATCGCGGGGAGGTGTGCGGTCAATGGGCATTCCTAACGAATTTAATCCGGAAGCAATCGCCGCAAAGTCGGCGCCGGATATGCGTATGTATCAAGTGGAAGTTTCTTCTACCGAGCCGATGAAATCTCTGTTGGAAAGTAATCCGGAGATCTATTTTGTCACCCCGCAAGGCGGCAGCCAGTGGGGGACGTGGGAATTTAAACCGGGCTCGTATTATGACACCACGACCGGGGTGAAACACCCTTATTGGGCCGAGCATCGACTGCCGCAACCCACTAAAGATATCGATCAGTTACGCCGAGATATGGTCGAATGGGGATACTGTAAAATTGCAGAGGCTTTGGCGCCAGAACAAGTCGACGTGCTTAGGGACCGCGTTCTCGAACAGGCCGAAGGGGAACGGCTCGCGGCTATCGCGCAGAAAACACCCAGTGGTCAGAACATCAATTGCTGTGTTAACAAAGGCCGTTGCTTTGAACAGTTGATCGAACAGCATCCAGCCGCGGTTCAAGGTGGACCGTTGGTCGAACAGTTGGTGACAGAAGCGCTGGGAAGCGGCTGGATTTGTACCTCATTGATCGCGGCGATTTCTCTCAAGGGTGGTGTGCCGCAAGCATTGCATCAGGATCAAAGCAATGCTCTGGACTCACGCAGTCCAATGACAGTGAATGTGTTGACCGCGATCACGGATATGGACGAAAGCAACGGTGGCACTTTGGTCATACCGGGTAGTCATACGGCTCTCGCAGAGGCCGTTCGGGAGCGAAAACCCGTTGGTAAGTTACCGCCAGCGATTAACATAGAGGCAAAGGCAGGCACGATGGTCATCACCGACGGGCGGCTATTGCATGGCACCGGTATCAATCACACCACCGCGCCACGGATTGTGATGCTCAATGGCATGCAAAAGCCGTGGATGCGTCAACAGGAAAACTGGATGTTATCCGTCAGTCCTGACGTACTTCGCCGTGCTTCGCCCAAATTACTTCATCGTATGGGATATCAAGCGACCACTGGGACGCAGACCAATGAGGGGCATGGGTTCGGTGCGAAAGGTTTCCCGGGTGAAGCTGCGGGCGCGACGGTAGCCTTCCGTTTGGCGGCAGACGCAGGTGAGTACGTTCGTGTTGGAGAGCTGAGTTCAACTTCAAGCGAGGAAGAACTTCGGGCGGACTTCACGCTCCGCAGAGTGGTGGGTGAGGCGCGCAAGGGCGGACAAAGTGCGCCCGTCGGGATCAGCGGCATGCGGTTGCCGTCAGGCGGCGGCTAAATGCTAGTCGAGCTCGGCGTTTAGCTGCAGCCTGAAGGTTTTCTGCAAAGCGTCTACAGCTTGCCCCAACCCATCTGGATCGACGAACGTATTCGGGTCATATGCCATGCCCGGTTGGTGTTTTTCAGACAAGTTGTATTGGGAGCCGTGAGAGGAGACCCAGACGTCAACCTGCATTTCCTTCTGAGCGTGAAACGTTTGCGCGAAATCTTCAGCCACGCCGGGGTAAGTCGGATCAATTAACATCTTTTTACCGGGATTAATCGAGCCCATGTTGATGATCGCGACACGGTAATCTCGTCCCGCCTCATTGATGGTCCAGGAATAGCTGGAACTGCCTTCGGTGTGTCCTGGGTGATGATGTGTCGTCACTTGAAGTCCGCCCAACTCGATGACCTCCCCGTCA
>JACLAC010019075.1_pt1 | contig 11941 bp, 12 predicted proteins | sample 8027881 | NCBI WGS metagenome assembly JACLAC01 (sample SAMN15725517, study PRJNA655200) | protist metagenome | isolation source: fluorescence activated cell sorting (FACS) single amplified genomes of... | place: Spain: Blaines Bay Microbial Observatory, Mediterranean Sea | collected 2016-01-19 | reverse complement strand
CCATAGCGAATACCTTGCCGCCTGCCATGTTAGTCGCCACGTTCCGCATAGATGCGCGTGCGTCCCACATCTTCACCTTCTTGTCCCACCCCCCTGGTTTTTGAACAAATTTTCCACCTCGCCCCAGCTACTTTCCCATTGATTCTGAAGCGACACATGCTGACTGCACGGTCGGCACGACGATGCTTTTTCGACGCAAGAAAAACCACTCATGCACAATATCCGCTCTGTAAATTTTCGTATGACACACAGCTGGGAGAACAGAGAGTGATATGAGCAAGAAAAAATATGCGGTACCTGTAACGATGATGTTGTTTTCATAGCAACACACTTTCCGCAACCCGTGGTCGTGCGCACGCTCCACCTTATTATTTCAGCTCCACTTTCCATCATTTGTGCAGCTTGCTGTTTTGCACAACCATGCTTCACCAGGTTTCATGAAGTCCGCCTCGCGATGGACATATTCCGACATAGTGATTCACGACTGACTGTAAGCCCGCAACCTCCAAATGGAATGCAGCTTGCTGCAGGGGTGCCTGAACTGACGACGACGCGAACTTAAAATATTAGATTTCTGTACCGTGGCAACTTCCCTCTGCGTCTCGATGTCCAAGACGTGTATCCTCGAGTCAATGCTCGTCAGAGCCTGTAGTAGTCGAAGAATCACGAGCACTCAAAATCATCGAAATGCTTCAGTGCCATGCGACTTTCGTGCGTTCACCGTTGCAGGCCAAGGTATCAGGTATGAAATGGATTCCTCCTCCCGCGGCGTGTACGTGAGACCACGCATGTCGTACACTCTTTGACGCCGCCATCAGATGTCGCGTTTACAACATACGGTCACCCATGGATATGCAACGATGCGACATGGAGTTAACACAGGACAACAAACCACACAAAATCTACCAGTTGGTGCTTGTCGAGCCATGCGATGTCTAGCAGAGGGTTCGGCATCACATACTTGAACTTGAACTCATTCCGCCCACCATCGTACAGCCGAAGGTGTGCGTCCCATGATGATACCTCCAGAATTAGTTTCACCACTCTTCTGCACAACTTCCCCAGAAGGCCGCTAGGAAGTCAACGACAATAAAAATGAACTTACAATACAAATGAACTTACACAACGCGAGAGTCAGCTGACTTAAATTGACAGTTTGGGCAGGGCACGTTCTCCTGCTGTCACGTCCGAAGACTGACACTACTACACAAAGAGGCCATGCTCATCTATCTCGACAATGACGTGTGATTCCAAGAATATTGGGCAATGCAAGTGCCTGGAGAAATTAACTCTGCTTTCTAACAATGCGCAAAAAGTCGTTACCGCCAAAAGGTTCGATGTCGGGCTCGGAGAGAACTCGATCTGAGTGATGCCGTCCGTCGGAGGGCTCGGCAGTTTCATGAAGACATTGTTGGCGGACGACATCTTGTCGCACGAGCCACACCCGCGCCCTGTTGCAAGCGATCAAAAATGCACTATTGCAATACAAGTTCACCTCCGCGCCGAGCAAATCAACAGATGACGCTGTGTACCGCGTCGATCCCGCTGTCCACCTGCTGTTGGCAACTACAAGTGTCGCTTTCACCAGCTGGGCGCCACTTGCGGCTCCACCTGCTGAGCTTCGTCGATACGTCTGTCGTGACGGAAGTCACTGACGAAGACCACACTAATGTCAGCTCGAGGGCGATGGTATGAAATGTCTGCCGTTACCACACGGAATCCAATGTCTGCCGCTTTGCCGATGATTATTCCGGAAATAGCTTCCACTCGACACCACTGAAACGAAGATTTCACAGTCTGACCCAACTCAACCCTGCGTATCCGCTCAAACCGCTGAAAGTCTGCGATTCACTGGCGATGCCTAAGCGCCTGTCAAGACTTATGCCTAGTCAGTGGGACTAGTTGCAGAAGCGCGTATGAAGCAACTATCTACTTGAAATTTCCGCGACGCCTTGTCGCCTGAGCATGCAATGCGCTCTATGAAACCAGTGTGCAGTTCTGAGGAGTGTGACTACGATCCTGGGAAGGGATAATCGCGCATTGATCAACTATGGAACACGTACGCTATGTGTAGAAACGGGATATGGCAGCTATGCTGCAAGTGAAACAATGGCTGTATGTGCTACGGAAAAGGTTCTCCCATACAAACAACGTCACTCAGTCCGCCCCCCTGCCCGGAAGAAGTGGCCCGGGAGAAATGCTGCGAAGAATCACGAGTTTTTCATTGCTCCATCTAGGCATGCGGAAAAAAGATGCGCTGAATGATCGTGCATGCACTGCTCAGCTTAACCAGTCAATCGAGGTCATTCACTGGGACCAATACTATAGATCGTCTCTCACTGTAGTGGCATGCTGAAACAGAGAAACTGCGGTTGTACTTGTAGCCGGCACAAGTTTGTTGGTACGATGTTGTGAACAACGAGTGCTGTCAACGAAAATCAAATGCAAAGAAAACTCCACCAGACTTTGTGCCTCCGATGGAGAAAACTATACAAGGCCCGCACGCGGAGCACCAATGAGTGAACACCATTTTTTCCGCCCTTTCCCGAACACGACATGCCGAGCCACGTGCCCAACTATTTACTACGAACAGTCAACTTTACCCACGTCGCAATATGGTGCAATCGACTGGATAGTCAGGGATTTTTCATGTGTACATCCGCACGCAGGCTGCACAAGCCCCGCGCCGAGGCAGCATTACCAAATTCATACACTGTTGCAAGTAATCATCATTTTTCGCAACCACTACAGAGCCCCTCGCGCCAACGCAGTTTTCGCGGTCGCGAATTTGTGAGGATGCCACAAAGTTCTCACGCTCGATGCCGATGCGAAGAAGTTGTCAAAACATTTGTTGTCGCGCTCGACTCTTCGTGCTAGTTTTCTTTCGGCAACGACCTCCCACAAAATGCTGAATCCTTTCGATCCCCGTTCATCGATCCCATGCAATGACTCACTGTGAGAGTGGTCTAGCCTGGTTTTGTTCACCCCCAGGCCATTACGACACGGGACCGACGCGACAAAATCTAGGTCTCTTGATCTGCGATGTCCGATGTGAGCCATGACAATTGCACGAAAAGCCCCAAACAAAACCGCCACTTGCACCTCGTGGGAAAATGTTGTAGTGCGTTGTGTTTCGAGTACATCCTTTGAGTTTGTCAGGGGGATTGAAATCGCGAGCGGGGTGGGGTAGTCTGACCTGCAGTGGGAACGGAAGCCGTCAGCCAATGCATCCAATACGTGATGCACTAACTTTGCTACCAAAAATTTTTTATGCTCCTTCGCCATCACCAGACACCACCCGATGCACACGAAGCACAAGCATTCGCGAACAAATCGAAACGCGGCTTTGCTTCCTCCTACACCGGGAAATCATGCTTTCAACAGACCTGACATGTTCAGCAGCAGAATGCCGAACGAAGCGACATATGGAAAATAGCTCACATGCGACATCCCTTGATTCAGTGGCTGTGCAAGAGATGCCAAGCGCTGCCGCAACGCGCACTAGCAACACCTTGCATACAGCCTCATATGTCAGGGATAAAATCGTCGTCGTAATCACCTGGCGCCGGCACACGCACTATGTGCTCCTGTCCCTCGATCTCATCCCGGTCGAAGTCACACGGCTTCGACAGCTCGGTTATGGTGTACGTCAACATCAACAACGTCATCAACAATGCGAACCCGATGCTCCAGACCATCTTATCACCATACGTCACATGCATCGCCTGCGTTTCAGAGTGGCATTCATTTTCTTCATTAAAAACGACCTTTTTTTTCGGAAGAGAATCAAACAAAATGGCAGCAGAAACAAAATACGCCAGTACTGGTCACCATCATGATGTTTGCCAAAAATCTACAGAGCGCGCTGGCTGCACACACATCGATTGAAAGCAGCTGAGTACCCATGGCATCAGACTGAGGAGAACGTCTTCGTGCCAGGTCCAGGCAGGCCAACACGGCGGCTCACGCCTTCGTACTGCCGTCTGGTCGAACCGCGATTCGTCCGCGTCAGTATCTGCAGCCCGCTCGCCACCGTCAGCATCGACGTTGGGCTCCGCATTTAGGCCGGAAGCTGCACCGAACATCGGCAACTGTTGCGCGGTGGTCCGGGGAGAAGCCTCTGCCCGCTCCGTTTCGCCAAGCGGCAGATACCCGTCTCGCACATGCACATCGCTCTCCCGTCTCGCACCTGACGCCGAAGTACGCAGCTGAGCACCGGACGAAGAAGCAGATGTCGAAAAACTCGATCTGCCACCGTCTCGTGCACTGGATCGCACAGATTCGACAGCATCCGGATCGAAGAGATGCAACATCATGCCGGGCATGAATCTTCTTGCAAGATCTGCTCCCAACGCACGCCGCACTCCCTTTCTGTACTCTTTGCGAGACTTGCAGATGCGCTTCCCCGAAAGAAGCACCTCTGGCACACGGTCGCGCACCCTTTGCCATCTGTGCAACGCCATTTTTTTACCGGCTGTTGACAGCTTGCACGATCGACTGATCACGCTCGCAATGAGCTTGCAGCTAAATCAAATCCGAGCAGAAATCAACGCCAACCACAATTTTGATATAAATAAGTTGGCAGACACGTACTACCCACGTAGTAGTAAAATCCTCGAACACCTCATGCTGGGACCACCCACAGGCAGACGCATTGCCATGTAGCGCAACGACAAGGCGATGATCCAGAAGGCAATGATGTTGCCAATCGGGAGAGACTGCACGAAACCCTGGAATTAGATGGCGGATAAATGAAGTTTTTCATCACGGTTCGGCAAGGGTCTTTTCTATGCACGCTGCATCGAGTACGTCACCACCACCGTACCATCACGAGGTCTGAACTTCATCCTACTTCCCACAACGTTGCACTTACCGACGACACTCTGAGTTAAACAACAGTACATTTCGGCGCATTACTCCACACTACACATTCCCATGTCATACCTCCGCGATGCGCATGTCGGAGCCCAGCCGCTGCGCATGATCGGCATGCGCGCCACTCGCCTTGGCCACCGCGTCGTAGAACATCTCGCCCATGAACGAGCTGCCTAGCGGACAATAGGCATCGCCGAGAGTTTGGAGCGGAGGAGTCGTCGTTGCCGTGGAACCACTCGGGGAGCCATGACTAGTACCACTGGAGTCGCGCCGGGATTCCGCCTTTCGGCAAGCACAACGCGAATGCCCGTCTCCAAGCAGCCCGCAAGTTAACGGCATCATAACCGCCCAGAGCAAGTTCCAGATCTAGTGATGTTACATGCAGTAGGGCCTCAATGAGTTTGTAGTGTGAGCATGAACTTTTTAGACAGACAGACAAATACTAATCACACTGAATTTTCATTGCAGTAGACCATTGCCTTGGTCTGCACTCTGAAAAGTATTACTTCATCTTCAAGGCGCTTCAATCCCGTGAGAAGAAGGCACGAATATAGCAGTTTGAAATTTTACCGCTACAGTCCAGAAGAGCCCGTGCAGTTCGCCATCGCGCTGGCGCAACGCAGGGCCGTCCAGGTAGTCGCGGAGTCGTCGCCGCAACTGCATTCTGCGTTCATGCCCCATCACGCCCCCTGGTCCGGCGTTGCACCAACGACACCAGTTTCCGTACAGACAACCTTCCAACAGACAGCACGCTACCGCGTCCACGCACTCCGTGCAACAACGCCTCAGACAGCCGGGACTCGAGTGAACTGGTTCTCCAGGACTCGCAGAAGTCTCTCGTGCGCCATAGCGCTGGTGGCCTTGCTCTCCGCCGATTAGCCTCACATCGCCTTCGTCAGACGAGTCTTCGTGCCGCCGCAGCACCGTTTCGCCACGATGGAGAGCACGCGACTCTCCTCCATTTGTTGCTGCTATGCCACTCCGATCACTGTCGGCATCGTTTGAGCTCGATGTAGCTGCTGCTGCGGCACGGTCGTGGCTTTCATCAACTCCACCGCCACCACTAACACTAGCTGTAGCACTCCTCCTTTCGTCACTCAGTATTCCGGCAACCGTGGTCTGCAGAGCAGCAGGAGCAATAGATGTTCGCCGTATCTCATGCCTCCTATGCTGCTCCTGGTCCGCAATCGCAGCCTCCTCTTCGTCCTCTGAGTCCCAGCGCAACCGCGCCGTCCAACGATCCTCCTGTCGGCGGTCCAGCAGCCTCGTCTCGTACTCCGTCTCTGGGAACATCCAGCTGCCGGGCATAAACAAGCGCCGCGACCACCACTGCGCACGACTCGCATCGTAGGCGAAACCGTCTTCATACAGTCTGCGCAACTCCTGCGCCAACGGATTCATCTCCGCCTCTTCCTGCAGTCTGTCGTGGTAGCTCACTGCTGGTGGTGACGCCAGCGGAGCACCAGTTCCGCCAACACCACCACGCCGGATGGAAGAACCACTTACACCACCGCGTGCGCCGTCGCGATCCAAGAGAATCCCGCCGGGCCGCTGCCGTCTGGACTGGACGTCGCGTCGACGCGCGCTACGCCAACCGAGCGCCTCATCCAGCGAAATCCGCTGCCCGAACAGTTCATACGGAGGTGCTGGCCCTCGACGACACACCGGACACGAAAACTGCGCTGCGAGAATCAATCGACGAGCTTCCGGACGATCTGACGTCACACTGTGCACATCATCACATCATAACTCGATGTCGCGCTCCATCGCATTGCGCGCAGCATAGCAGTCCTACATTGCAACTAACACTAACAGAAATCAGACACTCATCATTTCCCATGGTTGTGCAATCATCTTTTCCCTAGCACGGAGGTGCCCGAAAAAAAACAATCATCATGCAGCCCGTTTGTACCTTCCCTTCCCGGTGCGTCGGTAGTCCATTGTTCGATACAGGTGCGATGGAATTCGTGATCACACCCCTGCCACTTCACTCGCCAGGGCTGGTCGGGAATACCACTCGACGTAAACATCGCCTCTGCAGGCACATTGCCGCGCAACACGATCTGGTCTCCGTCCTGGCGAAAGGATGCGCGCCTGTCGATGTGCCGCGCCAGTTCTGCAGCAATGGCTTGCTCTGCTCTGTATTCCCGCGCGGCACTTTGACGCATCTCAGTTTCTGCCGCGACGCGATCGACGAAACTACCGCCACTGTGATCGACGAATGCCCGAGGCACCGAAGACGCAAGCAGCGTAGGCAAGCTTGTCGTCGGAAGCGCGTCGCGCCCGAGCATGGGAGTGCCCCAGGGCGACGGGGAGCTTGTAGCAACAGTGGCTGCTCTCTGCGCGAGCTCTGATGGCGCCAGCATGGACGGATCGCCCGCGTCGTTCGGAGGCCCCTGAGTCGTATCATCATGTGTCCCCTGAATCATATGCTCACCAAGCGCTGTTGCATGGCGAGCTTCGCCCCCTGCGACACTTGCCCCGGGCACGTCACTGCCTTCCGCGGGAGCAGCCACGTCTACCATGCAGATTGCACAACATTTGTGATCCGCCTGCTGCGGGTCTCCGCTTTCTGGGCGGGACTCTACTACGCTGCCAGCATTCCCACATGGCATGCAAACACCTGCTTCGCCGTTGTTTTCCGAAACAACAGGCCCTGCAGACGATGCTGCTGATCCTGCCGCGGCATCGGTTGGTTCTGATGACAATGCACGCCCGTCCGCCTGGGCCGCCAGTGCGGCCTGGCGTTGTCGTCGATAACTTGGATCTGCCCCTCGCATGTAGCTCCAGCTCATTAACGATCTTCCCATCGCAACGGGCAGCTCGAGTGGGCAACTTCCGCTTATCGAAAACGAAGCTGCTAGGAGCCATGTCCCAAAGAAGCGCTGGAGCACCCATCTTGTTCTGAAAACGTAGCCGAAGCAAGCAGGCACTGCTCTCCATATTAAGATACCTGAAACTGCAACCCGGCCCCGCTCACCCATGTCTGATGGCGTCACGCCGAAGCGCTACTGCAACTTAAATTAACAACATCAGATTTTTCAGAAAGGATCTTCCTCTTCCACGCCCACGGTCTTTGGATGCTGGAGGATGTCTGGTCACTGCACGAAGTGGCTGCGTGCCGACAATGAATCAATGTTCGCCAGCCTTAGGGCTCCAGTGGAATGATGGCACTCCAGACATGAAACGACATAATGACCAACCACTATTACGAACCGTCCGCTTGTAGGGAACCGAAAAACAAAACACGATTGACTCTACATCGCCGAATGGGTGGAATCACATTCAAACGTAATGGACATCTTCTGACCGCGCAGTGCTCGAACACGGTTTTCTGAAACGTGAAGCGTGTGCACACCTCCAGAGACACCCGGCTTTACGTGGCGCTGCACAGATTTCTCAACAAGATTACCTCTTTTTTGTGCGGCGATACAGAAATACTGAACTCTGTGTTTGTTTTCTCTTCCAAACGTGTTCCACGGGGCATTTATGATGCACCAGCATCGCCTGTCACTCTGCCTAAGAGTTCTGCTGAACAATTCTCGCACAAGTTTTCTTGTGATAGTTCTCGCCCCTTGCGATACCTTGCTGCAACTTTCCAGGAAAACTAGGTGCTTTCTTCCAATGTTGTCGCGAGGACCCGTGCTCACCCCGCAGCCGATTTTCTTTCCAGTCAAATACATCTGATGAGTCTCGTACGCCTGCATTTCTTCCTCTGCCCGATGATCTGCTCGCAAAATTCAAGACGTTGCCTTTCTCCGCGAAACTCGACGATGCAACTTCTGATTCACGGAACTCAAAATGCGACTCGCCGTCATCAGCATGTGTTTCACCACCGTGCGCAGTCCCCTCGTCGTCCCCTTCTGCCGAGTCTCCACGACTGTACACCCACGCATCCGCTTCCTTTCTTATCTGCTCGCGCTCGCGTCTAGCTGGATCAGCCCGTCTCTGCGAGGCAACCTTCACTCGTAACTGGTGTGCGTCTCGCCATGGCTCCAGAGTTTTCCGGACCTTCGCAGACGAGAACAACGTCCACCGATTGCTGATCACTGAAGCTAACAATGGCGCGATCCGTCGCGCAGCTGGCATGTTCGCTAGCGCATCGTCAGAATCAACCATGCCGACCTTCGCTTCACGACGCCCCGCGCCTACGACAAGCCGCTGAATCATCTTCGAATCTGCCTCGACTATGCCACGCTCGGTAATAAAGTCCGCAAGCCGCGTGATGCTTTCCGGCCGCAACGATGGATTTTGCAACATACATTCGATCAGCTTTGTGCGAAACAGATCCAGAAGTAACTCGTCATCGTCGCTGTAGATGACCTCTGTTTGCAGGCTGCCGGTGTCCCCACAAACCACACTCTTGCTCGGCGTCTCCACTAAATTTCGCTCGACGCCGACCACATCACCACTGCTCTGCATGACAGCTAAGCTGTCACGAACTTCAGATGCACCGACGGCATCGCCACCATTTGTCTCTGGGACACGCGGCTTGCTTGTCGAGGCAAACACCCCAAATTCTGGGTTTCCCCCACTGCACCGCGAGCTCGACTCCTCACCCGACCTCACATCGCTGGATGAAGACGCACTCGGCCCGCCATCCACACGAGCTGGACCCGGGCGCGCGTGCCCAACAGCTTCACCACCCCCATCCTCGATCTCCAACGTCGACGCAGCTGCAGCACTCGCCTCGATCTGCAGTGGCGCACTACCGTCACCGATCTGCAACATCTGATCACCGCCTGCCTCAAGCTGCTTCACCACCACGGTTTCCGTGATCTCGTCGTTCTCGATCTGCAACATGCAGAAAAACGGCTCCAAATTTTTCGTTTTCCGGGCCATGCTGCAGATGGCGTTTTCCTGTGCCAATAAATGCTGCTTGAAGCACGTGACCGGCAGGCCCAGCTCGTGAAACACTTGCACGTAGGACAGCAGCAACTGCACATCTGAACTTAATCGGATCACTGGTCCACGTCCTTTCACATCACCGCCCGATGCGAAGCTCCGTTTCTTGCCCCCGCTCGTTAAAATTTCGTCGCCCTCCTTGCGTATCAACTCGTCTAGCTCCACGGCCAACACGGGGCTCAACGCCTCCACACGACACTCAGCATGCTTGAACACGAGATTCAAACCTTCCTCTTCTTCGGCATCCGGCGACATCGCGATGCCGAATCGCGCAATGTCGTCATCGTAGAAACCGGTCTTCGCTCGCCTGCGCGTGATGACCGCCTCCCGCCAAGTGCGGTACACCCTCCGGGCCAGTTGCATGCACGGCCGCAGCATCTTCGCCGCTTGCAAAAGCACATACAGCGTGCGCCAACTGCCGTACGGCTCCAACGTCTTCAGTCTGCCAAAGATCACCGTAACCTCCGTCTCCCACTGCGGTAGCTCACGGCGCGCCCTGCGAATCGCTGTATCGGAGTCTCGGGCCAAACGATACAGGTCCGTTTTAATGAACTCCTGAGCGGTCTGCCCCTTTTTGCGGGATTCAACGCCCTCGGGCGTCTCTGCATCCAACGTCGCGATCAAGGAGCTCACCGGCACGAACAGCTCCTCCCGGTATCGGTTCGTCAGAAACCGCGCCAGCTCGCGGCAACACGACACGTAGTACGCATCGCCTGCGTCACGCACGCGCAATACGTTGCAAATACGCCGAATCGCATCTTCCGTCTGCTCTTTTGCGCTCTGTCGACGAGCTGCGAGTGCGCACGCATCACTGCTCGACTCACTGCTGGATGCTGCTCGCGGGGATGAATTCGCGCAAAGTTCGCACACTCCGTTGAAGAAACGCATCACTCTTGCCAGGTCGCGCGTACTCAACAGGGTTGCATGGCCTAGCACCTTCGCCACCGCCAGGCCTAACACGCCGCCCGCGATTCCTTCGTTCAACATCTGATGCACGCCCTCACTCCCGTGACACTCTTTCATCAGCGGCAGGATGCGCGCAATCCCCTCTAGACTCGCCTAACGATTTTCATATTGATGTACATGCGAGCTTGCACAATATGCAACATTCATATCTTTTGAACATACCAAATTGACAACAATACAACTCCGCGCCACTACCATCATTTCGAAATTCACACAAACGCCAATCAAGATTTGAGAAATGTCCTCTGAGCTGCCACACAGTCTCCGAGGACTCTCTAGCAACATTCCCAACAAGCACTTACCATGACATTTCCTGCGGTGCAGCCCTGGATCTCCACCTGAAAGCGCTTCAATAATGGCCCGAAGTCTGGGCGGTCTGATTTTTTCACCAGCGGTCCGACCAGGGGAAGCAGTGCCGGATCTAGCTGTGATCGCGACGCTGATGGCAATGACAAACCCGTTGCCGATGACGATAATGACGACGATGGTTCCGCCCTCGGGTTCTTCGATTGCGTTTTCTTTTGCGACTCACCCGCAACGCCGGGCGCTACTGCAACGGCGAAAGCATCAGGAGCAGTCTGTCCAATGCCCCACGTCTTGCCCAGTCCGTGCAGAATAGACGCAATCTCCCGTCCACTCAATACGCCCGCGATGTCCTGGGACGTAGTGATAACGCGCATACAATGACATACTTTCGTCATCTGTCTCTGTACACACGACCAACGCATGCCCAGATTTTTTTCGTGTACTAGAAACTTGCAAACCTGCTCTCAAGAGAATCAAATTGCCTGATCAAGATGTGCAAGGTACCATACTGAAAACACTTGACACTGTGTCCAGTTTGACCTCGATATACAAGTGCCCAAGACCACTGAATGTTTCAACCACTATGAGCGAAACAATTTTTCAAATACATCGTCCTTGAGACACTTGAAGATCTGGGTCCACACCTTGATAACACGTACAGAAATGAAACCATCCCTAAGAACGAACCGACGATCAACGAGATAACACGTACAAAAATAAAAGCACCCCCAAGAACGAACCGACGATCAACGAACTAACACGTACACTGACAGAAACAAAACCTTCCCCAAGAGCGAACCGCCGATCAACGAGATAACATGCACAGGAACAAAACCATCCCCGAGAGCGAACCGACGATCAACGAGATTAAATACATGTACAGGAATAA
>JACLAC010024401.1_pt1 | contig 11945 bp, 8 predicted proteins | sample 8027881 | NCBI WGS metagenome assembly JACLAC01 (sample SAMN15725517, study PRJNA655200) | protist metagenome | isolation source: fluorescence activated cell sorting (FACS) single amplified genomes of... | place: Spain: Blaines Bay Microbial Observatory, Mediterranean Sea | collected 2016-01-19 | reverse complement strand
ATGAACGATTTCGAAGAAAACTACTCACTCTGGTTCTTGGACGTTCTTCTTTGAGGTCTGAAGGTTGGCTTTTCACCGGCCGAAGCATCAGTAGCCCAAGGCACTCCTGGTCTTGTCGACATCTTATCTTTTGTGGAGAGAAAACGAGTTGAAGTTTGATCTTCGCGAAAGACTTCGAGGAGGGTTTCGGGGGAAATCACTTTAAAAACTCTGTGAAAATTCGACTTATCTGATAAATCTAAATTGTAAAACACGAGATATGCGACAATCAATCTTTCTCGTACGTGAATGGGCGGGCCTCGCAGTGCGTCGCCCCTTGGGAAGAGGGCCTGTGAGCCTTTTGGGACAGGGAAGGAAATTGTTGGGGAGGGAGGTGCGATTCATGCATACCACTCCTTTGCTACATCAACAAATCGGGCGCATCGGACAACCAGAAGGCTGGGTCCACCCCGACAACGTGCCCGCGGGCGAATCCCTGAAAAAGTTCGGACAAGACCTTACAGAACGCGCAAAGGAAGGCAAACTGGACCCGGTGATCGGCCGCGAAGATGAGATCCGACGCACAGTGCAGGTGCTGTCGCGGCGCACAAAGAATAACCCAGTGCTGATCGGCGAGCCCGGCGTGGGCAAGACGGCGGTGGTGGAGGGACTGGCGCAGCGCATCGTGTCGGAGGAAGTTCCAGAATCACTCAAGGGCAAGACAGTGGTTTCGCTTGACCTGGCGGCCCTGGTAGCGGGCGCCAAGTTCCGCGGCGAGTTCGAAGAGAGACTGAAAGGCGTGTTGAAGGACGTGGAGACAGCCAAAGGCCAGGTAATTTTGTTCATCGACGAAATGCACATGCTTACGGGCACGGGTGGCGGTGGCGGTAGCGTGGACGGCGCCAACATGATCAAGCCTGCGTTGGCGCGTGGCGACTTGCACTGCGTGGGCGCAACGACGTTGGACGAGTACCGCCTGCACATTGAGAAGGACGCGGCGCTTGCGCGCCGGTTCCAGCCCGTGCTGGTGGGCGAGCCCAGTGTCGAGGACACGGTGAGCATTCTACGCGGTTTGAAGGACAAATACGAGGTGCACCACGGTGTGCGTATCTTGGACTCCGCGCTAGTGTCCGCAGCGGTGTTGGCGAACCGGTACCTCACGGAGCGAAAGATGCCGGACAAGGCGATCGACTTGATGGACGAGGCCGCGTCGCGGCTGCGCCTCCAGCAGGAGTCCAAACCGGAGGATATCTGGAAGCTTGAACGCGAGATTGTAACTCGCAAGATTGAGCTAGAGGCATTACGCTCCGAGACGGATGACGCGAGCCTTCAGCGGCGCCAAAATTTGGAGAAAAAGGTGACCAAGATGAGCAACAAGCTGTCAGAGTTGACCGAGAAATGGGAGGCGGAAAAGAAGGCGATCGTCGGGGTGCAGGCTGCCAAAGAGGCGCTGGAACAGGCCCGTCTGGACTTGCAAAAGGCCGAACGCTCCGGCGATCTGTCCAGAGCGGGCGAGCTCAGGTACAGCAAGATCCCGGAGCTGGAACAGGTGGCGAAGGAGCAGGAAGAGGAGGAGGGGGTTGAAAAGACCAAGATGCTCGAGGACTGCGTGACCTCGGACAACATTGCCCACGTAATTGCCAGCGCGACGGGGATCCCCATCGCCAACCTGCTGGTGGCCGAGAAGGAGAAGCTTTTGCATCTAGAAAACCACCTCGAGCAGGACGTGGTGGGACAATCGTCTTCAATTTCGGCCGTGGCGGACTGCGTACGCCAGAGTCGCGCGGGCTTGCACCGCCACGATCGCCCCCAGGGCGTCTTCCTCTTCCTGGGGCCCACCGGTGTGGGCAAGACCGAGCTCACCAAGTCGCTTTGCAAGTACCTCTTCGACGACCCCGCTGCCATGACACGCATCGACATGAGTGAGTACATGGAGAAGCACTCCGTGGCGCGGCTCATTGGTGCACCCCCGGGGTACGTGGGCTATGAGGAGGGTGGTCAGCTCACCGAAGCCGTGCGCAGGAAGCCCTACCAGGTTATCCTGCTGGACGAATTTGAGAAGGCGCACCGCGACGTGGGGAACCTCTTGTTGCAGGTCTTTGATGAGGGTCGTCTCACGGACAGCCACGGCCGCAAGGTGGACTTCCGCAACACCATCATCATCATGACCAGCAATCTTGGTAGCGATGTCATGGCCGCCGACCCCACGCACGGCGTTGATAGGGATGCGGAAAAGAGCAAAGTCATGGACCACGTGCGCGCATTCTTCTCGCCGGAGCTCCTGAACCGCATCGACGAGGTATGCATGTTCGACCGCCTACAACGCTCCCACATGAGTGACATCGTGCGCTTGCAGCTCCAACACACCCAAAACCTCCTCAAAGAAGACCGTAACGTGGACCTTGTTGTCACGAACGAGGCCATGGAGTGGATCGCTGACCAGGGTTTTGACCCTCGATACGGCGCCAGGCCTTTGAGGAGGTCCATCCAGAAGCATCTTCTCTCTCCGCTGGCCAAGCTCATTTTGGATGGGTCGATCCGCCAAAACGAGACGTGCCACGTCGGTGTTTTGGATGGCAAAATCCACATCTACTCGAATCCACACGAGGATTCTGTGCAGGCGGTTGCCTAAACAGCCTTTTCAATTTTACCACTCTTTCAAGGGCTGAAATGGGAAGGGAGCCCACTGCACACACATGTTGATAAAAAATAAGTTCATTTCGTTTGATTGAAATATTAGTGGTCCACCTTCTGAAAGATTTGGATTTTACCGCGAGACGAAGTGACTTTGGAAAAGGTTTATTTTTTGTTCTCCTCCTTCTTCTCTTCGGCCGCGGCCGTTGTTGAATCTGGGTTCTCCGCCACAGGCTCTGCCTTCTTTTGCTCCATATACGCCGCCATCTCCTCATCCAACTTGCGCTGCGCGGCCTCCTGCTTCTTCTTCTTGCGCTCCTCCTTCTGCTGCTCAATCTTGGCCAGGATCTCCGGGTTGCCGGACTTTGCCCAGTACGCGTCCATATCAGCGTCTAAATCGTCCTCAGTCATCACAGCGGGCTTCCCCTTGCGCTCTCCTCGGCCGCCCCTACCAGATTTGCCACCGCGGCCGCCCTTCCCGCCACGCCCTTGGTTTCGCTTGTTCGGTCGGGGGGCTGTTTTGTTTGAGAACAAATTTTGTTAGTGCGCGTGGTTTGGTTCTTCGATTCTGGATCCATAAATTCGCAAAAAGGGGTGAGCAACGAGAAGGCCAAAGATGTTGGACTCGATGAGACCGAGTTTTGGGCGAAAAATAGTTTTCCACAAGACTACCACTTTTGTGATCAAAAATAAGTACTATAAAGAAAGCAAAACTCACCTTGCTGTGGGTTTGAACGCTTCTGATTCGCCTGTGGGGAGAAATTGAAATCCTTAGACGTTATACTCGATTATTTCAAGAAACAACCGGAAATACATACATTCTTGCGGGCTGGTTTGACCTTACCACCACCCCCATTACCACTTCCTTTCTTTCGGACCATCTTGCACCCTCCTTTCCTTGGCGCAGCCCTTCTCAAACAATTAAGCGGTTTCCACACGCGGCAAACTAGAAATTTCGTTTTCAATTCAAAAAGTAAAAATGTTTGGGTTTTTTGAAGAGAAGGCCAAGTCGCTTTATGATATGGTCGCCCCAGAGAAGACTGACGGCGAGCAACTCATATCCGATGTGGAAAACGGTCGCGTTGCGGACGTGGAACGCTGGTTAGTCGAGCGTCAGATGAATTCAAACCTAAAAAATAGCGCTGGCAACACTTTACTTCACCTAGCGTGCTACTATGGCCACGAAGAAATCGTGCACAAGCTGCTGAGCGCAGGCGCGGACATGAACGCTCTAGGCGCCCGGCACAATACGTGTTTGCACTACGCCGCTCTGAAGGGCCACATGGGTCTGGTGCGATTTTTCATCGAGAACGGTCTCAGTCCGTGCGCGAAGAATGCCGAAGGCAGGAACCCCTACGACGTGGCCACTGGGTTCGGCGTGAAGCAGTACCTCATGACGTTGGTGCTAGCCGAAGAGAGCAGGACAGGGAATGCCCCTGTCATGCTCGGTCAAACTATAGACCGCACGGGCGAGGAGGAGCGCTTGAAGAACCTGCCGCCGCCGCCCAAGATGGGAAACAAGATGGGAAACAAGATGGGAAACAAGATGGGGGCCAATATGGGAATCCAAAGTCCACCTCCAGGTCAAGGACCACCGAGCCAGTTTAGTTCGGGAAATGGAACGCCGCCCGTTTCCGCGGCTCAGGCTCATGATCCGAATTGGCGCCCGGTCAATCAGAACCGCCGCCAGATTGCGGAGGACGGGTTTATCACGAGTGTGGGCAACCCTGAGCTATCTGCAAAGTTTGGGAATAAGACTACCTACAGACCGGCTACTAATACTGTGACACAGCCGCCGGCTAACCAGGCTAACACCCCGCATTACGCGCAGGTTGGCCAGCCCCAACCCACACCTTTCGCAAGGGGCAGATACGTCACGTATGATGCCAAGACTGGCGGTGCAGGTCAGGTACATGGTCCGTCTACGGCTAATATCAATACAAGGCATAGTCCTGCGAATGCCCCTGCCCAGGTCAATAATTTACAGAACCCGCAAATGTTCAACCCTCCTGCTCAATCTTCTCAGCCTCAGCAGTTTTTGCAACCCCAACAGACTGCGTTTGTGCCGCCTCAGGCTCAGGCTCAGCAGCACCATCAACAGCAGCCTCCTCAGCAATACCAGGTCCCCCAACTTGTGCCGAACCATCAAGTACCGAGCCCAGCAGCGACGCCACCTCCTCAAACTCAAGCCGTAGGGCCCCAACAGGGTGCTTTTGTGCCTCCTCAGGCTCAGGCTCAGGCTCAGGCTCAGCAGCACCAGCAACAGCAGCCTGTTCAGCAGTATCAGGTTCCCCAACCTGTGCCGAACCAACAAGTACCGAGCCCAGCAGCGACGCCACCTCCTCAAGCTCAGGCTCAAGCCCAAGCCGGAGCCCAATTTCAGCCACCCGCCCAGTTCAACAGTTGGAAGCCTCCCTCATAGGAATTAATTAATAGCTATTTTCACTTTTTGGAACCAAAAAAACCTGGTTTGGCGAACGCGGAAGTCGCCGTGGCGACCTTGGCCTGATCTGCGGCAACCTTGATCTGGTCTGTGGTCTTCCGATTCGAAGGACTACCCAGAGCAGTGGTGAGCCCTGCAATCCCAGGTAACTTGGCGGGGAAACCCGAACTTTTACCCGAATTGACGGCCCCAGCCAAACCCTTGACCCCGCCAAACTTTAGTAAAGCCTGTACCTTCTTAGCGGCCTTCTTCATCCCACCTTGCCTTCTCCTAGTCTCCCTAGCGGCCTCGTCAAGCTTGCGCTGCCTTGACTTGCGCAAATCCGAAAACATCTTCAACTTCTTCATCAACTCCGGGTTGAAGTGGCCATCAGTGAGAGCCTTGACTGCATAAGTTACATTCTGCTTGCTCGGAGTGGGATACGGCGAAAACCCGCCGCCCTGGCGAACGCCCTTGCCTACACCTGGCGTAGACTGGTCGGCTAAACATGTGTGCAAAAGGTCGAGGAAGTTTTTGAACTTGTTGCGCTCGTGCATGCATTTGCGCTTCTCCTTCTCGAGACGTTGTACCTCGTTGGTGAGGTCCCACTTGGCCTTGGTGAGCGTCCTGTTTGCGGTGGTCAGGTGCTTGTTCTGGTCCTCCAGGCTGGTTGCTGTACTGGCCATAATATCCAATTTTGACGCCTTTTTGGAGAGCTCGAGATGAGAGGACGTCAGTTTCATGAGGTCCGTCCGTGTACGGTTGAAATTGGCCTCGGATTCGCGCCTTTTGAGGATCTCCTTTTCCGCGACGTGGCGTAGCGGTCGCAGATCGGTGAGCTCTGCTTCCAGGACGGCAATTTGGGTGAGCAGCTTTTTCTCACGGATCGTGTGCTCGTTGTGTGCGTTGAAGATCTCCGTCTTGAGGCCGGAGATCCTCGAATCCGCTTCCAGGAGTCTCTGCTCGTCGGTGATGGCCGCAGCGGTCAGCTCGTTCACCCTGTTGTTTAGTAAGTTGACCGAGATAGATGCGCGGGCGTACTTGGCGCGCAGACTCAGGTGTGCCTGCTCACCCAGGTCGATGTTGTTTTTGACGTGGAGTTTTTCCGCGAATTTCCGGTCTGGTGTGTAGCCGAACTCGCGTGGGATGCTGCTACAAGGCAGAAATGGTCGCGGCTTTGTCTCTGAAATTTGGAACTCCGGAGAATCTCTGTCTTTCCTTTCGATTGTCGTCCTTGACCTTGACCTTGATCTTGACCTTGATCTTGACCTTGACCTTGACCTTGACCTTGACCTTGACCTTGATCTTGACGAGGAAGGCGCTGTTTGAGGTCTATCTCTACAATCTTCCTCTCCCTTTTCTTCAAGCTCTCGTTTCAAATTCTGACGAAAACCGAGCTGCGCCAAGTCTGCAAGCCGGTCTGGCTCCATCATAGGATGGTCTAAAGGCTGACTCTCCTTAAACTCGTCGGAATCGTAATACCCGTCGAGGTACGCTGCGGTTTCAACAGCCACCAAGACGTACTCGCCCTTTTTGTTCCGCACGTGGTGCACCACAAGGTGTTGCACCAAGATGCGATGGCGCTGGCTCAAAAAAGATATCATCTCACGAATTGCATTGCGACACGCCGTCATCGCGCCCTGTGTGAGCTCCACCTCGTCCTCTAACGCACGGTCCACGTAAAACCCGTGCGCGCCATACTCCTCGCTGAAGCGGCGTGCCTCGGTGGAGTACACCGGGAGTGTGTTCTCCAGATAAAACTCGGAGACGTACAAAATATCCTCATCCGGCACCGTGAAGGCCTGAATCGCGAAGGGCCCCGTGAAGTCCCAATCTTTGTCCACCTCAAAGGTGTCACTGCGGATGGAGGCCTCCTGCATGGCCAGGTTTTTAATAATTTTTGTAAAGCTCTGTTCGTCCAGGCACTTGGCGCTCCCGTCTCGCGCGAACGAGACGCACACGTCGGCACAGCTCGTTTTGAGCGACCGCCCGAGCAGGTCGGCCTGAAGGCGCAGCAGGTTCACCTTTTTCCAGTTCTTGCGAAGCACCTTATTTGAGGAGCTAGCAGTGAAGATCCACTCCGATATGATGCCCTCTTCGTCGAACAGCGCGGACGAACCCAGGAGTGTTTTGGAGCCGCGTAGTTTGCGGAACAAAAGGCATGTTGATTTAGGCAGGCCTTCCAAAAGGACGTTTTTTGGGTTCATATTCTCGATTTGTCTTCAAGGTGAGCTTCGTTTGTACACCCTGAAGTAGGGCAAACAATCCTGTAACCCAAGGTTTCAGTTTGTAGGTTTCAAGCCCAGTTGTTAGTTTACAAGTTAGAATTATTAAGTTGTAAGAGTAGTAAACCTTGGTACAATTAAGTAGCCCATTTACTTGTTCTTTTGTTGAAGATCTCCCTCTGAATACCGTTTCATTTGGTTGGGATCCGAAACTCGCTTCCGTGCCGTTTCAGAGAGAAGAGGTCGTGAGCGTGGAGAGTGTTAGAAATAATCTAGGGGTCTTTATGGCGTCACCAACCACTAACATGTTCCTTGAGGATGAGCTCCCGGCCGAATTTCACACGATCGATACATGGTTCGGCTCAGAGGTAGGTCTAGGGAGCGCTTTGGGATTCTTGGATGAACTGCAATGCACGCCTGTATATGCACTGGTTTTATAGGGTGTATATTCACGAACTAACTCTTAACTTTTGGTACAGAACGGCGGAGAGTCCCTGGAAGACTTCACGATGATGTTTGATCAGCCGATCGCGGGACCGCTCCCGGGGGCTAATGTGGACCTGGGAACTGGGTTCGGTAACTTTAACGTAGGCACGAATGGCGAAGACAAGGTAGGTTAACACACTGAAAGAGAAGTAGAAGAATTTCCCATATAACTAACCATGTCCACAGAAGGAGTTCTACCTCTCGACCGACAAACCGATTGGATCTCCACGATCTCGGCAGTACAAGAAGAAACCGGAGAAGAGGAAACCTGCCACGCCGAAGCGCACACGCTCCGCAGGAGTGTCCACCCGGAAGGGGACGCGGGCCGCGACGCTGGCAGCGAAATCTGGGTCTGGTTCCGACACCAACTCACGCGGCGAGCCGTTATCTCCGCTGTCGCCGAACGACCCGTGGGGCCCTGGGCGCGGCGGTATCGACTCGCTACTCAGCGGTGGTTACCCCAGTCTGTCATCCTGGGACCACGCGGGGATGGACCACCTGCTGGGCGGTGGCGGTCAAGTTCAAGCAAACGGGGGACTCATGGGAGAAAATGACGAGCCGCGGATTGCCCGGCTCAAGGGCATGGTGCCGCCCGCGCTCAAGATGCCGGGTACTGACCCTACTCTCTTCTCGAACGGGCACGCAATCAAACCGTCACCCGTTTCAGTCAAACCCAAAGCAAGCAAGCCTCGAGCGAGCCCGGTGAAGAAGACGACGCGCATGCAGACGAGCGCGTTCCGCGGGGTTTCCTGCTGCGGGAAGGACCGCAAATGGCAGGTGCGTATCCGGGACGGGACCAGGGTGCATTATCTAGGACGGTACCCCACTGAGATTGACGCAGCTTTTATGTACGATGTGGCCTCGCGCGAGTACAAGGGCGAGAGCGCGCCCACCAACTTTGTGCCCATGGCGAAGGAGATGTGCGAAGAGATCAAGGCGAGCTTCATGCGGATCGGTGGGATCGACCCACAGTACTATAAGTACCTTTCGCGCGGTGTACTCGGCCGTCAGGGTAAGAAGAAGATCCCGAAGCCCACCGGTATCCCTGTGGAGGTGCCCCAAGCATCTCCCTGCTCGCCAATGACGTTCCTGCGGCCATTTAATGCGTTCAAGCAGGCGCTGAATGTGCGCGAGGCCGCTGGCGAGACCTTGCCACGCAACAAGAAGAAACCCATAAACTCTCCGCAGAAGCAGGCGCAGATCCAGGCCAAGATCCAGAACGAGATGAGGAAGCGCCTCGAGAAGGAACAGGCTGAGGCCCTTGCGAGGGCTGAGTCTAGGGGCCTGGGAGTGGGGGTTCCTCAGCTTTTGCCTAAGGTAAACAGCGCTCCCCCCCCCCAAGCCTGTGGAGGAAGCGCAGCCCAACTTTTGGGCGTCTGCCGCGGACGCGAGTACCCCCACTGAGTGGTCAACGGTTGGTGCGGAGATTGCTACCACCAAAATTTAGTAATTTGCACCCACTGAAGGCCCCAGTCCGACATATTCTATATCAAGCCGTGATGTTCCCGCTTGTTTCCCTAGGCCTGTGGCCCACAAGTCAGCCGTTAGTTTTGGATAATCATCCCGCTCCTTAAGAGGGGGAAGAGCTCTTTCTTGATGTAACATGTTTACATCTCTCTTTTACTTTATAAAACTCAAAAGGTAATCCTCAACTCCACGACTTGGCTGGGTCTTCCTAAAAAATCTCACGCACTGCGGCCAGAATCTCGTCTGCTGACATGCCTCTTTCGAGTAGATCGCGCGCTGCAGCTTGCAGCACTGTGGCGCTCGGGCTTTTCTCCTTCTCCCTCTTTTCTCCTATCATCCTTTTGCCTCCACTTTGAGAAATCTTTGTCTTTTCGGGGTTTATATTCGTGGATTTTTGGGAAAATCCTTTCATTGGCTTCTCCGCGGAGCACGCGTTCTTGTGATGCACCATCGCCGAGTCCGTGAAAGACCGTCCGCAAAATTCGCACAAAACAAGGTGGTCGTTGTAAGATTGGAAGGCTTCGGAGTTCATTTTCTCCATCTGCTCTCGGCTCAGAGTCCTGGGAGACCCTTGCGAGAGAGAGGCTGGCGCGGGCGGGAGAGACCGCCTTTCCCCCTTGGGTTTCAAGGCTTCTTGCTTGAGAAAGAGAGATTTACAGTTCCGTATATGAATTTTTATGGAATGTGTTCCATATGAGCGCCCGCAGATGTAGCATGTCAGTGCTCTAGGGCCCTGTTTCGGCCGGTTCATTGTGCCACACAGGATAGCGCGTTTTGTAACGGTTTGTAGGGTGTTTGGGGTTTGGATAGTTGGGATTTGGGGGAAGGGGAGAAATTGGATTGTGGCAGAACTAGATGGCGCCCTTTTTTTCTTCTCAATTTCCCGACCTTGCCGGATTTATAATCAAGTGTTGAGAAACCCCAACCCAGCCCAGCTTTTACAAGTTCAAGCAGAAAAAGGTGAACAAAACATATAATACTTTAAACCCGAGCCTCCAACTCCTTGTTGCGCTCCTGCAGCTCGTAGTACTTGAATTTCAAATCCTCAATTTCCTCGAAAAAGCCCAGGTCGAAGGCGCTGAGCTCATCCAACAACTTTTTATTCTCACGCTTGAGGTCTGCGTTCTCGGCCTGGAGCGCGGAACCCGAAAGGGTCTGAGATCTGGGCGACTCGAAGCGGTCCTCTCTGAGCCGCGAGATCTGGGTCTCCAGGGCCTGGCGGATCTTTTTCTCAGACTCAAGCTCCAGCATGAGGTCGTCTTGTTGAATCTCGGAGTTCCTCCTTTGGAAAACTTGGTCCTTGAAATGGTCAGCTCCGGCCGCTTGCTGGGCCTCCAGCCTCTGCAAGGCCTGCTGCAGGGCCTCCACCTCCCTGTTGCTGGCCTTGATTTTGATATCCTTCTCCTTAAGCAAGCGGCGGTGCTTCGTGTTTGTCTCCTGCAAGCGCGTCATCTTTTGAGATAGAGAGTTGGCCGTCTCAACGCGCTGCTTCAGGTCGGTGTTCTCCTTCGACAAGTCGTTCAGGAGCGCGTTCTTGGTCTTGACTTGCTTGGAAAGATCCATGAGCTTGGCGCTGTTGCCGGCGCTCTTCTTAAGCCTTGCGTTTTCATTCTGCAGTTTGGAGACCACCCGCTTGGTGGCGTCCACCACTTGCTCCAACTCGCGCTCCCTCTTGGAGGAGGGTTTGGATTTAAAGTTACCGGTTTTTGAGGTAGAAGTGAGGAAAGATCCTCGTGAAGGCGCAACCAGATCAAGCTCCCGCTCTAGCCGGTTCACCTTGGCGACCAGCTCGTCCGCATCGAAGCGCAACTCCGCGTTCGCGTTCTCCGCGGCGACGAGGTCCATCTCCAGACCGCGTACCTTGGCACGTGCGTTGGTGAGGTCATCATAGATGTCTATATCCTCGCCGTTCCTCGTGTTGGCCGCCATGAGGTCCACCTCTAGCCTCTCGATCTCTTGCTCGAGCTTGTTTTTCTCCTTGTCACGTTTCGATAGATCGAGGCGGAGCTCGACCTCGAGCTGGCGACGAAGTGACGAGTTCTCCTGCTCTTTGTCCAGCAAGTCCTTGCGAACCTTGGCCAGCTCTGCAAAGCTGTTTCCAGCACTCTCGGAGGAAGAAGAAGCCCCGCTCCCGCTCTTGGTGCCTGTGAGTCGTTCCAAGCGGGACTGCAGGACCGCACGCTCTTTGGTGGCGCGCTGTAGTAGCTGTTTGGCCTGGTTCTTGGCGGCTACGGCGGCGTCGCAGTCGTGCACTTTCTCGTCCAGAGCGCGCTGGAGTGTTTCAAGTTTGCGCTTCCACTTCTTCTCTGCCTCCCAGTTTTGCGGTTTGCTTGAGGAAGAACTCTTTACCGCGGTACCGGCTTGAAATTTCCTCTTCGTCTGGCCAAGTTGGTTCTTGCCTGACCGCCTGTTGTTGGTTCCAGTAGTTGGTTCAAGTTGTTTCCACTTCTTTTCCTTCTCCTGGAAAGACTTGGCGGCGCTCCGTAAGGCCGCATTCTGGGCCTCTACCACCTTGAGGCGAGTCTCTAGGGCCTGCAAGAGTCCGACGTCTTGATCCTCAGTTTTCGAGGTAGCAGGCCTGTCCAGCTTTCCTCTTTCTCTCTCTCCACTGGGGGAAGAGGAAGATTGGGTCCGCTTGAGAGCCTGCTCCAGACGCTGGTTCTCGCGCGCCAGCTCGTCCACCCTCCGCTGCGTCCTCCGCGCGTCATTCAGCGCGTTGTTCAGCAACTCAT
>JACLAC010020298.1_pt1 | contig 11947 bp, 9 predicted proteins | sample 8027881 | NCBI WGS metagenome assembly JACLAC01 (sample SAMN15725517, study PRJNA655200) | protist metagenome | isolation source: fluorescence activated cell sorting (FACS) single amplified genomes of... | place: Spain: Blaines Bay Microbial Observatory, Mediterranean Sea | collected 2016-01-19 | reverse complement strand
TTTGAGCCCTAAGGGATATGTGGTGCTCCTTCAGAGCACATTTGCTTAATTGTCCTAGACCCAGGGCGTGCCGGGGACGCCCAGTCCTGGGCTTGCATGTGTGGCCCCGTTGGGGCCGGGGCCCATTATTGCTGGGAATTTATACTCATCACCGGGTTTTAGGATGGGCTCTAGTTAGGTTTGGAAGTTGGGGATAGGGTCCCAGGAAACGCCAGGCTCTTGATTTGGGTCAACACTTTCTGTTAACCCGTTCTATGTTTTCCGCAACCAGGCAGAGGGGCTGGCCATGGGTGTTTTTATCGATTTTGCGGCCTAGGTCAAGTTCGCAGGGTAGATCGAAACCTCGAGCTGGAAACCAGCGGTTGAAAGTCCCGGCCGCATTGAGTCCTTCGTGGTCCTTCGTGCAGGGGCGAAGCTCCCTTCGTGGTAAAAAATAAAAAAATGAATTGGGAAGGCGAGTAAAATTCGAATCCCATTTTTATCACCCACCTGCTCGACCTTGGGTTCAATATTTTCACCACGAAGGACACGAAGGACACGAAGGGGCTTCGCCCTTGCACGAGGCAGCCCTGAACAGGTAGTTCAGTACGGAGGCCAGGAAGTCGGGGCCGGAAGCTTCCCGGACTATCCTTTTTAAATGATACGTCAAATCGATTAGGTTTTCCATTATTCCGGGATTAACGATTTGCTTGAGCATCATCAAGAAGACACCCAACCAGATCTGGTCCTTGATCTCTTCGTCGGGAATAAGGGCTGACATCCTCAACCGCTTCGCGGATTTTTCCGTTTGTCACTTCGCACTGCACAAATCACTACAGGGGAAAAGCTTGCCCCCACTTTTTGTCTTGTGTGCCTGTACCAAATTCCCGCCTTTTCAACTCCCCCCTGATACCTTGGCCGCTCAACCCGTCGAAAGGCCCAGAGAGAAGCACGCTAGCTTATTTTAGGAGTTCCCATGGCGCAATTTGGCCTTGAGTATGATAAAATTCTAGGTGAATTTTAAATTTGGTCACACTTTTCAACTCCACCTGACAGGTCTATTTCTTGATAGGAAACCCAAAAGGAACTTGATATCGTTAATAAAACTACGGGAGAGGATCAAATGTCCGGATCGAGCCTTGCCGACCAAACCAGACGCAATGGAGTTCCTTTCATGGTCTGCCTGGTTACCGGGCCGGAATCGGAAAATTTGGAAAACAACCCGCGGCTCGTAGGGGGGTGGAAAAAAGGAACCGTAATTACCAAGGAGGTTTTCTTTTGACAATTAACTTGAAAAAAGGTCAACGAATCGACCTGACAAAGGGAAATACGGGCCTGCGCACCCTCAAAATCGGATTGGGATGGGATGAGGTCGGGACAAAAACGGGAAGTTTTCTGAAGAATCTGTTCAAGAGTAGCGGGCCCAGTGTCGACTGTGATGCTTCTGTGCTTATGCTCAATGAAAAGGGAAAGCTGGGTAGACAACAGGATCTTGTCTATTACGGCAACCTCAAACATCCCAGTAACGGTGTACGCCATATGGGAGACAATCTCACCGGTGAAGGAGAGGGCGATGATGAGGAGATCTTTGTTGAACTCCCCAATGTTCCCCCGCATCACCAACGGCTCTTGTTCGTGGTGAACATCTACGATTGTCGGAGCCGGAACCAGGATTTCGGGCTCATTCACAACGCATTCATTCGTGTCGTCGACAACGTGTCCAACCGGGAGCTGGCCCGATATAACCTATCCGAGGACTATGCGGGGAAAACAACCCTAACGGTCGGGGAGGTGTATCGCCAGGATCAGGATTGGAAATTCGTTGCCATAGGAGAAGGTACAACCGACACTTCAATCGAAGATGTCATTAAGCGCTATCGCTAAGACCAGCCTTAAATATAAAAATGGGCGTCGCCAAAATTCCGAGATGGTAAAGTCTTCGATAGGCATTCCGGCTTCTCGTTTCTCGGGTTTTCCGGCAGGCTCCCCTTACAAAAGAGAGGATTTCATGGCAATCAATTTGAAGAAAGGACAGAAGATCGATTTGACCAAGAATAATCCCGGACTTAAAAAGGTCCTTGTGGGCCTGGGTTGGGATACAAACAGGTATGATGGTTCCTCTGATTTCGATTTGGATGCTTCGGTATTTTTACTTGGCGTAAACGGAAAAGCCTCGAGCGACCAGGACTTTATATTCTACAATTTCCCCACGGGCGCCGGCGGGTCGGTTGTACACATGGGGGACAACCTGACCGGCGTGGGCGAAGGCGATGATGAGCAAATCAAGATCGATTTAGGCCAGGTACCCGGCAATATCGCCAAGATCGATTTCACAGTGACCATCCATGAAGCGGAGGAACGAGGACAAAACTTCGGACAGGTTTCCAATGCATTCATCCGGATCGTCAACGAGGTGTCAGGACAGGAATTGATCCGCTACGATCTCAGTGAAGATTTTAGCATCGAAACCGCCATTGTGTGTGGTGAACTCTACCGGCACGGTGCAGAATGGAAGTTCAACGCCATCGGAAGCGGTTTTTCCGGTGGGTTGGGAGCACTATGCAACCACTTTGGACTTGCTGTCTAAACCGATCCGGATCTGAGCGAATCGCGGAAATGAAAATAGTCTTCAGGAATCATCGTGTCAGGCCTCAAACCCGGGGCTCTGGTCCTCTTTGTTAAACATGGGACCGGGTAGGGGGCTGCAGGCCTCATACCCCACGCCCAGACCTGGCGGGTGTGGGAACCGGGGCATTTTCCTTATCTCATGCCAATAATCCGGAGCTTGGAAATGGCGGTTCAACTTAAAAAAGGACAACGAATAAACCTGACACAATCTCGGACGGGCCTTCATAAGCTCAGCTTCCAGGTGGAATGGGAGACCGGTCAACAGGGCAGTAACCAACAGGATTTGGATATTTCCGCAATCCGTTTGGGTAAGGATGGAAAAATAAGGGGTGAAGAAGATTTTGTCTCCACCAACACACCCCGGAGTAGAAACTCATCGGTTGTGTATGTGGGCGGCGGTCGGACCCCGCGGGGTAGGGGCAAACATGTTAGGGTCAACCTTCCCCGTGTGATGGGGGCTATCGAAAAAGTTATCTTCATCCTGTCCCTGGACGAATCACAGCACCAGCCTGCCGGCTGGCCTTCCGGTATTTACTTCTCCATTTCCGATGATGAGACGGGGGAGCTCCTGGCCTGTTATGTGCCCGTTGATGGGAATAATGAAAAAAGAGCGGTGGTGGTTGGAGAGTTGTATCGCCATAAGCAGGAATGGAAGTTTCACCTGATTGACCAGTTCTCAACCCTGACATCACTCTGCCGCCTTTACGGCCTGGAAGGCCATGAACCTCCACCCGTACCACCCTTGAAAGACTCGGATCCTCTCTCCCTTCAAAGAGGTGAAAAGGTGCTCCTTGACACGGGAACCGGGGCTGGGAAAATTCTGGCCGAAATCGGTTGGGATAGGCAAAAGGATTCCGCGAGGCGTGACTTCGAGCTCAAGACCGCTGCATTCTTGCTCCGTACCGGCGACCAGGTGGGTAGCGCCGGTGATTTCGTGTTTCAGGACAACCCGCGGGATGAAACGGGATCTGTTTCTCACCACACCCAAATCAATGGTCCGGACCAGTTGGGAATTGACCTTGCCGGTTTACCCGGCAGCGTATCCAAGATCGCGTTGACCCTGGTCATTCACGAGGGTTTCGCGCGTCATCAGAGCTTTGACCGGATAACCGGGCTCTACCTTCGTTTTCTTTGCGAATCGTCGGGAAGGGAAATCATCCGCTTCGAACCAGGCGATGTGTTCCGGGATGAAACGGCAACGATCTTTGGGATCATATACCGCTACCAACAGAAATGGAAATTTCATGCTGTCTGTACTCCTTTATCCGGCGGCCTGGCCTCTCTTTGCCGCCGCTACGGACTCAAACTCAGAAAACTTGGGCCCGAACCCAGAATGGGGTTTCGACGGCTGGATCGCCAAGAAACGAACCTCCGGTTCGTGGCGAAAAGAGATCTTGAACAAACCGGACAAATGATCCGGGAACATTTTCGGTGCCATATCGACAATACCGGCTGGGGCGTCTTCGAGTACCGGTCGGATCCGGCCCCTTTGGATATTTACATTATTGAACCGGCACCGTCTCGGGATTACTACACATTGGTCACCCACGGTATCAGTAATCTCCTTCCGGCAGATTCGGGTTTTGCCACGGAGCTCATGTTCTGTCTGCCTCCGGAATGGCCATTATCCGAGCGGGATATGCAACGTAAACAATGTTCCTGGCCGATCACGCTTCTCCGCGAACTGGCAGCCCGGGTCGTACACAAGAACCGGACCTTGGTTCCCGGCACCATCATCCCCAACAGCAAGGGTTCCGCCGTTCCCTATGCCGAAAACACCAGGTTTTGTGGTGTCCTGGTTTATGTGCCTGTTTTATTTGCGGAATTTGAGGACCTGGCTGTTAGTGACCGGAAAAAAATTCATTTCCTGAGCCTCTTCCCACTTTACCGGGAAGAGATGGTATTTGCCGCGGAACAGGGCAGTGATCTTCTTTTCGAACGGCTCTCTCGCGCCGGGATCACCGAGTTGCTTCGTGTTGATAGGGAAAACATGGTGCGGGAAGAGAAGCCCCGGCGACGAAGCTCGTGGTTTGGATTCAACCGATCATGACTGATAAGAAGCTTGGCCTGAATTGGACAATTCTCAGTGACAACCTGGACCAATCACTGGGGCTGGGTGTCCCCAGCAAAAGGTTTTCGAAATAAACGGTATACCCTCCGGGTCTTCATGTGTTTTTCGGAAAGCTTTTGTCGCCAACATCTTGGCCCATCTCATCCACACGAATCGCTCACTTTAGGTTCTTATCTATTTTGAGTTACCAAAAAGAGTTTCCTTTGGACTATAATATTCATTAGGATTTCTAGTAGCGGGTTGGATTTGACCTCTTCACCGGATCGCCAGGCCTTATCAAACAACCCAAAGTGAGCATAGGCCAATATGAGTTTGAAAACCTCAAAGCATTTCCTCTTCATGGAAGATGATGCAGCTGTGGCGAGACTTCTTCAAAAGAGACTCGAGCGACAGGGACACACCGTTGACATTGCCGAAAATGGAGAAGTGGGTCTGCAGATGTGCGAGAATAGGGAATTCGACCTCATCCTCGTGGACCAAAAAATGCCGGGCCTAAGTGGGCTCGATGTCATCCACCAACTTTCGGAAAAGGAGCATGCACCGCCCACGATCATGGTGACCGGCGCCGGTGACGAGGATACCGCGGTCAAGGCCCTCAAGCTGGGGGCCCAGGACTATATAGTCAAGGATGCCCTGGCGGGTTATATGGAGCTCTTGCCAACTGTGATCGACCATGTGTTCCAAAAAATACAACTGGAAAAGGAAAAACGCCACACCGAAGAGAGGCTGATGGAGAGCGAAAGCCGGTACCGCAGTCTGGTGGAATCCTCGCCAGGCTCCATTTTCGTGATGGTACGAGGCGTGATCAGGTTCGTGAACCAGGCGGGCGCCCGGTTGTTGGGTGCCGAAAATGCAGGGCAGCTCGAGGGTCAACCCGATGAAAAAATAGTATCACCCGGTTTCCTGAAAAAGTTCCGTGAAGCCTTGAAACCCTGTGCCCGGGGTGGTAGGACGGAACGTTTCGAAACCAAATTTCAAAAGATCGACGGAGAATCATTTAACGCAGATGTCAAGGCGGCCGGCATTGAATACGATGGCCTGAAAGCCATCCAAATGTTGGTCCGCGATATTACTTCCCGGAAGAGGGCCGAACTCGAGATTTCCCATATGAACGATGAACTGGAACAGGTCATCGAAGACCAGACCAACCAATTGAATAGCCTGCACCGGGAAATGATGTCGGCCACCCAGAAGCTCAATGTGGCACAGATGGCCACGGGTGCACTCCACAACGTCAAAAATGTCCTGAACAGCCTGATTGTCGGAACCAGCATGATGAGCCGTATCCTGGCCAAATCGAAGGTGAACAAGGTCGGCAAGGTCGCCCAACTTTTGCTGGACAACCAGTCGGAGTTGGGGAATTTCCTATCCGAAGGGGAACGGGGCCGTTTCCTGCCCAATTTTCTCTCTTCCCTCGCCCAAAACCTCGAGAAAGAACACGAAATGGTATTCCAGGAGCTGAAAGGTTTGACCAAGAATCTGGAGCACATCAAATTCTCCATCCAGCTCCAGCTTTCCAGTACCCGACTGAGCCAGGGGGGCGAGTTCATCAATCTCGGCGAGATGGTGGATGACGCCTTGAAGGTCAACAAGACCGCTATTCAGCGGAACCGGGTCAGAATCTACAAAGAGCAGATCTTGATGCCGCCTATTCCGGGCAACAAACACAAGGCACTCCAGGTTCTGGTGAACCTGATGGGCAATGCGGTCCACGCTCTGGAGGAAACGAAAGTAGCGGATCCGGAGCTGCGAATCGGCATGGAAAAACCCAATGAGAGCCAGGTTGCCATCAGTATTTCTGACAACGGGGTGGGCATTTCCCAGAAAAACCTGGATGAAATCTTTACCTACGGGTTCACAACCCGCAAGACAGGGCACGGATTCGGGCTTCACAGTTGCCTGCAACTGGCCTCGGAGATGGGGGGCACCTTGACCGCCCATAGTGACGGGCTGGGTAAGGGCGCTACCTTCAGGCTCATTCTACCCGTACCGATTTACTGATACGCTGGTAACCAAGAATGAACAAGCGAAAAGAGTACCCAGACTTCCCGAAACACAAGTCCGACCAAAGGTGGAACAGATCAGGTAGTTCGGTCGGGCCCATAACCCAAAATTGTAGCCCCCTTTTTCCAATACGGGCTTTTTTGGTCACCCATCACCCTCAAACCTGGAGAAGCCGGCTCTTTCCTTTTTCCGGCTCCGAAATCAAAAGGCGAAACCCAGTGCTCTATTTCGGGCAAATACGGTAAAATGCGCCCTATGCAAAATAGACTGTACCGTTATGTGTTTGTTTCATGTGAAGACTTATGGGGAAAAGATATTTATTTGTTTGGGAAAATAACTCCAGCAAGGTATAATAATGATACTGGAGAAGAGCGCCTGATGCTAGAACCTCAAGACAAGATTCCGCCAACCCATTCAGGGGTGGAACACAATGTTCATATCGGCCCCAGTCCTCCATAAAATAACCATTTTCACCTTCGCACTGATCTTGGGCCTTGGTGGGTTGGTTGGCGTTCTGGTGAACAGGGATTACCAAAAGGATATCCTCGAACAGGAGAAAGAGGATTTCCGTGACGAGTTATCCCTATTGGCACTGCGCTTGGAAATGTGGCTCGAGACGGTGCGTGAGGACACCCGTTTTCTGGCCAATACACCACCGGTCGAAGGGATCGTCCGAACCCAGGGCGGCCGAATCGATCCTTTGGATGGATCATCGGGCCACTTGTGGCGGGAACGCCTCAAGACCATTTTTTCCGTGTCGCTACACACCCGTCCGATCTATACCCAAATCCGTTTAATCGGTGTTGCAGATAGCGGTCGTGAAATTGTAAGAGTGAACCAGCATGACGGCCAGGTGTTTGTTGTCCCCGAAGAGGAGCTACAGCAGAAATCACACCGTCCCTACATGGGAGCCACCTTGAGAAGTGCGCCAGGCCAGATCTACCTTTCGAAACTCGACTTGAACCGGGAACACGGACAATTGGATATACCCCATATGCCTGTATTACGGGCGGCAACGACCATCTACGATGGGGAAGAAGTCTTTGGGATTTTGATCATCAATGTTAATTTCAACACGGTTCTGAACACCCTTACCCAAGAGAGCTTACCGGGCCGCACCCTATATGTGACCAATACCCAAAATGATTTTCTGCTCCATCCCGATCGGGGCCGCACCTTCGGTTTCGATCTGGGCCGGCGCCACCGGATCCATGAAGAACTCTACCCGGAGCTGGCCTCGCTCCCAGAGTCGGTAATGGAAAAAACTTTTGTCCGGGAAACCAACAGCACAACCGAAATCATCCATTTCAATAAGGTCCCCTTGGATGGAGATGGTGGAGAGCAATTCCTGGGCTTGACCTTGACAGGTTTCAGTAAATCGGCAGTGGATTCATCCTTGATAGCGGGGAACCCGAATGTGAAAATCACTTTGTTGTTGATGGGCGGCCTGATTTTCCTTATCGGGGTCCTGAGCTTCAGCTTCCAATCCATGATGACACGGGTTCGGCACCATACAGACCAGTTACGCAACAGTGAAGAGCGCTATCGCACCCTGGTGGAACACGCGAGCGAGGCGATCGTGGTGCTGGATTGGGGGACAAAACGGTTTGTGGATTGTAATAGTCATGCGGAAGAACAGTTTGGTCTGGCCCGTGAAGAGCTCTTGCAAACAGGTCCCCTTGGACTGGGTCCGAAAAAGCAGCCTGATGGGAAATCCGCCTGGGAAAGAGAGTCAATCAAGCGTGCAATTGCAGGAGAAGAGGTGGTTTTTGACTGGGTCTTTTTTGATAGCCGGGGAAATGAAATTCCCGGTGAGGTTCGGCTGCTCCGTCTGCCTTCAGAAGACCGCATCTTACTGCGCGGCAGTATTACCAATATTTTTGAGCGCAAACAAGTGGAGGCCGCCATGCGGCGGCGGCTGGATTACGAAGAGACCATTGCCCACATCTCCAGTCATTTCATCGACCTCCCATTGGAGGAAATCGATGCGGGTATCAATGACGCGTTAAGCAGGCTGTGCGGGCTGATCCCGGGTATCATCCGTGGGTATGTGGGCCTCTTTTTCGGTGATTTCACCAAAATCATTCTGGCTCATGAATGGAAGGCCGAAAATGGTTCCACCTCCACTGAAAAGATCAAGGGAACAATGGTAAAGGAAATACCCTGGCTGATCGAGAAGATGAAACAGTTGGAAGTGGTGAAGGTAACCTCCATGGAGGAACTTCCCCCCGAAGCAACCCGGGAAAAAGAGCGTTGGCTTCAATTGGAATACCAATCCGTGCTCATCGTGCCCATGGTCTACCAGGGAGGGCTCATCGGGGGGCTTGGCATTACTCGGAAACACCAGGATACCTGGCCGGACTATGTCGTGCGAATCATCAAAATCGTCAGTGATATACTCACCAGCGCACTCGAGCGAAAATGGGCCCAGGAAGCCCTGCAGCGAGCCAAGGATGGCTTGGAGGTACGGGTCAGGAAGCGCACGGCTCAACTCTCCATCGCCAAAGAAAATGCCGAATCAGCCAATAGGGCCAAGAGCGAGTTTCTCGCCAATATGAGTCACGAACTGCGAACGCCACTCAACGGAATACTGGGTTTTGCCCAGGTTCTTGCCCGTGGTCCCGGACTGACCGTAAAACAAAGGGAAGGCCTCCAAATCATTCGGAAAAATGGGGAACACCTGCTGACCTTGATCAACGATATTTTAGACCTCTCCAAGATCGAAGCAGGCAAGTTAGAGCTACACAACACTTTTTTCCGCTTGTCCAGCCTCCTCAAAGGTATGGCCGATATCTTTAATCCCCGGGCCGAACAAAAAGGGGTCTCATTCCAATGTGAAGCCCCGGCCGACCTGCCTGCGGTAGTTAAAGGCGATGTGAAAAAACTCCGCCAGGTCTTGATCAACCTTCTCGGCAATGCGATCAAGTTCACCCATGATGGTCACATAACCCTTTTCGTAAGCTGGTCCGGTCCCAAACTCCTTTTCCGGGTTGAGGATACGGGTATTGGTATCCCCCCTGAATCTCTGGATGAAATCTTCCAATCATTTCACCAGGCCGACCGGAGCCACGAGTCAGAGGGTGCCGGTCTCGGTCTGGCCATCAGTACCCGGTTGGTGGCGATCATGGGTGGTAAGCTCGAGGTGAAGAGCAAACTCGGAGAGGGCAGCACATTTTCCTTCGCCTTGGAATTGCCCGCGGCCGAAGGAGAAGAGTCAGGTTTGGAGAAAAAACGGCAAGTGGCCCGTATCAAGGGAAACTGCAAGGTCCTGATCGTGGACGACAAGGCCGAGAACAGAGCCGTTCTGGCCGATATGCTTGCCCCCTTGGGGTTCGAGATCCATCAAGCCGTCGACGGGTTGGATGGGGTGAATCGAACTGCCGTCGTCGAGCCGGAGATCATCCTCTTGGACCTCAAAATGTCAAAAATTGACGGCATCGAGGCGATACGTCGTATCCGGAAACTGCCCGCAGGCAAGGATGCCGTGATCATTACCGTTTCGGCCAGTGCATTCGAGCATCACCGCAAGAAGAGTCGGGAGGCAGGCGGCAATGATTTTCTAGCCAAACCCGTCCAACTTTCCACATTACTCGACCTTGTACACACCCATTCCGACCTGGAGTGGATCTACATAAATGAGGCGGACTCGGAACCCAAGACACCCAAAACACGCTCCACGACCACCGGCTCCGTTTTACCTGAGCTTTTGACCATCCCGCCACAGGACCAGCTGGCGCCTCTTCTCGATCAGGCCCTCAAGGGTAACATACTCGCAATTTCCGATTACGCAAATGCCTTGGAGCGGCAGGATCCACTCCAAGCACCCTTTGCCAAACGGCTTCGCATTTTGGCTGATCAGTTCAAGATCAAGGAAATACAAGAACTCGTCAAAAAAGTAACCGAAAAAAAGGACATGAGACTATGACTAATGAGCCATGAAAAAGATAAAGAAGTAATCATGGTTGTCGATGACAACCCCACCAACTTGAGGGTACTAATCGAGCTCCTTGACGGTCGGGGCTTCGAGGTATTGGTGGCCGTGGATGGAGAGGGTGCTATTTCCCAGGTGGACTATGCCCGTCCCGATCTGATCCTCTTGGATGTCATGATGCCCGGAATTGATGGCTTCGAAACATGTCGCCGCCTCAAAGAGCTGGAGGGGCTGGAGGATATCCCCATCATCTTCATGACAGCCCTCTCCGAGGTGATCCACAAGGTCCGTGGATTGAAATGCGGCGCCGTGGACTATATCACCAAACCCCTGCAGCAGGAGGAGGTGCTCGCCAGGATCCGTACCCACCTCACCCTTGCTCACCTGAACAAGCAGCTAAAAGTGACCAATGCGAGCCTGAAGGACAAGAACAACCAATTAGAAGAGACGTTGCGAGAACTCGAAGATACCCAGGAACGCCTTGTCCAGGCGGGAAAAATGGCGTCCCTCGGGCGGCTCGTCGGGGGTGTGGCCCATGAGCTCAAGAACCCCCTCAACTTCATCACCAATTTTTCCGAAATTTCCCAAAACCTCCTCACCGAATTGGGAGAGATGCTCCAGCAACGAGGTGATGGGAAAGATGACGAACTAGATCGGGACATGGCTCCCATTTTGGATGATTTGAGGCTGAATTCCGAAAAAATCAGCCTGCACGGCAAACGCGCGAACCGCATCGTGACCCGCATGATGGAGCACGCCCCGGGTAACATCATGAGTGAACGTCGCCACACCGATATCAATGCCCTACTCGACGATTACAAGAACTACAAGTGTGAGTGTGAACCTCCTGGCAGTGCTGCCTCCCCCATTAAATTCCAACTGGTCCAACCCCCTCCCTGCCTGGAGGTCGTTCCCCAGGAGATCGGGCGTGTATTTGTCAGCCTCCTGGACAATGCCTTTCATGCCATCAAGCGAAAAAGTGATTCGGCGCCCCCCTTCAGGTCCTCCATTCGGGTGCAGACCCGGGACCTGGAAGATTGGGTGGAGATCACGGTACGGGACAACGGTATCGGCATCCCCGAGGATTTGCGTTCCGAAATATTCGAGCCCTTTTTTACTACCAATCCGGAGCGGGTGGGCTTGGGTCTTTCCTTGAGCCATGACATTGTCGTTCGCAACCACCGCGGTACGTTGACCGTGGAGAGCGAGGAGGGCATCTACACCCAATTCACCATTCGCCTGCCCAAATAATGAGCCGGATGATGTTTCCTGGTGACAAAACGGAAGCAGCGGAACATTCGCTTTTAACATGTTTGGTGAAGGCGTGAATGTAG
>JACLAC010021022.1_pt1 | contig 11949 bp, 11 predicted proteins | sample 8027881 | NCBI WGS metagenome assembly JACLAC01 (sample SAMN15725517, study PRJNA655200) | protist metagenome | isolation source: fluorescence activated cell sorting (FACS) single amplified genomes of... | place: Spain: Blaines Bay Microbial Observatory, Mediterranean Sea | collected 2016-01-19 | reverse complement strand
TGCACCACAAAAGATCTTTTCATTACTAGACGAATACGTCATTGGACACTCTGAAACCAAAAGGGTTTTGGCGGTGGCTGTATACAACCATTATCTTCGCCTACAGAACACTCAGAGAGAAGGGGATGATGTAGAGCTAGAGAAGAGCAATATCATGCTGATGGGGGACACTGGAACCGGAAAAACCTTGCTTGCAAAGACATTGGCTAAAATTGTAGATGTTCCCTTTGCTGTGGCTGATGCGACAACTTTGACCGAAGCTGGCTATGTAGGTGAGGATGTTGAAAATATTCTATTGAAGTTGATTCAAGCAGCGGATGGAGACATCGCCCGTGCAGAAACCGGCATCATTTTTATAGATGAAATCGATAAAATATCACGCCGTAGTGAGAATCGTTCTATCACGAGAGATGTTTCTGGGGAGGGCGTTCAACAGGCTCTATTGAAGATATTGGAGGGCACATCGTCTAGTGTTCCACCTCAAGGTGGACGGAAGCACCCCGAACAACAAAATTTGCGCATCAACACCCATAATATTTTATTCATTTGCGGTGGTGCCTTTGATGGCCTAGCTGATGTGATCAGTCGACGAGTGGGAAGTCAGCAGATAGGATTTGGTAAAACACTTGAAGTTAAGGAGATGGAAAACCATTTGTTGAAGTCTGTTGAGCCAGACGATATCATTAAATACGGTTTGATCCCTGAGATCACTGGGCGTATTCCTGTTGTCTGTGTTCTTGATCAGTTAGAGCGCAGTTCTTTTCTAAGGATTCTTGATGAACCTAAAAACTCATTGACTCGTCAATATAAACGTTTGTATGAATTGATGGGTATAAAATTAACGTTCACTAAGGATTTTCTAGAATTGATCGTTGATGAGGCATATGCTAAAGAACTAGGCGTTCGCGCATTGAGAGGCATCATGGAGAAGTATATCACTCCTCTCACCTATGTCCTAGCTAGTGTTAGGAAGATCGAAAAGCTTAAAATTGATGCCGACTTGATCCGTCTTGGCTCTGAAGGTTTCTTGAAAAAGCAAAGCTTTTCTGTAAAGAACGATTTGAGTGAGGTGAGTTAGCCTCAAAGGGGGAGATGCCGTGGAAGAGGATATCTCCCATGAAATACTGCATTTTGTTGATCGAATGCCGTGGAGTTCTCTTCTCAAGTCATCGGCATGGCTTGGCGGTCGTCATGAAAGCTTGAGGAAAGGTCGCTCTCCAGAGTTTAAAGAGTATCGAGAGCACCGTTCGGGTGAAGATGCTAGTTTGGTCGACTGGAAAGGTTCCGCTAAGGGAGTGAGGAGGTTGGTTAGGGAGTGTGATCACCAAGGCCTGCTGAACCATTGGTTGATTTTGGATGACTCCGCCTCTATGAGCTTTCCAGATGGAGAGTTTGAAAAGTTCCGGAGGCAGCAGATCTTGTGCGGTCTTTTATTGTACTGGATTCAGTCTATAGGTGACTGTAGCTCTGTTATCAGGAGGAGTGCTGGTCTGACAAAGGCGAGTTCTCCATCGAGGGGGCAAACTGCTCTTCGCCAAAAGATAGCTCAGATCGCTTTAGGGAGAACGGGCTCACGATTCCATTTTGATGATTTGAGGTCTGAGCTTAGGGTCCATTTACAACAACCTTCGGTCATCTGGATGATGACGGATTTCGATCGATCGCCTGAAGAGTGTGTTGAGTTGGGTGGGCGATGGCGAGAAGAGGGGCATGAGGTCCACATTCTGCACTTGTATCATCCAACGGAACGAGATTTGGGTATGCTTGGGCTGACGGTTTTTGAGGATCTTGAAGGGTGCTGGGATGAACGTTCCACGGATGTGGCCGAGATAAAAGAAGGCTTTATAGAGGAAATGGAGTCTCATCTTCAAAAGATTCAAGACTTGGCTCGTGCTGCCCAGGTGAGGATCCATTCCATCAACGTTTGCCTCAGCCCTGAGGCTTGGATGGCTAAGGTTTTATCCCCCGTGGCGAATTGAGGGCTATGCTGTATTGGGAATAGATCAGATACTGTACCTGTTGGGTTTACCGCTTCTTGCCTTGCCATGGTTGGTTCGCTTGATTCGTCCCCATCGACCACAGAGGCTGCGTTTCTCACAGATGTACATTTTGGAGAAGACTCTTCAGCACACTCCTGTTCAAAAAAAAAGGAGTCCGCTTTGGTTGAATATCATAAGGGCTTGTGCAGTGTTCTGCGCGCTCTTGCTCGTTGCTGGGTTATTGCTCTATAAGGGGTCCTATAAGAGTGATTATTCAACGGTATGTTTTCTTGATGACACGCTGCACGCAACAGCCAATGGGAGTTTTGAGAGACAACGGTCCATTTTTAGAAGCTATCTTGAAGCGGCCCCCGATTCATTGACGGTTTCGTTGATTGGTCAGTCAGGGCGTTATGAGCCGTGGTTGAGTGCTAAAGCGGCATTGGAAGTGTTGGAGCAATGGGAGAGTGGCTATAGAGATGAGAATTGGCGTGGGGTGAGTTTGGTGTTGGGCCGCTTGTTTCGTCAGCGACCTACATCATTTATAGAAGTGAAATCCGCAAATCCACTGCGTGCAGTAAATGGTGGTTTGGCTAGTGCGGTGATATCAAAGAGAGCTGGGCAGGTCGAATGGTCCACGCTAGAGAATGACCACGTCAAAGACGAGCGCTTTGAGCAGTTCCGATTGGGTCTTCATATGAGGGGCAATAGCTGCCGATTCTCATCTCCTTTATTAGCGAAGAAAGAACATGGGCGGGCTTGGGATGAGCAGTCATCAAAGGGGGATGAAAGCTGGCGTTTTGTATTGAAGACAAATGAGGGTGAACACCTCATCACCACGAGTGAGCAAGAGGAGGTCGTCGGGGATGCTGCCGAACTATGGATTTATAAAGGTGATCAGGAACTTTCTTTTTTGAGGCACTATTTAACCCATGAATCTGCTCAGGGGGTAAGTTTTCATTTGATGCGGCATCTGAGATCACAAAAACGTCTTCATGATCCAGGCTATTATTTAGAACAGGCTTCGAGGCAGGTGTGTGAGAACAAAGGCTGGGAATTCAATGCTGTTCCATCTCACCGCTGGGCTTCTATGGAACCAAAACGAGGGGACGTATTTTTACTTCACGACCCTTCTTACTTGTCTGACGCAGATATTGTTAGCTTAGAGCGTGCTGTCAAACTGGGGGCGACCTTGTTTTTTATGCCAGGCCCTTCGAGTTCTTTGGAGATGATAGATCGTTTGTCGTTCTTGCCGGCTAGAGCTTTGGCTCCATCGGGGAGTGCTTTTGGAATCAGTTGGCCAGATGATTTTAAAGTTTTTTTTCCTCACTTTTCAAAAAAGACGTATAGAGGCGGTATATTATTTCAAGAGTTAGAAAGAGGGACGGAGGTTCATGCCACTAGAGATTCAGGGGAGCCTCTTTGGATATCAAGGGAGTTGGGCGTTGCTGGCGGAAGCGTTCATATGATGGGGAGTCTGTTTCATATGAATTGGTCAAGTGCTGTTTTGCAGTCGGCCTTCCCAGGTGTGTTGCAGTGGATTTTATCTCGTAACAGGGTTAAAATGACGCCAAAATTTTTCGCAGCAGGGGCCGATATTCCCTCTGAAGTTATCGCTATTTCGTCGATAAGAGGCGACGTGCAACGTGAGGGTGTGGGACTTGTTCCTGGAGTGCAAAGGTGGACGTATGAAGATGGACGAGAAGAAAATGTCGTGATCAATGTTGATGTTGATCGGTTGAAGCAAAGGCATGACCTTCAAATGTCCAAGGTATGGGTCGGTGAAAAAGAGCCCTCACACATTGCGGAGGGCATGAGATTGGATCAGTGGGTTGTTGTGATCTTTGGCTTTTGCTGTCTTCTTGAACTTTGGTGGTTGTATTATAGGCCACGATTTGATTGATTTTCTAAAGGCGAACATATGGTAATGACCTTGCCTGATGATAATGTGGTAGAAAATTGACCGGAACTAGAAATAGGTTGTGATGGGATGGTGTTTTTCCTTGATATCAGCACTATTCCTGTTGTAAGGGTTAAAAAATTTTTGGTGAGAAATAGGTGGCTCCATGCGAGGCTTTTTAGGGACAGATGCTCCCTTTATGATGGATGTTGTTGTGGTGTCATTGATTGCCGTTGTTCCATTACTGGTGCTTAGTATTGTGAATGCTAAGCAAGGCAAGATGGAGCTGCATCGCAAGTTCCAATGGATACTGACGATAACATTAGGTGTTGCCGTTGTCTTGTTTGAGGCGGAAATGAGATTGGTTGGCGGCATTGCGAACATCATGCCTATAGATCGTTATACCTTGACTTTTAGGCTATACCTTTGGTTTCATATTGCGATAGCGGTGACCACATTAGTGATGTGGGTTGTTACGCTCAGAGGTGCAAGATCTAACTACGAGAAGCCTGCTATGAAAGGCAATTACGGTTCTCGCCATAGGTTGTTCGGTTACGTTTGCGCACTGTCTCTTGTGCTAACAAGTGTCACCGGCTTGGGGGTTTATGGTTGGTGCTTCTTGTGATGAAATCGGCTCGAATAACAAAAACGATTGGGTGATGAAAACTATGACTAGAGGACATTTTGATGGGTGAAGTTAGAATAGAGTTCATTAACCCTTTTATTGTTTCAGCGGTATCATCATTTAAGACGATGATCTTTTCAGCATGTGAACGTGTCGGCGTTTATGTTAAAAAAGAAGACCAGACCCTGATGGGGGGTGATGTGTCGGTGATGATGAGTATTTTTGGTAGTCTAAACGGTTGTGTTGTGTTGTCGTTTCCAAGGAAGGTGGCGATAGCTTTGGTCGGTTCAATGTTGATGGATGAAAGTATTGATGATCTAGATGACGATGTTAAAGATGGGGTTTGCGAGATAGGAAATATTGTGATTGGAGCTGCAAAAAGTAAGATTGCAGCTACATATGGGAAAGAAGCTAGCGTTTCTATACCTACACTTTTTACGGGAAAGCCCCATGAGGTGCAATACCCAAAAGGGGTCTCATGTATAGGTTGCGTGTTTAAAACGCCACACGGTAAGTTTTCTATTGAGGTGGCTGTTGTGCCAGATGATGATCTGGTCGAATTGCTTTGATATTTTAAAGGTGAACTCACTGTCGGGAGGCATTGAATGAGGGCTTCCGACAGTGAGTTTTAGAGACTTGCCCTGATCAGAGTTTAAATAAATGAGTTCTTGGCTTTTATTTGCCAGTCAACAATTAACTAGTCTGGGCAAATAGATGTAATGATTTAAAATTGTTAATAGGAGCGAACTCCAGTCTCGTTCGTGATTGCTTAAGGTTTATTGATTATTTTTTTGGACTGATCGAAACTTCCACGGTGAAAGGTGAGCCTTCTATGTCAAATTCTGCAACGATACAAGGAACCCCTTTTTTGTGATTGACTTCATGATTCTTCCCAACAACACAGGTGGGGATAGAGATTTGAAAGTGAAAGTTTGTTCCCTGAAGCATCGATTTCGCCTGTCCTGCAATGAGGTTGACGACTTCCTGAATGCCGTCTTTCAGTTCATCGTCGCTGAGGTTGTCTTTTCCGACGCCCAACATATTGCAGACAACGACGATGGCTGCTGATTTTTCAAATGAAACGACGATCGAGCCACTTGTTTGTCCAGAAAGCCCCATGATCCCAGATATATCACCAATGAGGGTCTTATCCTTTTTGAGGTAGACTTTTTTTCGCTCAGGTTTGATCATGGCCATCATCTCGAGGGCCGCAGAGGTGGCTTGGATGAAAGGGTTGATCAGATTGACATCGACGTTCATGCTACTCTCTTAAAGACCAAGGGTTTGGCTGATTTTGGCTTTTAGGACATCTGGTGTAAAAGGTTTTGTGACATAGTTTTTCGCACCGGATTTGATGGCGGTCACAACATTGCCTTTTTCTGCTTCGGTTGTCACCATGATGACCGGAGCCTTGTGTCCCGTTTTCACAACCTCCTTTAGGAAGGTTAGGCCATCACAATTGGGCATATTCCAGTCACTGAGGATGAGTTCAACATCTTGATTTGCAGCAAGCTGCTCAATGCCTTCATTGCCATCTTTAGCTTCAACAAGATCCGCATCTGGCATAAATTGCTTGAGTGCATTGATGATGATCCGACGCATGGTGGAAGAGTCGTCAACGACGAGTATTTTCATAGAGTAAGCCTCGTTTTGGGATGGTCAGCGCCCCATATGTACGCTCATGGCCTGACTATAAGAAAGGTTGATTTCAAGTCAAGGAAATTTAATATTTGAGGATCACTTTGGGAAAGAGGAAGGCCATGAGCTGATGATGCTTAAAATGGCACTGGTGTTGGGGAAGGCGTTGAATGCTGTCATATTCGTCAAATCTCTGACATCTATTTTCTTTAGCATACGCTTATCAAAACATACAATGACACCATTTGGGGGGGGAGTTAGGTGCCAATGATCATGGAGAAACTGTTGATACTGGTTGATCTGATAGGCAAATAGCTGAATGGTGGTGCCAGACGCGTGCTTAAAGATCCAGTCGGGACAGCTCCATTGTTCTGGGTTTTGAGTGGGCCACTCGCAGGTCTGAAGCTCCCAAGATGAGCCTAGTTTGGAGAGTAGTTTGTTGCTGAAATCTCGCCATTCGGGGGGGGTATAGTCCATGAAACTTTGATAGTGGCTGTGGAGCCCGTCTTTGTGATCGATGAGCAATGAAAAACTTCGTCGCTCGAGCTCAACGGTGGCCATCAATTCCCAAGAAGTCAAAAAGGGGAAGGCTCCGCAAACGGCAGCCATTCGATTGCGGTACCTTTTTCCTCCACCAAAATCGGTCAGGGGGCCTTCGATCGTCATGACGAGAGCATCTTTTTTGCCCATTTTAGTGGAGACAAGGAGCCCAAAAAATTTAAGGTAGCGCATAAGGTACCTGACGGCCTGAGGAGATATGGACTGGATGGTGAGCACCATCTCTTTTGCGTGCAGGCAGAGACCTTGGGCCAGTGCAAGGTTGTAGCGTCGGATCAGTTGCAGTGGACTATAGTCCGGTGATGCAGCTATGATTCTTCTAGATGGTAGATCTTTGTAGAGTTCAGGCTGTCGATCAGGAATGGGGGGACAGTGTTTGCTGTTGCGCAAGATTAGAACTTGCTGCTGTAGCATGTTCTTTCTTGAATCGAGTTGCTCCTGAAGGTCTAGTTCTATGAGAACGATTTTCTTTTCGAGCAGGTAGCGCATGCCGCGTATGACCTTTTGTGAGCGACCATAACTCAGCTCGAGTTCTCCCCAACGCTCTTGTGCACCGTCTAAGGGGAGTCCTACGCTACTTTTGAAAGAGGCGATGAGATGTTTGGTGTGTTTTTTCCAAGTTGCCGACTCTTGAATCCACAGGGGAGTGATAGAGGCTCCCTGTTTGCGATACCTAAGGTGCTCCCTAATCAACATGGGGACATGGGGATAACTAGAATGAGCATTTTGCTATCACTGATAAGCTTCATGTTGGCGTCGTCTTTGGCTCTGGTAGGCTTCTCCAGTTTGAGCCGAAATAAGTTCAATCAGGAGGGCCTGTTTGTCTTCTTGTTTACGAAGTATTCTTCCGAGTCGCTGAACGTGCTCGCGAACACTACCTGTGCCAGAGACAACGATAGCGACATTCACCTCGGGAACATCTACCCCTTCATTGAGAACGCGCGAGGTGACGATCCAAGGTAATGCACCACTGCGAAGTGCGGCGAGAAAGTATTTTCGTTCTTTTAGGCTGGTTTGGTGAGTCAGTACAGGGAGGGTGAAGCGCTCTCCTATGTGGTAAGCTGTTTCGTTGTCATTGGTGAAGATGATGATGCGCTCTTGACGGTGTTCCCATAGTATTTCCCATAGCACTTGAATCTTGCTCTCGGACTGACGAATGATGTGTTTTTGTTTTTTGTAAGCAGCCATGGCTCTTTTGCCAGCTTCACTTTTGGAGCAAAGAAAAATAAAATTTGACCATGCGGTGGGAGAAGAAAAGTCGATGTTTTCATGGCGTATGAATTGGGTGTAGATGGAGCGCTCTTGTTTGTACAAACGCTCTTCTTCGGGTAGGAGAGGAACCTCGACAAGCTCAGTTTTGTAATGACTGAGCACGCGGCCTTTCATGGTAGATATGTTGACCCTGTAAACTTCTGGGCCAATAAGCTCTTGAAGCAATAGGTGCGCTCCGTCCCCCCGCTCAGGGGTAGCACTGAGGCCAAGTCGGTAGGGTGCAATAGCCATGTTGGCGATCCAACGGTAGCTCGCTCCAGGTAGATGGTGGCACTCGTCAAAGATGATCAGTCCAAAGCGACCGCCTTCTCGCTCCATGTGGATGAGGGCCGAATCATAGGTGCTGACGGTGATCTCTTGGGTGTCATGACTGCCTCCCCCCCAGGTGCCAATGCTCATTGAGAAGGCACGTTCTAGGTCTTGGCTCCACTGGGCGACAAGGTCGAGGGTAGGGGCTATGATCAGGCTCGATCTTTGAGTGGATAAGATACAGTTCATCCCTAAAAATGACTTTCCTGATCCAGTGGGAAGGGTGACAACACCACGCTTGCCATTTCGTTGCCAATGTTGGTGAGCTTCTCGTTGATAATCTCTTGCTTCGCGTGGATCAGTCCAGTTTAGGATTAGGGGAGAGAATCCTTTAGCTTTGTCTAGGTAGGGGATGTGGTTGCGGTGTAAGGCGAGTACAACATCACGATATTGCTTAGCTAAGGCGCGGTACTCCCCGGTTCGTTCGTCAAAAGTAAAGTATTCCCCTATGAGCTCTTCGGCGTCTTGATTCCAGCCATGGGAAGGGATGAGAATAGAGCCTTGTTCAAAGCTGAGGATTAAGGAGGATTCGCTCAACTAATCTTTTGAAAAATGAGATTGGCAAAGGTCAGAGAAATGGCGCCCTCGCTCTTCATAGTTTGAGTACTGGTCATAACTTGGCCCACCCGGACTGAGGAGCAGGGTTCCTTTTAGTCCCTTGGGAAGGGTTTTGATGCATTTGGATAAGTCAGCGTGCACAGTCGGTGTTAGTCCGGCCAGAAGCCCTAGGCTTTTAGATAAGCTGCCGACGATATGAAGTTGAGTTTCTTTAGCTATGATGAGTTTTAGGGGCGCTTCCCAGTCTGAAGTGTATACACCCATGATGATGAGGGTTACAGGGTCATCAAAACTGAGTAAAGCTTTCGTGACAGCATCAGGACTGGTGGCCTTAGAGTCGTTTATGCAACTCAAATCAGAGCTTTGGTGAACCGTTTCCAACCGATGTGGAAGACCTTTGAAACGAGCCATGTCCCCTAAATTGAGCTTGTGCTTAGGTCTCAGTTTGAGGCCATGATGAAAAATAAGCCTAGCGTTATGATGATTGTGTTCACCTGGGAGCTGTAGTTTTATATCCTGAGGCAAAGGGGAGAGTTTTTCATCAAAGCGGGAGCGTGGTCGGTTATTTGCGTTAAGATCAAAAGCCCTTTCTTTGCTCTCAAGGTAACGCTCCAGTCCGCCATGCCATTTTTTGTGATGTTCGCCTAGGGGGGTTAGCGCCAAAGAGCTAGGTTTCCAGTCGAGGTGTTTCAGGTAGTGAAGCTGAAAACTAGAGAGCTCTAGAACGACTTTTTTGGGCCAAGGCTGAGATTCTCCCAAAAGTGAACGACCAATATTGCCGTAGACTTCGGTCCCGATCAGTTTGGCTAGTAAAGAGCAACAGGTGCTTTTGCCAACGGATCCTGTGATGACATGGACCTCTGTGTCTAGTCTTGACATTAGGCACATCGACAGTTCTATCTCGGTGCAAATCGATGTCGGATCGATATCCTTTAGGAAATCTGTGTTCGGAGGAACTGCGGGCGTTAAAAAAATGAGATCTTTGTTGGACAGTTGAGGCTCAGAAGCCCACTAAAAGGTCCTTGATCTCATCCAAAGGAAAGAGGTCAACTCGACCATACTCAAGGGCACAAACGAAACCGTGATTGTGATGAACAACATCGCCGCTCTCGTCCTTAACATCCAAATTCAGAAGAGGATAATCTTTTTCTTCAATGGCGCCTTCATCATCATCCTGAAGCGTAGCGTGAGATCGCAAAAGGTTAGCTTTTGCATCGTCCATACTTGCATCATCCACCTCCGTCACTTCTTTCTGCAGTTCAACTCCTTTGTACTCAGGCAATTCAAACTCAGGGCGGATCTCAAAGGACACATTGTAAGTGAACTCTTCACCTTCAGCAAAAGCTTTTCCCTTCTCATCAAAACTAGGTTGAGAGATGATATCCAGCTTTTCAACCTCGACCATATCGTAAAAAGTCTTACGAATCAACTTCTCTTTCACTTCACCAAGGACGTCTTTTCCGTACTTCTTTGCTACAAGAGCACGAGGCACCTTGCCTTTGCGAAAGCCAGGAAAACTGATGGTCTCGCAGATTTCTCCGTAAACCTGATCAAAGCCCTCTTGAACTTCTTCTTTAGTTAGATCAAAGTCCGCTCTTTTTTTACAGGGGCCAATTTCAGAAAGATTAAACGACATTCTCGAATGCTCCGCTTGATTTCGCGATAATGGTTATTTTGAGGATCGGCAAGATTATAGCTCATCGCCATTTTACAAATAGATCCCGAGATCACCCCAGAGGATCCTGCATGGGTTTGAATCGTGACCTGAGCTTTACAATCATAAAAAAATGTCTGGCCCATGAAACTCTCACAAATCAAGCTGCTCAGTTGGAGCGCCTCAACCATCTTGAGCTTAGCCTGTGCCGCTCATATCACCAGCACGATCTCGTCCCAAGATGGACGACGGGCACCAGATTCTGGACAATGGTCCCCTGAAGAACCCGACATCCCCAATAAGAAAAAGCTACGGTTGGTCTCCAATCAAAACCTCATGTCTGCTCTATCCTTCATCACAAAAGTGGAACCACCCCCAGTATCTATCACTCCAGAACCAGTCGAGGAAATGGTCGAAGCCCCACCGGTTGAAAAAAAGTTCGACTTTGGTTACGAACTCGTCCTCGTTAGCTACGATGAAAAACATGGCCGCCACCTGGCTTTTTTAAGCAAAGAACGCAAGGGCATGCACCCTTACTTACTGGGAGCTTTCTTAGACTGCTTCCCCGTGGCAGAATTGGTGGAGATCCACCGCGACCACGTTGTGCTGAAGGCCGATGATGGACGAAAGCAAGTGCTCAGTCTAGAAAAAGAGAGCTCGGACCGGGTCACCTCTCGGGCAACGGTGAGCTCATCACCCAAAAGGAGTCGCCCTGCACTGCCCCCACCCACACAAGCAAGCACACCCAAAGTAACCCCACCACCAAAGCCGCAAAAACGCCAACGACGCACCGTTCCAAAATGGAGAAATGTGCACGTCGACCCCAACTTCGGCATCAACGTCGTCAAATACAGCCCCGACTCCGAAGGCAATGAACGCTATGCCATATCACAGAAAGACCTGGGCAAGCTAACAGAACAAAGCCTCAAGCTGCTCTCTGAAATGGCTCCTTCTATGTCCTATGATGAACAAGGCGAACCCAATGGTATTTTACTCAATTTCGTCGTTGACGAACCCCTTGCCAAGAATTATGGCATTCGAGAAGGAGATATACTCACGGAAATAAATGGTGAAAAAGTTCAAGACGAGTCCGATGTTCAGCGCATCTATGACAGCCTAGGCCCCAATGATCGCTCCGTCACCTCTACGATACAAAGAGGAGACAGCAAAGTCAAAGTCATCCTAGAAATGGACGACTTCCCAGCTACACCACAAAAAAAATAACTTGAGCCTCATCATATGTGATGCAGGTCACACTCGCCATAAAATACACCACTACCAACCCAATCAAATCAGGCGTTGGATCCTACCCAACAAGCCTTTCACTTGGCCCAAGGAACTGACTACACCCCCAGCCAATTCAGAAGTGCTGATCATGGGAACCAATCCAAGACTTCCCGTACGACTGATGTCTCACCTCAGACAACTTCACTTCCAACAGATCTACCGCCTCGGC
>JACLAC010019741.1_pt1 | contig 11951 bp, 14 predicted proteins | sample 8027881 | NCBI WGS metagenome assembly JACLAC01 (sample SAMN15725517, study PRJNA655200) | protist metagenome | isolation source: fluorescence activated cell sorting (FACS) single amplified genomes of... | place: Spain: Blaines Bay Microbial Observatory, Mediterranean Sea | collected 2016-01-19 | reverse complement strand
GCTATGAAAATTTTGATTCTTGGAGCTGGTGGGGTAGGTGGTTATTTTGGAGCAAGACTCCACCAAATTGGTGGAGATGTCACCTTTCTCGTGCGCCCCAAAAGAGCCCAGTTAATCAAGAAGCAAGGTTTGATTGTCGTGACTCCCAGCGAAAGAATTCGACTACAACCCAAATTAGTTATTTTGGATGAGCTAGTGGATGCTTTCGATTTGGTTATGCTTAGTCCAAAGGCCTATGATTTGGAAGATGCATTAAAGACTGTCACCAACGTTTCAGGTAACCCGATTTTCTTACCTTTGTTAAATGGATTTGATCATCTTCAAGTGATGGATGACAAGTTTGGAAAAAAACGAGTCATGGGAGGAGTGGCTCACATTGCGGCAGTGCTAACAGAGGAGGGGGTGGTCAAACAACTAAGCGATTTGCATCGATTTACATTCGGAATAAGGCATGCTTGTCAAGAATCAATTGCAAAGGACCTTGAAAAACTGGTCCAAGTGGCTATTTTTGAAGGCGTACGAAGTCTCAATATTGAGCAATCTTTGTGGGATAAATGGACATTCTTAGCTAGCTTAGCAGGAATCAATACTCTAATGCGAGCGAATATTGGAGAGATTATGGCAGCTGAGTTTGGGGCACATGTCACTGAAGAAATGTTTAATGAATGCTGCTCGGTTGCACAAAAATGCCAATATCGCATTTCAGAGGAAACTCAGGCTCAGTCCCTGAGCATACTGCAAAAGCCAAACTCAGATTTCACTGCTTCGATGCTAAGAGACTTGGAATCAGGATACAAAACAGAACATGAGCATATCATTGGATCCATGCTCCGAAGGGGCAAAGCCATTGGCCTTAATTGCTTCAGCTTGCAATTGGCCTACACGCATCTGGTTATTCGAGAGAATCAAAGGCTTCAAAATTTAAAAAGTTGACAATTGTATCATAAGACATGGCTGATGTTTGAACAAACTCTGGCCTAAAATTGTCAATGTGCTACATCAATAAGCTTTAAATAAAAAAATGTTTGCAGTAAAGCTCTCAAGAATAGTTTTTGCGGTTTTTGCAGGGTTATTAATGTCAAGCAATCATCTAAGCGCAACACATTATGGAGGGCCACCTTCATTTAGCAAGGACAATATTCGGAATTCGAGGGGTTCCAATATCTTTTCAACAACTAAGCACTCTTCTTCTTCAAGTTCTAGCACAACACAGGATAAATACGATCCTTACGCTAATTTTCTGAGGCTTCACTATGATGAAATACAAGAACAAATTGCCCAAGGTGGTGGCCCACACATTGAGGTGATCGCAAGATTTAATAGTTGTGTGAATCTATTGCTTGCAGAGACCAATTTGGCTCTAAGCACAAATTACAAAAAATTATTTAAAGTGAGAGGGAATCCTGATTTGTTGCGAGAAGCTATTAAAGTGGTCATTGAAGAAAACGATAAATTGCGTGATCACTGTGAAAGCTCCAAAAATAATACCTGATAATGAGTTTAAAGAGAAAACAATGAAGACTAAGTTGATATTGGGATTGGCTATGTTTTCGTTTTGTCTAATAGAAACCCCTTTGGGATATGCGGGACATGATGGAGGACATTCTATGCGCAGTAGCCGAACAAAATTTATAAGAGGTAGTGGAAGCTCTGGCCCATTTCAGGTGACCAAGGGAAGTACTGGATCCACCTCTTCTACTACCTCAATAGATCGATACTCTTCATTCCTGAGAGACCAATATGAGGAGATCCAAGAACAGGTAGCGCAAGGAGAAGGTAAAAATCTGGAAATCATTGCTTTATACAGTGGGTGTGAAGGATCCTTGATGGATGCAATGAAGTTTGAGCTAAATGCTAACTACCAGGAACTCTTTAATAGTGAAGGTTCTCAACCAAAACTTGAAGCAGAAATCAACAAACTCATTGAGGGTAACGACCAACTTCGTAATGGTTGTCAAGTTCTACAAACCTCGGAAATTTAATTTTTTCAATGGATTTTTGTTTACCAATTGGTTTAACCACAAATCTTTGTTCAGTGAGAAATAACAATGATAAAATTTTTACATTTCGCAATCATGGTATCGATTTTTATCTCTTGGGGAGCTTTCGCGACCTTTGCTTGCCACGAAGGTGATTTTACAGCATTGAGTAAGGGGCATTACAAGTGGGGAAAGAGTGCAGGTATCCTCCAATTCACAGAAAACATTACGATTTCCAGTTCGACCAGCACAAATTGTGATATGTACACTGCCTATTTGTGGCAACAGTATGACTCAATCCAAGAGCAAATAGCGCAGGGAGGAGGGGAACACCTAGAAGCTATAGCTCGGTTCGCTGGTTGCCAAGGTCCCGTGATAGAAATGTTGAAAACTGAGTTGAGCCAAAACTATAAAAAATTGTTCAAAGCACCCGATGATCCCACTAGCCTTCGCTCCGAAATCAGCCTAGTTATCCAAAACAACAGTCAACTTCGTCTGGCTTGTCAAAGCCATGAGATGGTTACTTCCTAATTCAGCAACTTTCTCTAGGAGTTTCCAATGAGAACCAGTCCTTTGTTAGCAATCATTATTTTGATCGTTTTAGTCTCCAAAGGTTGGGCTTGTCATGAAGAAGACACGGATCTGGATGGCCATAAGCCCAAGACTGGAGTAGGGATAATTGTAAGTACTGAAATTATTGTTGCATTTTCTTCTACAACCACATCTTGCGATATGTACACTGCATATTTGAAGAGCAACTACGACCAGATTGCTGAAAATGCAGCTGTTGGTGGAGGACTACACCTTGAAGGGCTGTTCGCATATCGAGGATGCAGTAGGGACAGCCTGGTACAGTTACAACGTGCATTTAAAGTCAGGTTTGAGTCCATGTTCCCACAATCAGATCCTCTCGGAGAAAAATTTTCTCAAAGATTCGAGGAGTTGATCATCAATGAGAATCTAGCAACTCAATGCCCACCCCCAAGCGAATCAATTTCTTAGCTGATTTTGACAAGTTTCTTGTGAAAATCTTGATTGTTGAAAGTTCAATAAGAAGGAATATTTTTCAAGAACTCTTTGTATTCGTTTGCTTTGATCTTCACCGTGTTGCCTGCTCCTGGGAAAGTTCCTGAAAGAACATCAGCTTGGTACTCGCGAAAAGCCTGCACTCGTTCCTTTTGAATTCGATCCAGTTCGAAACTTAGATTTCGGTAAACTTTGGCGTGACGGGGTACGTGCCCACGGTTTGTTCCGAGTATATCTTCAGCAAAGAGGTATTGTGCATCACAGCCATTGCCACTTCCCATTGAGATCACAAGTAACTCCATCCTTTTTGAAATTTCTGAGGCAACTTCGAAAGGAACCACTTCCATTTCAACAGCAAAAGCACCCGCTTCCTGGTGAGCTACGGTGGCTTGATACACGTTTAGAGCTTCCTCTGCTGTTTTTCCAACAGCTCGGAACCCTCCTGTCCAAGTTCGTTTTTGTGGTACCAAACCAACATGGCCGACAACTGGAATCCCCTCATTTGACATCGCCTCGATGAATGGAATGCTCATACAAGCATAAACTGCGTCAGCTCCATCATTTAACGCTGCAAATCCTGCTTTGATTGCTTCTGTCGAGGATGAACAATGCCCATAAAGTATCCCCATTGTTAGGAATGTATTTGGAGCTGCTGCCCTGATCTTGCGTGCCTGATCTCCTGCAACAGTAATTAGCAAATCAATTCCAGCTTCTTCACAAGCCAAGGCTTCATCTTCGGTTCGGACAAGCACTTCAGAGAGTTGGCGAACTCCCTTTAGGTCCAGTAATTCGCGAACAGTCGGTCTACTCATTTGATCTCCATCAGGCCGAATTCTCTATGATTTGAGTGGGTTCACTTTCACCACGGATATGTGGCTTAAGTACGTCCTCAATGCCCTTCCAATTGTAAGGATTCCTTCCGCAGACCATTAGAATGTCACGATTGTCTCTGGTGGTGGGAATCTGTCCTCCGCAATCCCAAGGAAGTAGTGACTCTGCGCTCATGTAATGATGGACTAGAGCCCTCCGGTATTGTTCTTTAGATCGATTTTTTTTCAGGGAAGAATGCAGCAGGTATCTATGGGAGAGCACAACACTTCCCTTTGATACTTCAACTGGGAGAGCTTCGTCTGGTGAGTACGGATAATTAAAGGCTTTAGGAGCACCATCATATTCTTCACTTACTGTTGAATGCACTGGGTAGAGTACACCTGCCTTGTACGAACAAGGTATTATCCACAGACAACCGTTTTCGATCGTGTCGTCATCTAGCGCAATCAAGACACATGTCAAAGAACGAACACGTGTCGGAATAGAATGCTCATATTCATGCCAAACTTGGCTAGGCTTTCCAGATTTCTTTACAAACAACATGGATTGCGTGCACTTGACGTTAGGTCCGACCAGTTCAGCTTAATATTAAACCAACTCTGCAGAATCCAGCATTGACTTTAACAAAGAGGACATCTTATGAGGAAAATGAAGAGCTATGAAATGGGAGAGTAGCTCATCCTCTTCATCTCCTCATAGATTTTTGGAGAATGGGTTTCATAGTTCAGAATATGGGTCTTTGGTAGATGACTAGTTTCATCTCGACTGAGACGCACAGTCTCACGGAGCAACTCATCTATTTTCGATTCAGCAAAGACACATGGGATAACAACAAATTCGTTAAATTTATAACTACCTTTAAAGTTACTCACTTTTGAATTCTGAATTACCTTTAGAGATCAGAACGAAGAAAAAAATGTCAAAACATGTTAGAAGTCATCTCACTCGGTCTCCATGAAGACGATGTCCAAGTAAAGCCAATAAAATTATGAGTCCATTAAAAAACTGGCGCCATGTACCACTCATACCGACCGCAACAACACCGATTTCCATGTATGCAATGACTCCGACTCCAAAAACAGCACCAGCAATTGTTCCAAGACCACCCCAATACGGAGTGCCACCTATGAATACAGCTGCTAATGCTAGAAGCAAATAACCAAAGCCTTGGGTAGGAAAAAAAAGTGTAAGTTATTAGTGTTGAAAAGATTCCAGCGATTGCAGCCCCAACACCAACAAACATGAAAGCTTTAATCTTAATCTCTTTAACATTTATTCCCATTTGAGAAGCACTTACTTCATTATCCCCAACATGATGTATATGAATACCAAACACATGTCGATTAAAAAGAAAATAGCTAAATACTACGAATAATAATGCCCAGATAACTTGGACAGGGAACCCATATATTTTCCCTACAAGTATCTGATACATCCAATGGGAATCAATTTCCAAAAGTGTAATTGATCTACTATTAGTTGAGACAAAAAGAAATCCTCTTATCAAAAATAAAACACCTAATGAAGCAACAAGTGAAGATAGCTTACCAAATACTATCAAGGCACCAACTGTTGCACCAACGATTGCTCCAGTGCACACACCAGCAAATAGTCCTAATATTGGATCTATCCCTGTGGACACTATCAAAGCAAAAACGTAAGCTGATAATCCATATGTAGATGCGAAAGAAAGATCAATTTCTCCAGAAGTTACTAAAAAAACTAACGGAACAACCATGAATAACAATGTAGGCATCATCACAAAAACAGATTGATGTAGATTGGGCCGAGTCCAAACTTCAGGAGCACCGATCAAAAAAACTATCATTAGAAGTAGGAAATACCCCATACTACCCAGGGCTCTACCATTTTTCAGAAAATATTTTTTTAAATTTGAATTATTATTATCTTCATCAAACACAATTAATGCCCTTTAATTGTTTCCCGCATGATTTTCATTAAATCATCTGCTGTGCGGACTTTTTCTTTACTTAGCATATGAATGACTTCCCCACGATCAAGAATCACGAATCGATCAGATATATCGTAGACGTGGTAAATGTTATGTCCAATGAACAAAACTGAACGGCCTGATTTCTTGACATTAGAAATAAAATCAAAAACTTTTTGAGTTTCATTCAATGATAAATTGTTAGTTGGTTCATCCAAAACGATAAGTTCTGCCTCGTTGTATAGTGCTCTCGCTATTGCAACACCCTGACGTTCACCTCCAGAAAGATTTCCAACAGGCGATTCTGCATCGATTAACTTAGATGTAAAACCAATTTCTCTAATAAGTTTATTTGCTACCTCAATTTGCTCTCTTTGCCTGATGAATCCGAAAGGATAAGATAGCTCTTTCCCCATAAAAATATTCCAAACTATTGATTGTTGGGGACAAAGTGCTTTGTCTTGAAAAACTGTTTCGATACCAGCCTGCCTTGCTCTAAGGGCGTTCCAATTTGCGACTAGCTTTCCATGAATTTCAATGGAACCATCATCAGGATGATGAACCCCAACGAGAGTTTTTATTAGTGTTGATTTTCCAGCACCGTTGTCCCCGATTAGACCTACTACCTCACCTTTATTTATACTAAACGAGACATTTCTAAGAGCTGTAACACCATCAAATTTTTTTGTTACTGACTTTAGCTCAATAATTTTTTCCATACTAATTGAGCTGGCCCGATTGCTTAACAAGCCAGCTTCTCTTTCAAATTAAAGGTTATCGAAGACCTGCATCAGCCAGGGCTTTCACTGATTTATAATTGGTTGCATCAACAAATCCTGCACCAGTATCTTGATTGATTGCTCCTGTTCCTAAAACTGCAGTTTGACATAAAGAGAGAACAGGTAGATATCCTTGCAAAAATGGTTGTTGGTCAGACGTCAAATGAACATACCCTTTTTCAAAAGCAGCCATAATCTGTGGGCTTGTATCGAAGCCAATTTGCAGAATTTCGTTTGGACCATAACCTGCTGCTTTCGCAATACCTTCTGCAACATTCATGATGTCACTGCCTGAATGAACAATCACCTTCGTCTCTGGGTTAGCGTTCAATGCAGCTCCAAAGACTGGAATAGTCAGGTTTGGATCAGAAGCATATATTGTATCGCCATCAAGAACCGTAACTGTCATGCCATGCTCCTCAAATATAATGCGAGCACCATCCTCACGTTGTGCACGTGCGTAGTCTCCAACGGGTACCATCACGATTGCATGATCGCCGGCTTTAAGATCAAATTGACGGATTGCCTCCCTAGCTAATGCTTTACCTTGTGTGGCTAAGTTTGCGCCTACATAGCCACCACCAAATTTTGCTCGAACTCCGGCTGGATCAACATTTTGATAAGTCATGATAATCCCAGCTGCAGCGGCTTGTTTTGCCAGCGGCGTAAGTGCATCATCTCCGGGATGGCCCATCATTGCGATGGCATCAACACCAAGCCCTATTGACTCTCTTAATTGTCGTACCATCTTTTCGAAGTCCCACTCAGAATAAAGAATTTCTGCATCTGCACCTGTGTCGCGAATCGCATTAGCAGCACCAGCTGCAACAATGCCAGCAAATCCTCCTGCTTCAGGTCCTCCTGCAAAAAAATGCATCTTAACATCCTTACACCATTTACTTCCCAAGTCTTGGCCACTTGGGGCAGCATAAGCTGTGACACTCAATCCAGCTAATAGAGCTGTTATTAAAACAGACCTAAAAAATTTCATATTTTTGACTCCATCAGGAATTGAAATAATAATCTGATCTGATCTGGTTCTTTGCTTAAAAACTCAACTTTTTCATGAAATGGCTGTCGATACCTCCTGCATTAGATTGTTGATTAAACTTTCCCAGACCGGGCTTTCCCCAAAAATTCATTTGGGAAAAAAATCTCGGCAAACTCGCATTGTGGAATTGATATGTCAAACAAAAAATTTATTTGTTTGCGACCTTTTTGAATTTGTACTTGCTTGAGATCTGAATGAATCCAAAGAACAACACTTTGTAGACTGCATAGATGTTGCTTGGAATCATTTTTCCCAATAAAGCTCTGGTTTCTGAGATCAGAGGATTCGCAAGCGGATCAAATTTAAGTAATTTGTGGAGAATCTTTTTCAAAGGAGATTCGATGAAATATTTGGTGCTCGCAATGGCTTTGGCCTTCAGCTTTACAGCCCTAGCGTTCAATGATGATGATGTTCGAATGGTTAAATCCATGAAGAAGTGTGTCCGCTGCGATCTTAGTGGAGCAGAGTTGCGAAATGCTGATTTGAGCAATGCAATTCTTTTGGGTGCCAATCTTCAGAGTGCAGACCTAAGAGGAGCAGATCTGAGTAACGCAAACCTGGAGCAAGCCAGACTTCGGGGTGCTAATCTTCAGGAGGCAAAACTTTCTGGAGCTTATCTTAGTGGGGCGTACCTGGGAGCTGTAGACCTGAGTGGTGCTGATATGCGTGATGCACAGCTTTACAATGCAGACTTAACGGAGGCTTTCTTGGGTAAAGCGAATTTAAACAATGCAGACCTGCGGCAGGCAAAACTTATTCGTGCCGACTTAAGCGAATCTAACTTGATCAGAGCCGACATGAGTCGTTCAAATCTCAGCGCGGCGACGCTTATGGGGGCCGACCTGCGGTTGGGGCTTCTAAATAACGCAGAGTTTTGTAATACCACTATGCCCAACGGAGAAGTCTCTTACGATGATTGTTGACTGTTACATATGATTCTTCTGATTGGATTCTTATGATGAAAAACAATGGGATTCGAAATGCTTGAGTCAATTATTGGAACCAGTCTCGTGATTTTCAGGTCTCTCACAAAAAGCTAAATTTTTTTGAAACCAATCCGCCATTTTGGAAATTTTATCCTACCAGAAGTGCTTATTGTCTGAAGCTACGAATGACTTTCCCTCAGTGCTTGATCATCAATTCAAGCAAAGATTTTAAAGATCCGGAAAAATTTTATAAACTCCAGCCCAAATCCATTTTATGAGTAAAAGGCTAGATCATAAGTTGGCCCGCATACGTAATGGCCAATATACCCCCAAAGATTTTATTATTGCAGACGCTAAAGACGCTGACATGGCAAATGGTTGTAAGACGGCGGGTTTGCAGAAAAACCATGGGGAAAAATCGAGTGGGCGTTACAACCCAATCAAGGTGTATCGGGATGATATGCTGAAGATCATAGATAGTGATTTGGTCGATATTATGCTCACCTCTCTTTCAACAGCTGAGATTCTGACCCAGCAGGGCGCTTACGCAAACACTGAAGTCACCTCAGCGATTAGACTGAATGATACTACGGATATCTGGGTTGGCAGAGGGGCTTCTTATGAATCACAACCAGCATTGCCGTTTAGAACAGCCCGACTTGATAGAGTAAAGCCTGTAGCAGATTTGGGTTTGTATGCTATTACTTTCTACAACGATCTGCAGCAGGATCATCGTACTCTAGAAGCCTACGCTGACTTTAGAGATGAAGCATCTGCTCAAGGTGTTCGACACTTCCTGGAAGTCTTCAATCCAAAAACAAACGTGGTGACTCCAGGTGCTGATTTTGGATCCTATAATAACGATGCGATCGTTCGCAGCTTGGCGGCTGTTTCCAGTCACGATAGTCCTCTTTTCCTAAAGGCTGCCTACAATGGGGCAGCAGCCACAGAAGAAATCGCTTCTTACGATCCTGGAAATTTAATTTTTGGAATTCTCGGAGGTTCAGCTGGAACCACCAGAGATTGCTTGGAACTGATCCGGCAGGCAGAAAAATATGGTGCTAGAGTAGCTCTATTTGGTCGAAAGATCTATTATGCAGATGATTCTGTGACCATGGTAAAGGCTATGCGTCGGACTATCGAGGAAGGATTAGATTCTGTGGAGGCGACAAAGGCGTATCATGCGGATCTTGAGAAATTAGGCATTCGACCTCTTCGAGAACTTAGCGCTGATTTGGAGTTAACCGAGGAGGTTTTAAAAGCAGGTTTGGAATAGCAAAAAAGTATGAATCAAAATCCTACTTCAACCATTAATATTGCTCATTTAATAGGGCAGAGGACACTCTCCGAAACGATCAGGTCTCCTTTAAGGTAGATGTTCCAAGATTGTTCAGATGGGTGTTCAATCAACTTAAGAATCAGCTTTACCGCATTAATACCTATTTCAAATACCGCTGTCGAATGGTTGTCAAGGAAGAAACCAAAAATTCTTATAAAGTAACGTTATCAAATCCAACAACTGAGACATCTCTGGGTACACAGAATACCTTTTAGTAAATGGCGGATTGTAAACCAAACGCCACTTCGTCGCACTAGCAGAAACAGTTGTAGGTTGCTCTGGCAAATATATCAATTCTCGCGCTGCAAAAGCACCCGATTCAATGTTGTATGCAGTGTTCAAAGTACAGCAAGCCTAAATCAGATTTCCTTTAGAATTTCCTTAAATCCATTCAGCCGATCTGCTGCGTAAAATGTCCTCTCAGTTGAGCCAGAGATATACCAGATTCTTTGAGGCTTTGACTTACTAGGTAACAAAACACTTCTTGCGCTCCATGATATCCACCAACTACTACCGTTTGGAGATTTAATCCAACGATTCGTTCATTAACCACGACAATCGGTGGCATATTACAAAGTCACAACCTGGAGTGAGCTAAGAATGGCTGGCAACGAATGCAGCAGTGGTTCAGAAAGCATCGTGCTACTTGACAGATCATCTCAAAAAGTTATAGACCTCCAAAATTAGTGGGATCCATCCATTTCAACTTAGCTTCTCCTATCCACAAATTTCTTCAGAATTTCCTTAAAAATCTTTTCTTTGAGAGAAAACTTCTTATCAGATTATGACCAATTGAAAAAAATGGTCACCAGTCCAAACTATGATTTGACATGTAATTGACCGGATGACTAATATGGTCATATAAATAAAAGTACTTCTCATAGTACTGCAAAACTCAACAAACTAAATCTCCCTAAGTTAACTCCACTAAATTATGATCGTGATGGAGAAAAAAATACAAGCCGCAGCTGAAAAACTATTTCTCCACTATGGGTTTCGCAAGACCAGTGTGGAACAGATTGCCAGGGAAGCAGGTATTGGAAAGGGAACGATTTACAACTATTTCCGAAACAAGGAAGAGCTTTTTGAGAGTTGCTCACGGCATTGGCGCAACTTAGTGAATGAATATCTGAACAAGCATTGTGAGGATAGCCTTGAACAACCAGCCCGTTGGATTCAGAAGGTAGAATTGCGTTTACAATTTATCCGCAATTTGATTGGTACCAGTCTTGTCACCGAATCTGTGATGAAGGAATTGGTCGAAGCCACTTTTCTACTGAGTGATCACGAAGAAGAGTTACTTGAAGAGACTCTGCTGTTGGTGGATGAAAGTCAGAAAAGAGGGGTTATTCGCCCTGAACTAGAAAAGCTGAAGACTGCAAAACTACTGTTGCAAATGGAGAGATTATGGGTTCCCCGCTGGCTTTCCCTTACAGATTGGGAGACTGTTTGTGAGGAAGTCAAGCAATTACATGAGCTCATTTGGTATGGTTTGCACCTTCCAGAGCAATCGTCTGCAGTTAATAAACGAGATGAGACACACGCTTTTTAAAGTCTTTTTTAGAAGGAGAAATTTGCGAAAGTATTTATTTCTTGGTCTGTTGCTCAGCTTACCTGGTATTTTATCGGCCCAAATCTCAAATGACTTGATTAGTGACCCCTTGGTTGCGGAATTAGCCGAAAGAGCTGAGATCATTCGCTATGATGATCGAGATGTAGTGGAAGTTTCTCTTGAAGATATTCTACTATTGACCATCAGTCGTAGTTTGAGCCTGGAAGCATCGCGTCTTTCAGAGGATATTGCCAACCAGGAATTTAAGTCTGTGCAGGCGCGTTACTTTGACCAAGTCACGACTCGCACTGGTTTCGAGAGAAACACGATCTTGACCAATGGATACCTTTGCAAGCATTCCAGACCTTAGGCGTTGTTTGGGATTCGCCATCTGTACCTCCACTGGGAAGGAACGTGTTTGGGGGTCAGCTTCCACTCCGATACGATAAATTTTGCCATCGTATGGTTGACCAGGTTCAGCATATAGTTCAATTTTTACAGCCTGCTCTTTTCGAAG
>JACLAC010013542.1_pt1 | contig 11953 bp, 7 predicted proteins | sample 8027881 | NCBI WGS metagenome assembly JACLAC01 (sample SAMN15725517, study PRJNA655200) | protist metagenome | isolation source: fluorescence activated cell sorting (FACS) single amplified genomes of... | place: Spain: Blaines Bay Microbial Observatory, Mediterranean Sea | collected 2016-01-19 | reverse complement strand
AACATTTTTTTAAATATAATTTTTGTTCTTCGTTCTTCTTCCTTTTCATCACTACTCCTGCCTCTTCTTCTCTTCAGGCTTCAGGGGTGGCGACTCGGAGGAGATGGGCCTTCTCTTCTTCTCGCTGGTGGTCGAATACAATGCCTCTTCTTCTTCTTGCCCCCGCTTGCTTCTTCTTCGCGAATGATGCATGTACTATGTCTAAAATACATATTAAACTTGAGACATGATTTAAATTTGAAAACCTATAAGTTGCAACCTTTGAATGGAAGATTTTGAGTGAAAATTTAATACCCAATGATAATAACCGCAGCGTTGTTTGCACTGTCTTGGCAAAGACCGTGTTAGTCGATGATACCGGAAGAGCTTCAATTTTAGGGAATGTCGGGCAAGGCAGGCTGGCGACTCTTTGCATTTGGTAAATCCCGGTTGGTGTATGGGGCTACAGAATCGCTAGCCATACGGAGCCTGGGTTGCAGGTACGAATATTTGCACAATGAACTTAATGTGAAGGGCTCGGATATGTTGTGCCTGGTCCGTAACTATAGGTCATTGGAGAAAGTCCCCACGACAATACCTGCGAAGACTTACTCCACGTTTTTCACGGAGTTAGCAGAGGGCACGTCTCAGCACTGGTCGCTCCCTCAGCCTGAAATGCTTTCGCATTCTGACATGCGCTCGTTCATGCGTAGGCACCTCCATGATTTCCCCCTGGATATATACAGACCCCAGGGTGCTCCAGATATGTATTTGTCTTCACTTCTCCGTTTATTTGACGAAATGCACAAGAGCTGTATATCACCTGAGTCGCTCACAAACTTTGTCCAGTTGAACAAGAAAGTGTGGCCTAGGCTATTTTATAGTCAGCAATTGGAACTGAGCCACTCCTACAATTTTTTTCAATCTCTTTGTGAGGAGCATAATATAGCAACGATCTGGGGGGGGCTCCACTCGGCGCTGGAGGAACCATTGACGAAAAATAAATTAGTGCATAACCCTACCGCTGGAAAATACGTTATGGCGTGTGGTTTAGAAAACTTAAGCGTTCTGGAACTCCGACTGCTGAAGCACGTGTGCGTTCCGGACGTTCAAAATATTTCAGAACTCAGGGGCGTCGCTCAGACCAGTACTGGCACTGATGAGGACCAAAAGGTAAAGGGGGTACCGTTATCGGAATGCATACGTGACCGAGGGTGCGATTTTGTCGGCTTCGTGGATTACTCGCAACCCACGCGATATTTTGGCGAAGCTGTGAATACTGTCATGCCGGACCATGAGAGGGAAGTCTTCGGGTCAGAATTTTTGAACGATTATAGTAAAACTCGTCCTTCTGCTCTCAATAAAGCGCGGCAACATGTTCATTACCGATGTAAGACCGCTGCGCAGGAGTTAAATCTAGTGCACAACCTAGTCAATAGAGATATTGAAGCCTCAAAGGCGACCGTTGGAAAAGGTGCACGAAACGGGAAGGTCGCTGTGATTGCTCGTCGCATAGCTGATGCCAAACAAATACATAGAATTTTGAATAGTCGCGGTGTTCCTGTTTATGCCCATGGTCCTGTACGCAAAAGCTTGGCTGAAGATGGGTTCGTAAGGGTATTGTTAGCATACATTGAAGTAGTCGTTTTCTATGCGTCCGTGGATACAGAACGTCATACGATCGACCAAGTTTTGTTTTTGCTCGTTGGCAGCTACCCAGATATCCCATTTGAAACTGTCGTGCAGCTATTTTCTCGTGCGAGGCAAACTCGGAGTTCTGTGTCTGATTTGCTCGATCACACGGACGTTGAATTCAAAAGCGCATACGCTGATATAAATCGAGGGGTAGCTTTGTACAAAGGTATGAATCGAACGAGTAAAACTAGTGCAGAAAAAGTGCAAATTATAGTGATAGACTATTTGAAAAGTCGAGGATGGGAGCGCCGGTTTGAAGAAACGAGCACTCTGAGCGATGAGGTTCATGGCGAAAATATTGGAATGCTGGTGGAATTGTTAAATGGGTGGTGTGGAAACGTTAGAAAATTAAGGAAATTGTGTAACAGTACGTATGCACGTGAATTGGACATCAGCGGGGATGCCCCCACAGTGCACGTGCTTCTGGTGAAGGATGTACCAGAATTCCTTGACAGCAGCCATCCTTCGCAAGATAACAGCGGGGCTTACCGCGATGATGGCCACATCTTCGATTCATTGCACGTCTTTGGCATGGCACAGAGACGAATGCCTTCGACCATGAATCAGCGCATATGGACACGAGGTCCCCCTGGGATGCTGCCTGAAGAACAAATAACTCCGACTTCTTTTGATATTTCTGTAGCGAAGTCAAAAAACGCTAGGCTTGCGTCGTTTTGGCACAATGCCCAAGAGTGGAAGCGTTTCGAGCATGCCACAAGAGATACCGCTCTCTCTGTGACCAGCTCATCCGCCGAGCGGTACAACAATGAAATGCGTGTGGTGAAGCCAAGTCGCTGGTTGCTTGATGACGCATTGGGGGAAGTCATGTGGCTTGACCCTGACTCGGTGTGCGATCGTGGCAATCTCGGCACAACTAGAAGCGCGCAGGGCACTGCAGTGATGTCCCCTAACCAACAGATGGAGTCATTTTTGGAAAGTGTGGCTCCGTTTACTTCTGAAAGCGAAGTTTCCGCAGCTTTCAAATCTCAAACTGAACGTCTCCGACATGTCTCTTTCTCTCAAATCTATCAGTACCAAAGGTGCCCAAAAGCATACCTTTTTAAATACATTGCGTGTGTGGCTCCAGGCCTTCCCAGTGCAATAATGCTTTATGGTAAGCTGATGCACGAAATTGTGGAAATATTTTGGGAGCGGAGAGAAGAGGATGGATCTGCAAGTATTCCGGAAATTCTTGACGGACTTACTGATCTGTTTGACAAAGAGTGGTCACAATGCTCAGAAGTGGGCAGTTTTTTCTCGAGAAATCATCATGAAACACTTCGACAAGCAGGCGTATCTGGTATTGAAGCATTTGTCAATCGATACGCCGCTCAACCTGTCCCCCTTGCAATAGAAGCGGAATTTAACATCCCTCTTCGGAGCAACAAAAACATCTGCTTGAAGGGATTTATTGACATGATCGATTCAGAAGGCAATGTTATAGAATTTAAATCGAACAAAGTTGGTGACAGGGGCGCGGCAGCAGTCGATGCCTTAGCAAGAACCAGCTTACAACCTCAACTGTACGGCATTGCTTGTCCAGGGGCAAATATTTTTGTAGAGGGCGTTGAAAACGGACATCGTGCCCTCGTCAAAACAACACCTGAAGACACTGAAAAAGTGTTTGACACACTTGATCAAGTTGTCGACAAAATTCACTCCATGGAGTTTTCGGCAACACCAAGTTCATTTGCTTGCAATTTTTGCGATTTCAAAGATGTTTGTACTGATAGTGTGGTGTAAAAAAACAAGATTCTTAAGAATAATTTGTTTGCGCAAATTGTGTGAATTTGTGTCAGATAAAATAAAATATTCCATGTTTGGTAAACTTAAGTGTTTCAAATTTACAAGCGAAGATTTGGTTCTTGAACTGACACCCCCTGTTTTTCTTTTTACACATTTTTTAATAAACACTCTAAATGTTAATAACAGCAATTACTTGGTATTTTTTAAAGGACGACCGTCGTTGTTTCTCTTTAAGTAAAATGCGATCGTAGACACCTGTTCTACAAAGTGTTCAGTATCCTTGGCGCGAATAAAAATCCGACTCGATTTTCAAAGTATGGAAGCATTCCTGCCTAAAAAGACATAAGAAAGCAAGGAAGACGCATAGATGCATAAGTTTAGATTCAATTATTGTCTTGGTGGCGGTGCACGGTTCTCAACGAACGTTTATAAATTGTTTGTCCCCCAATGACTTGGAATTTCGGTTCCTAGGGACAATTTTTAGTGAAATGGACGATTTCGACCAAACGCCACCCGAACACTTATTTATCTTTTGTAAGTTTTAGAAAAACGAATGGTACGACCACAATTGTATGCATCTAAATAGACGTTTGACTCTTTAAAAGTGTAAAAAAAAGCCTTTTCTCATAAAGATCAAATAGTTAACACAAAGTCCTTTGCACTTTTTCAATTCGGCGCCAAGGATACTCGTCAATTGTAAATCGACGACGGTCCTGTTGTCTTTACTTGTGCTGTGTGTATGTGATGTATTGTTTTATTATGCTTGTATTATATTCTAATACAAATTAGATAGGGACATAAATAATCTCTCTGGTACGAAAAAAACTGCCCAGTCGATGGACCACGTTTACAATTCAAAGTAATATTCAGCCCGATTCCCTGTATTCGGCGAATATACAGATGCACAAAACCCTGCCCAAATGGGCCCAGCGGAGACGCCCGTTTCGTGATTTAGCCTGCACCGATGTTTATTTAACCTGATCGAAGCTTCATCTAGATCCCGAACTTCCTTGGGGCTCCACAACCGTTCTGCTACTGCGCATGCTCTAGGCCAGACACGACCATCCAGCACGCTTGGGTCGACCTGTTCGCTCCACATGGATGCTTCGCCTCCTAAAATATTGCCAACTCGCGACTCGCCATCTTTCTCGCCGATAGCAAATTCTTTGCCTAATTTATGGCCCATTCCTCCCTCTCTTTCTTTTGATGATTCCGGATCGTTTTTATACATAAATCGCCACGTATCTTCCCAAAACCATGACGTCTCATTATCGACGGGTACTTGCCTGTCTAGGTACCAACCATATGCCAACAATGCGTCGTATCCCGCTTGTACTACTTCATGCAGGTACTCTGGGCTAGTCCAAACTTCAACAATAGCTTTCTCTGGTGGTATAGGCACAACCGATGCGTTCAAATTCAGGTTGCCATCCGGATCCAAAAACAGATCTTCCCACACTACAGCTTTGCGGTCTAGCTTGCCCTCTGTAAAGTTGCGAATGCGACTAAAGAAATATTTTGTAACCTCTTCAAACGACTTAATATCATTTTCCTCCATCCAGCGCAGCACCACAGCACTCTCGTTCCAGCACCCATATTGCAACTCATCGCCCCCCAAATGCAAATGCTCCCCTGGCACTAAATCGGTCAACTCCTTGATGACTCCGAGAATTGTGGCGTAAGTTTCATCGAGAGTCGGGTTGAAAGGGACTACATTTATAGGGCCAATGTCTTTTTTTACAGAGGGGCAAGCAATCGTAATGCCGGGTTTACCGAGCCCCCACGAATACGCATGCCCCGGTTGATCCACCTCCATGACCACTCGTACGCCATGGTAGCGAGAAAATTTTTCAACAGTGGCCACATCCTCGTGAGAATAAGTTGCCGTTGGGTGCCATGCCCCTTTTTCGCTCAACTCAGGGTACAGTTTGCTTTGAAAGGGAAAGCTGTAACTGTCTGTGATGTGCCAATGAAGAACATTCATTTTGTTTTTTGCCATGACAGACACTGTTTTCAGTATATTGGAGACAGGAAGAAAATGATTAACGGAGTCGATGAGAATTCCGCGCCACGGATATCGCGGGGCATCGGATATTGTTATAGGCGTCCCAATTATAGAGGGCCGACCATTTACTGATACGACTAGTTGCTGCAACGTTGTCAGTCCGTAAAGTGCTCCCCAGATAGTCTTCGAACGCAGAAAACACGCACCCGTCGTCGATACGTTCAAAGAGTATGATTCATCATCGTGCAAATCTTTTCCTCCCTCTGGATTCAAAGCTTCGGTTTCCACAAAAACTTTCAGTTCCACATCATCGTACAGGCGTGAGAATTCGTTGCTACTCGATAGTGTTTCTGGCTCTGTCCCAGTGCCACGCTCGATCAGGGTTGGGGTGTCCATTGAGTGTGCTTCAAAATATTTTATAGCTTGAAGAAGGATAGGCGAGTCTTTGCTTTTGCTGTTTGGCAGAAAGGTAACGCCAATAGGTTTTGATAGTGAAATGGTGCTTTCATTTGAACATTCGATAGATCCCGGGATAGGCCAAAGCCAGTCCTTACAAGTGCCACCGCTATTCTTTGCCTCTGACAACCAACAGGTAAACACACCGAGATACAGTGCTCGAAGAAGATACCCTGTCATGGTCCAAACGCTGGGGAAACGGCCCGATACGAAGTGTAATTTTGTCTTTTTGATTCTATCCAAATGAAACGACGGTGAGATTAAACAATGAGATCGAAAAGTAGATATGTTGAGCTAATGCATAAAAAGTCACGAGTGAGTTTAATAAGCAGAGATGAGCTAGCGAACGGCTTTGTTTTTTGTTGTTGTCATATAGTATGGAGTTTGAGTGTGTTGCTCTTCTTGTTGGGACGTTCGTTGTTGTTTATAGTAGACGACTACCTGTACCAGGTACCAGGTACCAGGTATTATACCAGGTACCTGGTACAGGTAGTAGTTTCCTCGTATATAATACCACCATGGTAGATATGATAGCTAAATTAAATAATAAAATAATAGGGAGGAGCAGCAGAGAGCAACAAAAAGAGAAAAATGTGAAGAGAGAAGAGAAGAAAAGAAGAAAAGAAGAAAGAACGAAAAAAAATTAGAGGAGGAGAGAGGTAGAGGAAGAGAACAGTTAGTAATAAAATTTTTAGAAGACTATATGATAGGTAATATCTTTTATCATACCAGCAATACATTGCTCCGGAACCCGTACCGATTAGGTAGGGGGGGGCGGGGACCATCAATTCGTATCGATGCATGTTTTGGTTCAACTTCGTGCTTTTTTCTTTTTCTTTTCTGGCCCGGAAGACTTTCCCGCCCCCCTAGTCCTTTTTTTATCCTTTTCCAGCCCCTCTGGTTTCGCAGTCGGGTCACGCGCTGGTTTCGTTGATTCGGGCTGTTCCGAAGTGGTGGGGGGTGTTGCGGTAGCCTTGGAACTGAGAGCAGCACCAAAAGTCTCCGTGGCGGCGGCCGTGATCGACTTTTCGTCGGCAGTCGAGCTACTGTTTGAGTGCATGTTTGTCCATAGCTGCTCTAGCATTTGCATACAGGCGGGGTTATCACTCACCCATAAAATAAACTTTGCGCTTTGATTAGGGGTTAAGATTTCCTGAATCTCTTGCATCTCACGCTCAAGGGCGGTGTTCTTGGCTTCCACGCGCCCCCGCAAATCAGACAGCAGGTGCAAGGATGTCTTCAAATCCCCGCAGAGACCGCGAATGCGGCTTCGGTAAGACATTATTTTTCGCTTTTGTGCGTCTTTAACTTCAAGTTCTTGGCACAAAATGTTCCAAATCGATTGTCCAACGGAGAGCTTTTTACCTTGGTTATCTTCATAAAACTCATCTTCTTGGTGAAGCGACCAAAGGCCCATTTTGGTCACTGTGGTCGGTTGAAGCAAACCTTCAAGTTGATCGATATGGTATCGTATGGACGAGCGTCGCTCTTGTCCGTAGTCAGCATATCGCTCCTTAAACATGTCAATGGTTTCTGCCAGTGCAGTGTCACTCTCTTTCTGTTCCACCATACTCCGAATAAGATCGGTGATCCTCCATTTTTCGGCCTCGTCAGCTTCTGCACTGTCACGGCCTATCTTCAGCTGCACCCGAAGTTCTTGGTTGTTCCTCTCTAGGCGTTGGACGCGTTCTTCCAGCTCTTGCACCCGTTGTTTCTTGCGTTTGCGACAGTCTCGGGCACTCTGGCGGTTCTTCTCGAGGCGCGACAACGTTTTTTCGCTCTTTTTAGAATGCTGCTTGGCGGAGGACCCGTTTCCTTGCTGCTTCTGGCGCGCTTGTTTCTTTGTTGTACTAGAGCCCCCAGCACCGGACGGAGCTTTCGAAACGTGACCATCTTGAAACCCCAAAGGGTCCACTACCTCGTCAAAGGGCTCTTGGTCATTGTTGCTGAGTAACCACTGATACATATCGTCCGTTTGGCTGTCTAATGAGTTTCGCCGCTCCGCGCCAGCGTCCAGAGAATTCCGTCTTATCAAAGGGCTATTTGGCGGGGACGCCAGCAAGTCAGCTACAGACGAAGCATCCATCTTGAAGTCCAAACCCGTTTTCGGACGTTATACGCGCCAAGTTACGTGCGTCTTTAGGTCGGGTTTGCGGCTGCTCCAAAGATGGTAAACGTTGTCTATTCGAAGTTCGTATGCAGGCATCAAAAATACTCTGGCATCAGTATAAATGTATATTGCTCAACATATTGTAATTATTATTAGTGTAATTGAAGTGGAAGCCGCTGCCTGCCCACCCACCGCAGCCCGCCGCGTTGCCGCGTTGTTGTTGAGGAGAGAAAACCAGCACCTCCATGGTGTTTTCTTTCTAAATTATATTAATAGCAAGATAACAACTAATCACTCACCACCAAGTTTAAAAGTTTTTCTAATTCTCAATGCTGTGTGGGTGCTAATTACCAATCGTCACTACTCGTCGTACTATGACCTTAAACTGATGTATACAGTATTTTGCACAAAAGATCGAGGTTGTTTTTATATTATAATGTGCCACATTGTATCATTCGAGATTCTTTGTACTTGTGACATTGTGACCAGCTTGATATACAATAATTAAGGAGGTATTTACTATCTTTTGCTATATGGCTGTTCAAAACATTTCATCAATGTTATTCAATATATTATGGGAAACTCAAACAATATTTTCTATCCTATAGTGTTTAAGCGGCCGTCCGCCAACTTGGCTCCACGCGCCCTCATTCCTTCTATGGGTCCAGACCTGGTCCAGACAGAAAACATGATCATAAGTCCTCAAATACGGGGGGCTCAAACACACACTCGGATTGTTAATTCCCTTCGCGGAGCTTGCGCCCAACATCGTCCCAGCACTGAAAGCCTCGTTGGCACCACGCGATGAGCATCCAATCCGACTCAATCCATGGCGCGAAGACCCACTTCTTGGTGAGAATCATCAGAATGGGCACCATCACATAGCCCACCCAACATGCATTGTACAGGCATTGTACCATTGTGACCAGCCAGACACCGTCATCAAACCCCCATGATTTAACCCACGGGCCAACATATGGCACGGACATCGGGATGATTACGGGTATGTGCGCAACGGTAATTATAATTAGCATTTTCCAATAGGTAGGGTCGCGCCGATACTTCTGAGCAGATGAATTCTCATCATCTTTGCCCGCGTACTGCATGCTCTTCAATTCTGAGTTGGCACTTACATATGGCACGCTCCGGGCTTAAGAGCCAGGAGTGCATCACGCTGTACTCAGAGTACCTGAACATGACGATGAAATCGCTATGCCCAGGATCACCATAAGCGGCGGTTGGGCCCAGGACCATTTTGCCTCGCCATGCCGAAGTGTTGAACGACTTGGCAGCCTCGAGAATCCCATCAAGCCACTTCGTGAACGCCTCGACACTATCTGTCTTGACACGGCAGCGTATGAGCACCGCCACCTGGTCCTCTGAAGATAGTTTCTTGCCAAAAGTGGCGACGCTGAGCGGGACGTAGTCGTCCAGCTGCTGGAGTACCAACTCGCGCTGCTCGGTTTCCTCTTCCATACAGAGAATTAAACAGTATGGAAACTTTGTTATCCCTAAACAAAGAAACAAGACAAATGGAAAGTGAGAAGAAGGAGGTGATAATCTGAGAAGAAGGAGGTGATAATCTAAGAATGTTGAAAGGAAAATTGTTATTGGTTTTAGTGAGTAGTAACGAAAGTTGAGTCTCACACTACCATCGCAAGATGGTGTTCGTAAATGAAGGTAATGGGTACGTACGAAAATGATCGATGCGAAAAAGGGCGTGTCACGAGTAGTAACGAGCGACCACCACTTAATGTGCTTTCATGTTATTTAATATATGAACACAGCAGCAGCGTTGAAGAACAAAAAACAACATTCTTCAGTAAAATATTATTATATGAAAATAACCGCCATCAAATCTCTTTCGTTGTGCTGCGCGCCCAAATTACTCCTTATCCGGCATTACAAATATGTCGATCCAATTGCGAGTCTCCGTCCTGCCCTCTTTATCATCGGTCAGTTCAAGAGATGCTAAACTGTGCGGCGTCAAAAAAATAAATTGCCTATCATCCCTTTTTTGTGCCATTTTCACCAGCTGGGCAATTGACGTGGAACGCCTTTGCTCGTCCATGCAAACATCAAACTCATCCAAGACGCTGAACGGATAATCCGTAGAAAAGATAAGTGCGAGGAGTAACGCGAGGGTTGCGGACGAGCGCTCGCCCCCAGACAGTTGTTTTGCATCATTGACGTTCGCCACACTTTCCGATGCTCTGCCTTCCAATTGCACGCTAATGCCAAGCGTTTTGTTGTCGTGGTCATAGTCCACATGACCGGATTGCTGCGTTTGTCTCAAAAGGCTATTGAACACAGTGCTTGACATCTTCGAGACGTATGATTGAAGTCCTTTAAAGCGCTTGTCCCTGTCTACCTTCATTGCGAACACATGCTTTAGCTGCCGACTTATGAACGCAATTTTATTACGCAGATAGGTGTACTCCCTCGCCTTGGTTTCGTATGCCTTTGTAACAGCTTGGATGCTAGCACTGCTCGCCCTATTACTTCGAAGTTGTTCTTCCAATAGTTTTATGGTCGCCTCTAATTGCTCCGCGGTCTCCCCTTGCGGGGACTTGATCCTCTCAGGGCCATAAAAATCTATGCATTCTTTTTTGTCTTTCTCCGTTTTTAATGCTTGAAAGTTACGTTCCTGTACTTTGGCTGCAAGCTTTGCGCGCATGCTGTCAAGTTTCTGTTGACACATCTTTTCCTTCTCCTTTGCGCGAACATAACCTTCTTCGAATTTGTCCATGCGTTTGTTCAGAGCACTCATTTTTAGGTCGTGCTTCTTCTTCTCTTCCAGCGCATTGGACAGCCTTGCCTCGATGGGGACTAAACTTCCGCTGGCGTATTCTTTCTCCTTGATCGCAGTATTTCGCTTCGCTTCGAGCTTCTCTTTATCCGTTTTCATATATTCAAGGCGGTCTTGGCACTCTTGGATTTGGAAGTCATCTTGGTTGACCAGATCGTTGTCTTTGGCAGATTCGCTTGCTTCCTTAAGAGCGCGCAATTCGTTACTTATTTTTCGGCGTTGGTCCTTGAGAGAGCGTATAGTCTCATTGCACTCGTCGATCTCCCTTTGTTCTTCCGTTTGTCGCTGTAATGCTTGTTCGTACATTTCCTTCCGTCTTTTACACGTTGCTTCGGAATTTTCCATCTCCTGTTTAAGGTTTTGCATATCCTGCCTTAAACCATTCAGCTGCCCCTGCCTGTCAAGTTGCAAGTATTTTGCTCTGCGAGGATTGTGGATAGGCTGGAAAAACGTATTTCCGTTCCTTGCCGTTCTCGCCCTCCTAGTAAGAGATTTGCTGTAATACCCATTAACATTGCTGTGATTTCTGTTAGCTTCTTCAACAAGTCTCGATTCATCGACAATTGCCACCTGGTGCATATTCGTAGCAAAAACCAAATAGTTGTACACCCACGGATGGTTAACGTCGATGCACCGTTCAACGGTTTTCAAGTGCGGCGGGGGTAACCGATTCTGCGGGATTTGCTTTTTGCTTCCACTTCTGTCGTTAAAGCAGGATATTGACCTGATCTGCACATTGTTTCTTCTCGCCAAATCCATAATGGTCTTGCGATCGCCCTGGGTATTCACGAGAAGTGTTTTCAATTCTTTTTCACCCAGAGCATGCTCTACAGCTTGGGCGTAGGAGGCACACTCCACTTTCAAAGTTGCTGAGCGACCGACGGGAACCATTGGGCCGTGGTGTCCCTCAAATTGGTTCCTGTGTCGTTGTATTAGCTGGTTCAGATGTGCAATATCGTTACCATATACATCGCCTTGCTGCATCTCCAAACGGTTCCTATCGCGTTTCATGCCATCGTACTGTCTTTTCAAATCTTCGAAGCTTTCTCTCGATGACGATAGATCGTACCGCTGCCTTTCGGTCTCCCTGGAGCTCGACTCCAAGGCTGGATCCAATTCCGTCCTCCTTGCCGCAGCACGCTTTTCCTTTGCC
>JACLAC010023189.1_pt1 | contig 11955 bp, 11 predicted proteins | sample 8027881 | NCBI WGS metagenome assembly JACLAC01 (sample SAMN15725517, study PRJNA655200) | protist metagenome | isolation source: fluorescence activated cell sorting (FACS) single amplified genomes of... | place: Spain: Blaines Bay Microbial Observatory, Mediterranean Sea | collected 2016-01-19 | reverse complement strand
TCGCGGCCTTCATCGATGCCGGAGCCTCTTACATCACTTTCCACCCTGAGGCCACCAACCACGTCGACCGATCCCTTCAATTGATCAAGAACGGAGGATGCAAGGCCGGACTTGTTTTCAACCCTGGTACCCCTCTTGATGCTGCCAAGTACGTCATGGACAAGCTTGACATCATTCTTCTCATGTCTGTCAACCCTGGATTCGGAGGACAAGCCTTCATTCCTGCCACCCTTGACAAGGCCCGAGAAGCCCGAAAATTGATCGAAGACAACGGATTGGACTGCCGTTTGGAAATTGATGGTGGTGTCAAGGTTGACAACATCAAGGAAGTTGCCGAAGCCGGTGTTGACATGATGGTTGCCGGATCTGCCATCCTCAAGGAGCCCCGTACTGTTGAAGCTTACAAGGCCACCATTGATCAGATGCGAGAGGAACTTGCCAAGGTTGGCGCTCCAGTTGCTGCCTAATTTTGAACTAGACATGTGCGCTATGTTTCTTATCCCTTAATATCATATCATAATATATTATAGCATCAATACATTAGATTTGGAACTATCAGACTTGAAGGACATCGAAGGCTATATGAGTGCATCCACGAACGCGTGTGGGGCACGCATCGAACGCAGCTGCTTCAAATTTTACAAGGCAGCAATATTTTTGAATTAAAATAGTAGTTTTTTTATTCTTCGGAGCATGAGGTCTTTCCGAGCGTTTTAACAATTCATACTATTCAGTCTACCGTAAAAACAAGTAATTCCAACCAAGCTTGACATGTGGAAACAAGAAAAACATACAGGCAGCCAGCAGCATCCGCTCATCTCAAGCCGCAATGGCATGCGTCCAAACCACTTTTGGAATTCATTGTGCATAAAATGTGCCCATGTATCCCCCTACATATCCCCGAATGATGGTTGTGTTCGGCTTTGAGTCCTATCCTCCTGGAGAACAAATAACTCACGGCCCCAAATTCCTCTCGAGCATTGGAATCCTCTGAGTGGTGGCAATGTTTTAGAGCATTCCTATCCCGATTTCTCGTTTCAGGAGGACGACCCTCTCGCAAAATACTTGATACACGCGGCAACGCACATGGCTTGCGCCCGTACCACCACCTTGATCACTGGTTGCAGAATTGTGCACATGACATTGGCAACGAGTCTCAGACCCATGGTTCCACCCGGCAAAAAGCTGACCAGATACCAGGCCAGTGCTACCAGTTGAACCACAGAGGCAATCATGACGTAGGCGTATCCCTTGAGTCCTCCCTTGCTACAAGTCAGATACAGAGTCCATCCCATACTTCCCAGGTATATTATAGTAAAGGGCATTCGTTCCATGGTGAACATGCTGCGAAGGTGTTCCACGGGCCCCTTGAGAATGGAAAAGCTCCCCATGAAGGTAATCGATCCGCAGGTAAAACTCAGAGCAAATTTTCGGGGGTTCAGGGCCAAGACGGGAATGCCCACAAAGACAGCAAGTGCAAAAAAGAGCGCCGAAAAGAACAATAGTGCACAAAAGACCTGAATGACAGGCAAGAAGAGAAGAATTTCGAAAATGGTACAATAGTGTGAGCAAAAGACCGAAAGTCTGGACAGGAACATTCACAAACGACTGCATTTTTGGAAGCCTTGCGTGATTTACCTTGAATCGTTGTTGGTATCCCATTCCTAGAATTTTCTTGGGCATTTGTGCTTCCATGGTTTCCCTCATGCTTTCGACGGAAAAGCCGGGAAGATTTTCGGAATTGAAGAGTGGCAGAGCTTGCTCGGAGTCGATGGAGAACCAGCTGGAGTTGGAAGAGCCCCCATTTTCGGCGGCCTTTTGCTCGTCGTACCAGCTACCAAAGGAAGAGCTCGGCATGGTTTTGTGGTTGTGGCGATAGATTGTTGCTTTGGAAGTGTCAGAGATCGAATGGATCTCCAGCGAATAGTATTGTGGCAATCCAAGTCTTGCGTATCGGGCTTTCTCTTTCTACGATTCAATTCGAGAACGGTGGTTCCTCTATTGTATGGAAGCTTCTTGCTTTGTGGGTATTCTAAACAATAGTCACAACCGTTCTGTTTCATTCGGTGATGTTGTTGTGACACAAAATTCAAAAAGAGAAGGCCTTTTTTAGTCCAATGGAGACACGCGAAGTGCACGCACCAACGTTGGGAATTTCCAGTGTGCGCGCTCGGACATTTTCTCTCAACAAAAATTCTTGTGATTGTTTTCATTTTTGGGAAAGCAGAAAAATTGATTGCCATTGAATGTCTATCGTTCTGGTGTGAGCTTTCTACAACCAAATATCTCTTGATAGGACTCTTGAGAATAGAACTACCACATTCCCAACTATAGTATACAATGGAAACAAATACAAGAGATTCACGAACGATAGGCGCACAAGCCGGAGTCGAAAAAAGCGGAATCCCAAAATTCAAGGTTGTCTTTTTGGGCGACGAGTCCTCGGGCAAGACCTCCGTGATTCGACGTGCCATTGACGACAAGTTTTCCAAGGAATACGAGGCAACCCTGGGCGTCGATCTGTTTACCAAGACGATTTCGATACCCGACCAACAGGACATTCGTCTGCAGGTGTGGGACACTTCGGGACAAGAACGCTTCAAGACGAGCATTCCCTCCTACATACGAGATTGTCACGTTGCCGTCATTGCCTTTTCGGTGAATTCGCGAACACAGTTTGATTCCATCGAAAAGTGGGTCAAGGAAGTATCCTCCTTGCGAGAACAGGACGAGGTATGGATCTACATTTGTGCCACGGGATGCGAAGCCGACCTGGCCGAGCGCTGTTTTACGCGGGACGAGCTGGCCACCAAACTCCGAGCACTGGAACAGGAGGAGACGCCCAAAAACAATATCGTTCAATACATCGAGACATCGGCCAAGGCCGGATACAATATTCGCAGAATGTTTTACAGCATGACCACAAAACTCATCGACCAAACGGCCTCGCAATAAACTCTGGACATGCACCGAATATTCGACAAGACGAATAGCAATAGGGGGGTCGATGGATGTAACAAGTCATGCGAAAACGAACAGTTCTAGGGATGAGAAATTGTGCAAAAGAATAAAAGAAAGAGATGCATCAGTGCATCCGAAAATACCATAATCCAGTACAGTTGTTCGGCAAAATCATAGTAGAATTGAATCTATCTTTAGTGCTTGGAATTTAACTCATGTCCATTAATTCGCTTTCGAATTCCGCGGCAAAATCATCGTCATCATCACTATCGTTAGTGCTTCCTTCGCTAGAGTTTTCAACATGCGATTCCCTCAGAACAGTTTGTGGCCGAGCCATGCTGCTCGTGACATTCCCCGGTGTAACCTTGGCCATCAAAAACGGAGTGGCATCGCGTCTATCCATGCTCCAAAAACACTCCATGAGCCACGCCGACTTGACAAGCATGCATCCCGGTATTTTTCTCGCCGCCAGCGCCTTGTCGGTTCCGTCCTTGGCAGCAACGACGTGAGAAACTCGAAAGTCCACCTTGTCTTGGGTCTGAATAACAAAAGAAATGTGTGAGTGGTTCGTGTGATTGGCAACGATGGATATTTTCAAGTAGAATGCAAACGATTTTGTGTCTTACCTTGGCACCCAGATTTTGCGCATACCGGACAAAGTGTGGCCTCGCCACGGCACCATTGCCGGACTGTTTGTGCAAGGGCACGAGACCACTCAGTACCATGTTTGACCGCATCAAAACCTCCTTTCGCATTTGCTTTAGCGTCTCGGGGACCGTCATTCGATTCCCTTCGGAGCTCTGTTCATAATATCGTTTGTGCAGCCGCACCAAAATGGTTTTGGTCCAGAGCAGCTGTTTGTCTTCTTTCGCTGGACCAGAGCCCGAAAGGTCCGCCCCCGCGGCATTGTTCACGTCGGCAAAGCCTACAAAGGGCTGCCAGTGATACGGTCGAACCAGAAGCAGATTGTCTGGCGGTTCCCCCTTGATTGTCCCCAGGCTATTGTCCTTGGCATTTGCCCAGACGTCCTCCCGATCGTCCACTACCGCAGCCATGGTTCCTCCGCAGGGGAAGACCCGCTTGAGGCTCTTAACGTCTCGTCCCAAATCACCGACATCGGTTCGAGAGATGATCCGGCTTCCAAAGAGAGATTGTCTCAGACTTTTTGCTTTGGATTCCAACGCTTCGGCAGTGAATAATTCTTCCTGAAGCGCCAAAAGTTTTTCTTTTGTCATGCGATCGTGATTCTTGGTGTTGTCATCGTCAGCGGCCTCGCTGAATCCAAAGGAGACCTTCTTTTTCTTTCTGGGTGGTTGATCATCCGACTTTGTCTCTCCCGATTCGTTCTCGGGAGCTGCTCGCTTCTTGTCGTCGTCAAGATTTCGTTCGTATTCCCTCTCGGCCAGTCGAACCCTATGTCGCAATCGTTCCAACTCGTCCGAATCGATGACCGCCCCCGCCAGCTTGCGAGACAAGACCATGGCGATTTCTTCTGCGTATTGGCGAGTTCCCGCGGTGTAGACCGATACCTCGTAGGATTTGTGAGCAGTTTCGAGAAATTCCTTGACGTAGGGCCGCAGTTTGATAAAGTGCTGGGATCGAAGATGCTTGTGGCGAGGATCGGCCTTGCCACCTGTACCTTCCGCAATCGACAGACTAATCGTTCGTAGATCACCAGTGGCAACCGCTCTTGGATGAGATGGATTCAGGAAGGCTTGCGCTCTGGGGTCCGCCGTGGCGTGCACCAGTGTATGATCCAGATCCAGAACCAGTGAGAGTCGCTTTTGCTTGAACAAACGATCCGAGTCCAATAAGGCCATGCTCTCGCTCTCTCGTTTGGAGACCGTCATGGTCACCCCTCCCGAAACTGTCACTTTGAAAGTCTTTGGAGCACTACTGCTACTGCTGGATGTTGTCGCGTCGGATTTGTTCTTGTCGTCTTTCAGCGATGCCTGCGGTGTTCCACACACGACGCACATTCCAGACACAAACGCAGGATGGAGACATTCTTCAATGACCCCTGCGACGAGTCTTGTCTCTTTTAGATTGCTCAGATTGTTGTGTATTCGGAGAATTCCAGACATTGGGGCGTGAATGGGCATGAGTTGCTTTGTCTTTGGTGCCACTGTAGAAGCAGGAGCCGAAGCAACTTTGGCTTCCGGTGTTGGAGCAACTTGTTCCGTCTTTTTGTTTTCCGTGTCCTTGGATGCTGTTGCAGACGGTTCCGTCTTGTTGTTGTTGTTGTTTTTGGCAGCCAATAGAGCCTTGAGACTCATTGCCGCAGATTTTGGAGCTGCCGAGGACGATGCCGAAGCATTGCTTGGTTGGCTGCCCGATGCATCGGCCTTGACCACCTTGGTCTTTTTCCGTCGGGTGGGTCGCTTGTGTTTGGGGGCAGCCGCCACTGGTGGTGCAGCATCGTTTGCGTTGCCTTCTCGCTTTCGAACATAGGCAATAATTTCTTTGGCACGAACTGCCGATCCCGAACTCACTACCCAGTGATCGATCACCACATTCTCACCCGGTATTACCACATCCGTCTTGTTTGGTTGGCCGTCGTTCTCCTTTGGTGCCTCCATTGTGTGTGGATGCTGGGTTCCAAAACCGACCACTCTTGTGATGCAAAAATAATGTTCTTTCACTTGATTTGTAGATGGACAAATACTGAATGAAGTGGGGAAGGAAAGGACAAAGGCGTTCGAGAGTTTGAATGGTGCCCTTGAACTTCACAAATGCATCGAGTTCAAAATGACAAACGGTATGAGAACTCGACTTTTGAAAACGGGATTTAGTTTTTGAAATATCGGAGCGTCTGTCTGTAGTCCGTGCGCATTCATTTCTTGTTGTTGTTGCTATTTCAACTGCTCGAAAGGACCTGAACCAAGGGGTAGCAGACGATAACATCTCTTTTTGCTTCTAAAGGAGGAGTCCTTCAATTGGTGCTCTACCAGTTCAGTGATAATACAATCGGTTATCGAAATAAAACGTTACTATACTAGAATCAATGCGAAACGAAAGTGTGCTACCACACAGCAAGATGAATCAAAATTAAGAATCCTTGTTTACTATAAAAATAAAAGATCGAACCGAATCGATGTGCAAAATAACGTAGTTCTGGATCTTGCAATCGTTCTTGTCGAGAATATCTTCTCGTCCTTTGTGGTTTTCAATGTTTGTCGTTTTGTTGGATGCACGATCCTTTGGTTTTTGCCGGGTTTAGTTTGCGACTTCCCAGTTCAGAGCCATGGGATCGGCAGCTGTCTCCTCCTTCTTATCGTCATGTCCATGATCGTGTCCATGATCGTGTCCACCACACTTGGAATGGTCATGCCCGTGGTCATGCCCATCATCGTGCTTCTTGTGGTCGTGCCCGTGATCGTGTCCATCGTGCTTCTTGTGGTCGTGTCCGTGCTCGTGTCCATCGTGCTCCTTGTGGTCGTGCCCGTGATCGTGCCCACCGCACTTGGAATGATCATGCCCATGGTCATGCCCATCATGCTTCTTGTGGTCGTGTCCGTGCTCGTGGCCATCGTGCTCCTTGTGATCATGTCCGTGCTCGTGTCCACCACACTTGGAATGGTCGTGGTCGTCGCCCTCTGCGTGATCCTTGTGGTCGTGTCCGCTGTTGTTTTATATCCAAAGAAAGAGTTGGGGATTTTAATAGAAAACAGATATGAGAACGAAATAAAGATTCCCATGGAAGGTTCCATTGTAATTTCTCCGCTCCAAGCTTGACAGCATGTTTAAGATGCCGTCCGCAAACAAACAAATTAATCAATTCACAAGATCTCAAACAGAACAAGCAAGAGTCTTCTTGTGCCAAACGAATACGTACTGGTCTTCGGTACAACGGTGCTCTCCGTGGTAATGAGCGTTTGGATCGTCGTCCTTCGTAGCACGGATCTCGCTTTCCTTTTCCTTAACCTCCGCGCGAAGGGTTCCGATGTATCCTCGAAGGATGACCTGCTGGGCAGGAGTCAGCTCGCCGAGGCAGGTCTTGACTTTTTCGGGAATTGGATCGACCATGGTTGCGTTTGAAAAACAGTTGTTCGGAATGTCTGTGTGCTGACAGCTGTTGGAGGGTTTTGATCGAAAAATATGTCGAAGATTGCGGGAGCGCGGGGTTTTGGAGGCTGGCCGTAAGCCACGGAGAACCTTTTTTGGCCTATTGAGACACGATCAAACGGGACTTCAATTAAGCCTATTTACAAAAACTAAAGTTGAAAGCTACTACTGGAAAGCTCTTAGCTTTTTTTGAACACCAGTTGTTGATTATAAAATATTTTGGTGTGATGAATGAATAAATTTGTTCTTGTCGATTTAGCTGCAGGGGACAAGAGGGTTGAATGGCAAATCGCGGACAATAGCCTGCGTCAAAAACCCAAGGTAGAACAAAAACATTATTCCACCCAACACCTTTGTCAATTTCCAACCTTGGAAATGAACGGCAATAATGACAAGAACCAACATTCCGATCAGGATCAATAGCGAAATCACGAGTCCCTCCGCCCCGATCTGCGTGAAACGAAAAAAATGGAAAACATACTATGGTTAGGGTGCTATATCATGACCGGAACAAAATCCAAACATTGCGTTTCAAAAATCACGTACCTCGACAGGCTTTGCACTGTTCACAGCCGAATATATGATCCATGGCACAGGCAGACCCACTAGAATATCAAAGATGTTGCTACCAACAGACGATGACACAGCCATGTCACCTTGTCCACGTCGAGCAACAATCACACTCGAAAGCAAGTCAGGAACGGATGTTCCCGCTGCCAGTACAGTCAATCCCATCAACGCATCAGGGATTCCAAATGTAGCACCAACAATTTCGGCCCATTCGACCATGAAATACGAGAAACCTCCAATCCAAGCAATTGATAAGAAAAAGGAAATGACGCACCACTTCCCGTTGCCTGGTCTTTGGACATCAGGAATTGTTAGTGTCAAAACCAATACAAGAGGAACCGTAAGAATGTACCATACCCAACTTCGGAAACTTCCGTCGTCTGGGGGACTGATATTGTCCCAGACTCCTTCAATGTCGTCTTCGATCATTTGTTGCTGGCGTTGATAGAGCATTGAAGTTTTGTACCAAACGCTAAATTCGTCAAAAGTGATCTCATTCGGATCTCCGTGATTGTACATCTCTTCCAGAGCTGATCCCACATCCTCGTCTGTGACATGAGGATCGAGAGTCGCGAGCAAAGTTTTCAACTCCTCTTTGTCAATCGATTCGGACTTGTCTACATCAATCGTGTCGAAAACATGACGAACCTGGCTGATGATTCGCTCTTCGGATTTGACATACCATTCGGTAAATTCTTTGTGACTGATCTGTAGGTCCATTCGCAATTTGTGCAGTTTTCAAATTTGGTTTGGAGCAAAAAAGTTAGGCAAAACAATTCGAAAGGTAATGTACAATGGAAACCACATGAATGCAAAAAACACGTACCACACCGTCGCCATTGGTATCAAGCTCCTTAAAGACCTCGTTCAATTCGTCTGGAGTAGCATGGCACTCCAGCAGTTTGAAAAGTTCTTCCAATTCTTCGCCATCAATGTGTCCATTTCCATCTTTGTCGATCGTTTCGAAAACGTGATCGGCATCACCAATAATCTTTGCAACCATTCCCGTACCGGCCGTATCAGCCCACGAACCGGGATTCTTAAGCAGTTTCAAAATGCCAGCTCGGAAGTTTCCTTGCCAAAGGAAATGAGGGGAGTGCGGAACATTCTTCGAATGCTCGCTGCTGTTCATTCTACTGCCAACGCTTACCCCACTCTTGCTGCTCTTTTCCGATGACTCTCTCTTCAATTCGGGTTTCGTCTCTGCGGCCTCATCATTATTGTCATCACCATCCTCGTCTTCGTCGGGATATTCTAGGACTTTTCCTGTGAGTATCGTGTACAGATCCTGGTTCTTCCACATGAGCAAACAATATCCAATGTATAGCACTAAGAGAACAATAGATTCCCAAAGATCGATCTCATTCGGCGTGACAACACCAGTAAAAATGGCAAGCATGACAAGACCAAAAGTGTAATACGTCGAGTCGCGGAATAGCGGCCACCAGGTCAAAGTCAAGACTTCCTTTGCGAGCAACGAGCACATTCCGATAACAAATAAAACGTTGAAAACCGCGGAACCAACAATGGTACCGAAACCGATTTCAGATTGTCTGAAAGTACCAATGAGAGAGGTAGCAAGTTCAGGAGCAGACCCACCGGCTGCCATCAGAGTAGCACCTGTGATCAAAAACATGGATCGAACAAATGACAGAGGTCGTGAGTGTTTGTACTGTGAGTAACCCTCCAACTTCGAACCCATACTGCAACTTACCGGCAACGTCCATGCTCAAATTCATTCGGTGTGGACCAGACAGTTCTTCCAAGGCCGGAACGAAGAATTCATCGCAAACAATAGCAAGCGCGAGGAAGGTGTAGAGAATACCGAGAATGTAAAGCAGCAATTCCCACCAAGTGCCTGCGGTATTCACACATTCTGCCACTTCTTCTTCCAAAAGTCGAAGTTCCGACCCATCTTCCGACGGCCCAGTGGCCGAGGAAATAACGTGAAAGACACCGTATCCCATGAGCAAGGCTCCAAACGCCATTGTTTGAACGGCGGCTCGGAGCTGGTTTTTTCCGCGCAGCGTGACTCCAAAGGGAGTTTCAAAGACAACATCTTCTTTCTCTTTTCGGGAGTTCATTCGGTTCTTGCCGCTCGATTCGAGATCGGCCACTTGTCGGTCGGACTCGGCATCGGCATCGGAATAAGTTCCCATAGGGAGAGAACCGTAGCTCTGTGATGATAACACCATCGTCTCAATTGTGTGTGTATATATAGTTTATTTCTGTATTCAAAGTATGCGAAGCCAACTTTGGTTTTGTTCTTCCCAAGACCGTTTCACCCAAGACCGTTTCGCAAGATATCAACGACCCCTCTCGTTGATCTTTCTTCTCGAGATACTTTCAACTTTCCAACTTGTTCAACCAATGATTGTAAAAGTCTATACTATTTGGTTTGATAGACTTTGTCTTTGTTCGTGTTTGATTTACAAAGAGATGTTTCTCACGAAAGGATTAGCATCCACAAACAACGATTGATTGTTCAACGGATTGAGGTCGTATCAAGACCGAAGAGAAAAACCACGAGACACGAGGGTCTTTTTCCGGCAGCGGCTTGAATAAAAAACCGATTATCTAACAACAAAAAGCCACTCGAGGTGAGGCACGTAACCGCTCAGTAACATAAATACTGTTTCACCTGCTACGGAAGACCTGAGCCAGTAGGGACGAGCCATTCAATATGAGGTTTTTGTTTTTAGTGGTTTGAAGGTCTTCCGAAATCTATCTTTGGGGAAGAAAAAATTTCACAGCTGTCAGTGACGGACAAAAAATAGAAAATTAAAAATTAGTTTACCGTAGCAACCAAAAGACTAATCTTGTTCCTTATTGTGAAAACCTTCGTTTGAAAATCGCCAAGATTAAAACCGCCATATTCACTCGCCACTCGGAGTCTTGGAGGAAAGAATTTCACTTAAGTGGGTGCCATGGGAATTGAGGAAAATCCAACTATATATTTCGCTCACTTGCGCGTAGGCATAAACGTTAGAGTCGCTTTTAATCGTAATTTGAAGTAACGGACGCTCGTCCAGTACCAGGATTTGAGGTCTCATGCGTTGAGTGCAGTCCACTCCACGAGGAGTTATGAAAAATAAATCGTTCCACGACTGGTAAAAATGAGATTCTATTCTTCTTCTTGCATTTTGCACTGCTTGCTTTCCGATTCCAACATTCATTCGACTGCATCCTTCACTTTGACAATGACGGGGTCTCCACATTGCCAATAGTAGGATATGTTGAGAAACTGCCCTCCTTTGATTTCTGGCAGATTGCTTCCATCAAGCACTTTGCAAGAGTACTCATCCTCTCCATCAACAACCACGATGTTGAGCGAATACTCGCTCCTGTTTCTTTCGTCCGAATCAATATCCCCAATGAGTCGCACTCTTACAAGAGCATCTCGAACATTATCGCTGTCGTCATCGAGTTGAAGATTTTGTGCAGGTCTACCCATTAGGGGTTTACGAACCAATTTCTTTAGTTTCGATTCGCTAATGAATCGGGCATTTGCCCTTTTCCCTCGACATGATCCGGTATTGGTGATCTCGCTGGTGAGATTTCCTTTACTTTGTTCTTCGTTGGCTCTACTGGTGGGTGTTTCGTTCGACGTCGAATTGCTATCATTTTCGTTTGATGACAAACACCTTTGCAGTTCCCTTTTGACCCATGGCTTGGGTCCGCGCTCGAGAAAAATATTCATCAGATTCTCGATCGCCTTTGCTCTCTTTACCTTGTCTGGCAGATCGCTGTCGGCCAAAAACTTTAGAACAGTTCCAAACGTATTGTCGTTCGGTCTCATTTTAGGATTTGTTTCCGATTGATCAATCAGATCCCTCAGTAGAGAAGTAATCTTAGTTACAGACGATGGGTCCTTGGCGTACGACCAAGCCTTCATAACACAGTTGTAGCTGATGACATTGGGTTGCAGATTTGGGTCTCCCGAATCCATCATTCGTTGCAGCAAGTATTCGGCACGTTCGGCTGCCGAAGTACTTCTGCCATACGCAAGGCAGTCCAACACAACGCTGTAATGCACCACATTGGGTTTCACAGCCAATACTCCGTCTTTGTAGAATTGTTCCATCCTAGTCAACAGTTCAATTGACCTGTGGGGTGCTTCCGAAGCTCTGGTTTGGGTCCACGCTTTGAGAACGTTCGTCAGTGTAATAAGAGTTGGTGATGCCCCACCCGAGGCCATCGAGCCATCCACCATTTCCAAAAATAAGGCTTCGGCGCGTTCTCCATTCCCCGCATTGGCCCATGCCGATATGGCAGAATTCCAACAGGCTGCATCTGGTTTCATGCTGGCATCTCCGTCCCGCTCCATGTGTTGCAGTTCTCTGAGCATCCATTCAACTT
>JACLAC010023789.1_pt1 | contig 11956 bp, 8 predicted proteins | sample 8027881 | NCBI WGS metagenome assembly JACLAC01 (sample SAMN15725517, study PRJNA655200) | protist metagenome | isolation source: fluorescence activated cell sorting (FACS) single amplified genomes of... | place: Spain: Blaines Bay Microbial Observatory, Mediterranean Sea | collected 2016-01-19 | reverse complement strand
AGGATCGCAGGGAGGACAGGTCGGTAACTCTCCGTCACAAACGTCCGGAACGAACCATTTTGCGAAAAAGCAACCAGGAGCCGGTAACGTTAAGGGTGGTCCACAAAACGGTGACACCACTGCTGGTGGTGGGGAAGGAACAGGCGATTCGAGTTTCAAGTCAGTGGACCCCAACGTTGAGGACGGCGCTCAGGCCGCCAACATGGTCCTGAAGCGACTACAGAAGGACCTCGAAAGGGGGAAAGTGGACCAGGAATTCCTGGACGAACTGGGTTGGACGGAAGATCAGCTGAGGTCTTTCAGTGATCGCATTCAGCAGCAGTTGAATTCGCTGGCAGCCCCAGCTGAGGAAGGGGACATATCGGAACAACTCAAACGCCGGCGCACGGAAGAACTGCTGAAGAGCCTGGACCTGACATCAAAATCAGGTGAACGCGTTGGTAGTCGTGGTCGTGACCGAGAACAGCAGGACACGACATCGCGACGCAGCCCTCCTCCGTCTCGGTATAGGAACTGGCAGGAGATGTATCAGAAGTCGCTGAATGCGGGTGGTCGAAAATAGAATTCGAATCAAGGTACTGAATATGCAGCACGACGGCACATACATCTGCGACAGCTGTGGTGAACAGATCGTTATACCGATTGATCCCTCGGAAGGTGAACATCAGCAGTACATCGAAGACTGTCCGGTATGCTGCCATCCCAACGTGATTCGTGTGTCGCCTGGATCAAAGGGTGACGTTATTATAGACTGCTGGTCTGAGTAACATCCTGCAACTGGCGTCGGAGAGGCTGAAACATACTGCTCAGTCGTAATATCGCAAACGATCCGCGCCACGCCCTTAAGACAGCGCCAGATGTCTGCTAGCGAGGAAAGGCCTGCGTTCCGCGGCAGCGTGGCAGTAAGCCGAGTGGTTCGTGGACTTATCGTAGTCTATACAATGGTGGCTGTCTTGTTTGGCTTTCTTCAGCGACAACTCCTGTACGCTCCACAACCGGCGACCAGTCTTTCTGTCGTGGACTTCCAGGACGTGACTTCCATTTTCCCAGCGTCCATAGACGTCGCAGTTATGTGTGGCAGCGGAGTGACGCTTCGTGGCTGGCTGCTCCGCACGTCGGACGCCAGGGAAGGAACGGCGACTCGGCCGCTTGTCATATATTTTCACGGTAACGCGGGCAATCGAGCCGATCGTGGTGGGTGGTATGACATATTCCACGATGCTGGTGCCGACGTTCTTGCGATGGACTATCACGGATATGGAGATTCCGGTGGTACCATGACCGAGCGTGCGTTAGAACTCACCGCTGACGCGACATGGAAATTTGCTCTGGAAGATCTTGGTTATCGATCTTCACAAATCGTGGTTGCTGGCACGTCACTGGGCGGAGCAGCGGCCGTGTATCTGGCGTCGCAGCAGTCAGAATCCGGAAATAATCCTGCCGCCCTGGTGACAGTTGCGACGTTCTCATCCATGGTTGACGTTGCTCGCAGCCATTATCCATGGTTGCCCGTCAACGCGATTCTTGTTGACCGATACCCATCAGTTCAAAGGATTCCCAGAGTTTCCTGCCCGATCGTCGCAATACACGGTGACAACGACGCAGTCGTACAGCAGAAATTCGGGCGACGTCTTTTCGACGCAGCACCGTCTGTATCATCCGGCAACGTTGAAAAGAAATGGATCAACCTGCAAAACGTAGGCCACAACGATCTTCTGGCAAACGGCCGTGACAGCATTCGTCGAGAACTGAAAACGATAGTGGCCGCGGTCAACGAAGAATGATCTGCCGGAGCATTGCGATCCCACCTTCAGACGGGCATGACTTGCGAGTAAAGGCACCAGTGCCGATAGACCTGGAATACAGACCATGTGCCACCGATTCAATCTGACAGCGCCACCCGACAAGGTCGCAAGTTTTCTGGAATCATTCTCCGTTACGATGCTTCCCGAACTACTGCCGTCCAGAGACTACTATCCAACCTACGACGTCCTGGCGTTGCGAATGATGGACGACGACAAATGGACCGTTGAACCGCGATCATGGGGTTTTCTGCCGCAGGGCTGGAAACCGACTGCGAATGTTCGCACTCGGAAATCGTTCCAACGCGGAAAGATCAACGCAAGGTCGGAAACGGTTGATGAAACATGGCCATGGAAGTTCGCTTTTCCGTCGCAGCGGTGTGTTCTGCTGGCCAACAGTTTCTATGAACCATCCATAAACGGTGGTGACAATCGTTACGCTCTTCCGGACAACGAAGTGTTTTGCATAGCAGCACTTTGGGATCACTTCGTCGGGGATGACGGCAAAGGAACGCATGAAAATGTAGACAGCTGCGTCATGCTGACCACGGCTGCAAATGCACTGGTGGCTTCAACGCGCAAAGGGCGAATGCGGCAACCCGTCCTGATGACTGACGTCGCCGACATAAAACGGTACTGCTCGCTGGAAATAAGAGATCACGGACAAATCGCAAATCTGTTCACGCCGTGGCCCGATCACCGACTGCGATGTGCCGCCGATACGCCACAACTGTCGAAATAGGAGGTTCGCCCGGTGGAAAGCTGGCCTCAGGTCTGCAGTCAGCGCGGTGCTCTGGGCTTCACCTGTGTGACGCAGGATCCATGAACACGATGCTCGACGGATTGCCAACGGGAGTATAGTGCCCCGTGAAGTCGAGGCTTCCTTTCTCTCGATCAACGCGAAAGACTGCAATATTGTCTGCTCGTTGATTGCAGGAATAAAGGAATTGACCACTCGGATCAAAACTGAAGCTGCGCGGATAGTCTCCTCGCGTCCACTCCTCTCCAACGAACGTCAGTTCGCCGGACTTACCGACAGAAAAGATACCAATGCTGTCGTGCAGGCGGTTACCGGCATAGACAAAGCGGCCATCCTCTGACACCAATATCCCGGAGCAAAAATTGCTTCCGGCGTAACCAGGAGGAAGACTGGAAATCGTCTGCCGGGCGGACATCCGACCGTTTTCCGAATCCCAATCGAACAGGACGATGGTGGAACCTTCCTCCTGCAGCGAATAGAGCCAGTCGCCATTGGGATGAAAATGAAAATGTCGCGGACCATCACCCGGTGGCAGCGAGACATGAGGTGGATCGCTGGGTGTCAGCACACCCGTTTCATTGTTGAATCGCCAGACATAGATTCGATCCTGTCCCAGATCCACATGCAGCACGAAACGTCCCGAAGGATCAGACTCGATCATGTGTGCATGAGTCTGGTCGTGACCGCTAAAGGCAAAACTACCAGGAGCAGCATTCGTGGCTCTGGTGGGCCCTACATCCCCAACATCTTTTTTGAGATCCGTCATCCTGCCCAGACGACCGTCCGCAAGAATCGGCACAATTGCCACACAGCCACCGAAATAATTGGCCACCAGAACGAATCGCCCCGAAGGATGCACGCTCAGGTGAGCCGGCCCTTTGCCACCGGAACTTACCGAGTTCAGCAACTTCAGCGTCCCGTCGACAGGGCTAATCGCAAAAGCACTGATCGATCCGGCTTCTTCAGCGCCGATTCTTTCGGTTTCATTCGCCGAGTACAGGCAGGTTCTATTCTCATTGAATGCCAGGGCGCTGGGACTGCTACCCATTTCCTGGAGGCCAGCTGCCGTCAAGGCCCCTGTGCCACGATCAACGTGAAACAAATGAATCCCTCTGCCGTTGCCTGGCGGCAGGTCCACCTGCGTATCCCGCATGTTCTGCAGGGGAGACGTATACGTTCCCACATACGCCATCAGTGGCCGTGCGACTTTACCTGGCTGTGCACCAAGCCTGGAACCGGCAAGCATCGAAACCGCACCCGCAAGGACAGATGTAGTTTTCAAAAACAAGCGACGGTTGTGTGTTGGTGGAATCATGATGGCGTGCTGCGGAGGGAAACGTGACAGTGAGGGACCGGAGTATGAACTCTGCCTGACACTGTGGCAAGCGCTCTGATCAGCAATAGCAATCCGGACGCTCGCGCAACAACGACCGCCGCTGTCCGACATTAGTCAACGTGCAGCAGGTGGGTCGCAGCCTCGGCCGCAGCAGTCGGATCCGGAAGCCGGTGAAGCGGAACCATATTCAGAAAAAGATCGACCGTGCGTTTGTCATATTCCTGCAGGTCCGTCTGGCGGGCTGAATTGTGTTTGGCTCCGGCCACGTACCAGACCGTGCTGTCGCCACCGATCAACGCCTGAATTCGCTTACTGTTTTCGCGCGGCACGTAGGAGTCTCGTTCACCAGCGATCAAGAGCACCCTGCGCCGACCTAACTCAGACAGGGAACGTTCCAGTATCGGGTGTCTGACATGTCGACGTATTTCGCTGACGAAACGTGCCAGTCGACAGGAAATGTGAAGATGCCATTCGGGGAGATAAAACCATCGAGGTGTGGAGTACTGCACCCAACGCGCCGCGTAAAGAACCATCAGCGTGTCTGTCGTAAACGCGCTGTCCGCCACAACACATTCCACCCCGCTATCCTGCCCGGCAACGGCCAGTGCGACATTGGCACCACGACTGATTCCCATCAGGCCAATCGCCAGTTCACCCAGGGCCGAGTGAGAACGCACGAATCGCACCACTGACTCAACGTCGCTGACTTCATATTCCGTGTACCAGTGAAGGGGCTCATAGCCCTGCATGGAATCACTTTCCCCCTGGCCCCGGAAGTCAAAGGCCAGAATCGCGAAGCCGGATTCCAGCAGCCCCTGGCAATACTCCATCGCCATCCAGTGGGTTCCCTGAAATTCCGGGCAGAAGATCACGATCCCGAGCGGATCCTCGGAGGGCATATGCAGTGCACCCCGCAGAGTGAGACCGTCAGACGTGGGGATGGATACTCGCTGGGCGGATTCCCCGGGCTCCACGGGGGCCACGTTGAACGGCAGGCGCCGTTCAAAGATCGGAACAATCACGATGATGGAGAACACATGGATACTTAGTTCCAGTGCCACAATCACACCGAGCATGATGTAAGCAACTTCCAGATTCAATTCACACTCCTCAAAACACCGAAACGCTCGCTGTGCATGTCTCTGCCATTCACATTTCGATTTACGTCACATCAGATTCACACGATTGCAGACGTCTGGGGAGAGGCCCATTCCGGCAGATCCGCCAGTCCGCCTCCACAGTAAATATGATGCCACAGCTGCGTGCTGATCACGCCCGTCAGCCCCATGTCCAGAACGAAACGCTGAAACGAAGTTTTCGCGCGTTTCAGCTGTACGCGGCGAGCTCGTTCCACGCCGTGCGGATCAAACAGGCCGGTCGCACGCAGTGACTCCGGGCTGAGCAGCTGATCGACCCATATCGGACGTTTTTCACCCAGAAACGTGCCGGAAAAGTCAGCTCGAAACATGGTCTTGGGGCGGCTCGCAATCTGCTGCGGTAGAATCCGTTTGGCGGTCTCACGCAGAATCCGTTTGTCCGTCAGACCTCGCAACTTGAGACGCGGGTCGATGCTGGTGCAAAAGTCAACTACACGCTCGTCCAGAAACGGAAACCGGCCTTCTGTCGATCCGTTTCTGAGTGACCGGTCACCCTTGGCACTCAGCAGCATTCCCGGCAGCATGACACGTGATGCCGCATACAACGATTGATTCAGCGGATGCCAGCGTTTCATTCGGTCATGCTGGGGCAGCTCACTGAACGCTTCGTAATCGCCCAGCGACTCCCACATCCCCGGCGAATACAGCCATTCTCGCGAGTGTCGCATGATCTCCCACGAAATTTGCTGGGCAACACGAACCCCACCCATAGCTTCCCATGGCGGCAAACGACTCGTGCTGCCACCAACCAGCGTGCCAAACAAAAAACGCCGCGCGAGTTTGTGTAATGGACGACCGGTCCGCAACACTGCCTGATGAGCCTTAAACCAGACATAGCCAGCCATCAGTTCATCCGCACCTTCGCCGGTCAACGCAACAATGTTGCCGTCTTTCCGAGCCGCGTGCGCCAGACGAATCATACAAGCAGCCGATGTATCAAGGACCGGACTCTCCGCAGCACGAATGAGTTCGGGATAGGTGTTGGCGATGTCAGCCGACGACATACTGACCGTTGTTAAAGGTGATCCCAGCAGCGAAGAAGACTCGGCCGCCTGCGAACGTTCATCATTCGGCCCCGAACGATCGAGTCCGATCGTGAATGACGGAAGTGGCTGGTCATGCTCCTGACAGCTAAGGCCCAGAATCGTCGTCGAATCGAGTCCACCGCTGATGTAGCAGCACATCGGCATTTCACCAACCAGCCGGCGGCGAACAGCTCCTCGCAACAGTTCCTCAAACTCTTCGGCAGCCGCTGATGCACTCTGAAAACGACGCTCTTCTCCGGCATCAGGATAATCGAAGTCCCAATACTTGCGGATTTGCATCTGTCCATCCTGGACTTTGATGAAGTGCCCCGGCGGCAGGCATCGGATTCCTTCAAAACATGTACGTGTCTGCGGCATCGCAAAGAAGTTAAAGAAACAATCCAGCCCTTTGAGGTCCGGTCGGGCTTTGATCAATCCGGATGCCAGAAGCCCCTTGATTTCAGATGCCCAGATCAACCAGCCGTCCACTTCAGCGTAAAACACGGGGGATATGCCAAAGCGGTCCCGGCCCAGGATCAGCGTGCGATTTCTGGCATCCCACAGACTGACCCCAAACTGACCTCGGGCGTGATCAAACACAGATTCACCGAAATCTTCATACAGATGAACCCATGCCTCTGTATCACAGTGAGTCTGCAGCGTATGTCCCCGACCAATGAGTTCGCCACGCAACTCGGGGTACTCATACAACTCACCTTCATACGCAACCCAGACATCTCCGGTTTCGTTGGACAACGGCTGGCGCCCCTGGGCAACGTCGATCACCGACAGGCGTCGCACTCCCAACGCCACAGGGGCATCAGTGTGAATCTGTTCGTCGTCCGGACCGCGATGAGACATCGCTCCGGTCATCCGCAGCAACCGTTCGTCCGAAAATCGTCGATTACCCTGTAAATCTATCGCACCCGCGATGCCGCACATGAATGGTTATTCCTGAAAGCCTAATGTCACCAATACTGCCCTGACGACGGCAGCGTGCTATTTCAAAACCGTGTCGGGCAGCGGCAGGTGCAGATCGTTATACAGTCGCTGCACGTCTGATAAATCCAGTGACGAATGAACGGCACGATTCTGATCGCGACAGTCCGCGATAATCCGGCCAAAATTAGGAAATCCAATCTGTTGCAGCATCGACTGCCAGACATCCAGTTCAGCAGAAGCAAACCACCCGGCCGGCTTCTTCAGCACTCGCAGCAGAAACTCCCGCTCGTGTGGCGCCAGCTGATCGTGCAGCTCCGTTCCGAGAGTTCTGAACAGACCATTATGCGCCGATTCGTCCTTGCGATGGATTGCAGTTGTCAATACGTTGAGAGGCTGCACCCGGTCGGCTTCTGAAAGCAACTTCAGGTAATCACTGACCAGCATTTCAGATACGACAGCAGTCGCCACCTGCACCAGAATCTTCTTCCACGGTTCGGAGTGACGATCCTGTTCTGCGTGCATGGACCTGACCAGATCGAACTCCGGCAGCCGGACGTGGTCCAGCGCTCGTTGAATCCTAGTGACGTCACAAGCATTGGACGTCAGAAGAATATGGTACGATTCATCGACCAGCGCCTCTGCAATCGCTTCACGATATCGCCGTGCTGGAATGCCCGGCAGTACATCGTCAATTACGTGCATGCATGCCGGCGAGACAATCTTCGATTCAATAGCAATGGTCTTTGCGTTGTACGCGAGCCACCCGCAGGATAGTGCAGCCTGCCGAAATTCTTCAGGAGCTTTCACGAAGTCTTCGTGATCAGAAAACGGAAGCAGTTCCACCAGAAAGTCGGGCCGACACACGTCGAAAACGTGGTCCAGGCCGGGCTCCTCACGCTTGACCGCCGCCCGGTCCGGCCAGCTGGCAACAAACTTAGCAAATGGATCCGTCTCATCGCCCAAATGTGACAGTTTTGAGGCAGCCGTGACAAAGCCGCGCCACGCCCCTTCACTGCGCCCAGAACAGGACGTCGATCGTGACTCGTAATCGGAAACGGACATATGGGGGCGAAAATCAATGAATTTGTTGACGATTCTGCCGTCCGTGTAATGTATCTGAGTCTCTCCGTGCCTGCGGCAGTATCTGGCCCCATTTCGGCGACCTAACACTCATAAACCGATTTGATAACGCAGGCGGCGCGGAATCGCAAAGGAAAAAACCGCGATTGCGACAGTTGGGTACTATGCGAGATTTGCGGAGACTGTGATGACGTCGTCCCTCTCGGATTTCATCATCGGCGACCCGAGGCCCAGATCTCGCTTCACCAGACACAAACAGTTTCTGCCAGACGACTTACATCCCCCCTTTCGCTCTCGCCCCTGCTAACAACCAAAGATGCGTCACCAAATTGACGACAGTGATCTCACGCCCGGAGTATAAAGAGAACATCGCGGTGAATCGTATGTGCGATCGCTACCAGAACGCCCCTTTGCCTGCCAGTTCCAAAGCGAAACAAGATTCTGGTGATCATTATTGTCTCTGCATCAGGTCACTTGTAGGATCCTAATTCTGCCTGGTATTTGATGAAGTCGAAGAATATGAGCGAAGATCAGCAGCAGATCCAGAGATGTGGGTGGCTTGTTTGCTCAAACAACAGTTACGTCCATCCTGGCAGCGGCAATTCGATCGAGAAGAGGATCAGGGGATTGGAATCTAAGTCGTGCACCGCTGATGCAATACAGGTGTTTCCGTTGCCATTGGCGCCGTTTGAAGCGTACATGCTGACAGACCACCGCCACGATTATCCGATGCATTTCTATTTCCGGATGGAGCTGAAGGGGCATCTGCGCCCCGAGTACTTCAAGCAGGCGCTGACGGAATCCATTCAACGCCATCCACTTTTGCGAGCGAAAGCTCGGCAGCGTTTTGGGCGAGCATCCGTCTGGGAACCCAGCGACGGAATCTGTATTCGCCCATGTCGACAAGGATTTGCAGATCTGAGCCAGGTCCTGGAGGCTCCGCATATTGACGTGACAGCCGAGTCCGGATTGCGCACATGGCTATTCGCAGAACCCTCGAACACCGAATTGCTGTTCCAATTCCACCATTCCTGCTGCGACGGACTTGGCGCATTGATTTTCCTTGAGGATCTTCTGGTCACGTACCACAGAATTTCCGTCGGAGAAAAGGCGACAGACACTTTCGTGCGTAGTCACGGCCTGAAGTCCCGGGGCATGATTCCGCTCACGGCAGTACAGGCCGTCCGCAAAATTCCGCTCGACATGAAGGATTTCTTTCGCATTCTTCTGCGTCGACCTGCCATTGCGACGTTGGCCGAAAAGCCTGAAGAACACAACGCCGATCGTCGACTTTCAGCCTTTCTGAGCCATCAGTTCTCACCAGGCGAACTGGCTGGCCTGCTTGCAGAAGCCAAGGCGCAGTCATCCACGCTGAACAACATTCTGATGAAAGATGTCTATCGCGCCATCGACCTGTGGATGTGTGAAGCCGGTGGAACTGCACATCGTTGGATCCGGATGGGCGTGCCCGCCAGCACACGCGTCCACAGCAGCGTTGAAAAGACATGCTGCAATCACGTAACAATCATGTTTCTGGATCAGCATTCCAGCGATATCCGCACGTCCAATTCGCTGCTGCATCAGATCACACAGTTGACTCGTTTTCATCGCGAATCGAACGTCTGGTACTCGATGCTACAGTTGCTTCAGGCTCTTGCCGCCGTTCCACCTCTGCTTCGACTATATTTGCGTACAAACCGCCGCATGTGTACGACGATCGCCAGTAATGTTGGTAGAGCATTTGAATCGTGTGCATTGCCACGAAAGGAAGGCCAACTTGTCATTGGTGACATGCTGTTGACATCACTCAGTTTTCTCAGCCCCCTGCGTCCGGGCACTGAGGTCAGCTTTGGATGTGTCACATATGGCAACGCACTCAGCCTCAGCATGCATTACAAACCGCACCGAGTGGGAGAGAAACAGGCCCGCCAGCTGATGGAGATTGTGGTCAACAACCTGCGAACGTCTGCGGGAGCAGGCTTGCCCGGTCGACCGGACGATTCGTAACACTCGGCCCGAAACAGTGTCGCTGGTTGGCGTCAAAGCAACCAACACGCATCTGCGTCTACTGCTCGACTTCACTTTCCAAATACAGACAGCGTTGCAGCGTCATCAGCGCGAATGACGTTCCGTAGGGCTGGTGGTAATCGTACAATGGGTAGTCCCACCAGGACCCGTCTTTCTCCTGACGATCCAGCATCAAACGGGCCAGCAATGGCTGATACGGACCACGGTCGCTGGCTGGCAACTGTTGCAGGGACACTGCGGCATAGTAATGGCCGAAATAATAAAAGTATCCAGCCACCTGCATCCATGATTCGTGCGGTACCGGTCGTTTGCGACCGATGTCCAGCCATCCGTTGCGAACATAAAGGCGGTATAGCCAGTTTTTCACAACGTTATCAGTGATTTTTTCGTCACCCCAGACGCGGAGCGCACAATTGCAGCACTGAGTGCGGCCTAAACTGCCACCCGGCCGGTTGATGCCTCGCATGGGCCGATACTGCAGGTACTCACCGTACAGATAACTGAAATCAGGTTTCCGTTGACGTTTCAACGCCGCGATTCCGCGTTTGAGGATTCGTTCTGGCGGTTCGACACCGATCGCCCTGGCCTCAGCCATCGCCACCAGCACCGCTCCGTTGACGAAGCTGATGGAAGACGACGTTGGCTGATTGGCCTGATAGCGAAAATCGTAATATCCCCATCCGCCGTCGACTGACTCGTACCGTGTCAACATGTCGTATTGCAGTTCAATCAGTTCCACCAGCCGTGCCTGTCGCTGCGAGGCAGCTTTGTGATATTGATGCAGTCGCACCAATGCCTGGATTGAGTAAGCGTGGCCCCAGATGTTGTAGATCGCATCGCCGGAAGCACGGCGCAGATCAGCAAGATGTTCCAGCAACCAATGTTCGGCACGTTCAATCGCTTCAGTAACGGGTTCTTCGTGCGGGGCTGTTTCCAGCAACGCGCTAATACACAGTGACGTCGTGGCAGCGCGAAATGCGTGATGCGCACCTGGCACCGGCGCATAAATGTTCAGCCCTTTGGTACGCGTTGCCGATCCCCATGATCCATTTCGATTCTGGTCGGCCAACAGAAATGCAATCCCCCGCTGAATCGAATCTCGAATTGCAAGGTTGCCGGGTGCGTCCACTGCCGGAAGAACCGGTGGCCGGCTGAAATCCAGCGGATTGCGCAAAATATCCTGGCGCCCTGTAGTCGCGTCCTGAGCAGACGACAAGCTGAGGATCTGCGTCAGAAACAGCAGACAAAGTAGATAACATCGAACGACGCGCATTGATAGTAGCTCCGGGAATAACAGGGCATTGACCAACGGTCAGCATCGGCGACTATTCCTGGGCTCCCTGATTCTGCCGATTCCCGTCCTCCGGATTTGCCGGCACGGAGAATTCAACATCGCATGTCATCATTGGCACGATCAAAATGTCCTTTCTGTGTCGAAACGTCACCACGCAGTCGTACTTCGTGCCCGCGAACGGGACGCGTGAAACGGACTTGACCGTAGCCATGAAAGACACGTCAGGAAACGCTTTCGGCTTAACCATACACTTGGCTCCCACGACCACTGCCTGCAGCTTGTCCTCCGACAAATCGATCCGAACACGCAAGCGTCGCGTATCAGCGACCGTTGCAACTGTTTGATTATTGATGACGCCCGAGCCTGCCTGCAGCGAACTTTCCTTGTCGCTTAGCTTTCCGCGTTGAAGCATACCGTGAATGAATATTCCGTCGTGAGGTGCCCGCAGTACTACCTGCTTCCGCTCACGCTGCATCTCTTTAAGCTTCTTTTCTGCCTCATGGAACTGGTCACGTTTCCGGGTCAATTCGAT
>JACLAC010010835.1_pt1 | contig 11960 bp, 5 predicted proteins | sample 8027881 | NCBI WGS metagenome assembly JACLAC01 (sample SAMN15725517, study PRJNA655200) | protist metagenome | isolation source: fluorescence activated cell sorting (FACS) single amplified genomes of... | place: Spain: Blaines Bay Microbial Observatory, Mediterranean Sea | collected 2016-01-19 | reverse complement strand
CCGGATAGTGTACGTCAACAATCTTGGTCAGCGTCTCGCGGTCGGGGAAGGCGATGTAGTGGAAGAAACAGCGGCGCAAGAATGCGTCGGGCAGTTCCTTTTCGTTGTTCGAGGTGATGATGATAATCGGCCTTTGCTTGGCCTTTACCACCCGGTTCAACTCGTAGACAAAGAACTCCATCTTATCGAGTTCGAGCAGCAGATCGTTGGGAAATTCGATGTCGGCCTTGTCAATTTCGTCGATGAGCAAAACCACGCGTTCGTCGCTGTCGAAAGCGTTCCAGAGCTTTCCTTGGACGATGTAGTTACCGATGTCGTGCACCCGCTCCTCGCCCAGCTGACCATCGCGCAAGCGGCTAACAGCGTCGTATTCATAGAGCCCCTGACGCGCCTTCGTGGTCGATTTGATATGCCACTGGATGAAGGGCGCACCCAGCGATTGGGCAACCTGTTCAGCCAGCATGGTTTTGCCCGTTCCCGGCTCACCCTTGACCAGAATAGGTTTCTCCAAGGTGATCGCGGCATTGACTGCCATCATTAGCCCGTCATCAGCGACGTAGGCATCGGTCCCGGTAAAGCGCGTGGTCATGGGAAGTCTTTCCTCGGTTCAGTCTGTCGGTCGGCAGGGGGAGCTCAGGCGGCGCGGCGTATGATCACGCTGCCAGCTGAGTAGCCTGCTCCAAAGGAACACAGCACACCCAAATCTCCAACGCTTAGATCACTAGAATGCCGATGAAACGCAATAATACAGCCCGCGGATGAGGTGTTGGCAAATTCATCTAACACCACTGGTGCCTCATCCTCATCCGGAACACGTCCCAGGACCTTGTTGGCGATGAAATCGTTCATGTTCTTGTTGGCTTGATGCAGCCAGAATCGGCGCACGTCATCGGCGGCCAAGTCATGTTCACTCAGGTGCTCACCGATCATTTCCGCGACCATGGGCACCACTTCCTTGAACACCTTTCGCCCCTCTTGCTGGAACAGCAGGTCCCATCCGGTGCGCTGATCCGCTTCTGTGCGGTTGAGGAAGCCGAAGTTGTTGCGGATGTTGTTCGAGAACTGAGTTTTCAGCTTCGACCCCAGCAGGGACCAGACGGGCCCAGCTGCCCGCTCCACTGCCAAGTCTTCGCGCTCGACGATCACGGCTGTACACACGTCGCCAAAGATAAAGTGGCAGTCCCGGTTTTCCCAGTTTAGGTGCGCCGAGCAGATTTCCGGATTGATCATCAGAATCCGCCGCGCCTGGCCCGAGCGCACTGCCGCCGCTGCCATGTCGATGCCAAAAGTTGCTGACGAACAGGCCACGTTCATGTCAAAGGCCCAGCCTGTGTCCATCCCAAGTGCAGCCTGAATCTCGATCGACATCGCCGGATAAGCGCGCTGCATGTTCGACGCCGCGCAGATTACGCCGTCGATATCGGCGATCTCCAGCCCTGCCGCCGCAATCGCATCGCGCGCCGGTTGGATTGCCATTTCGGCCTGAATAGAAAGCTCTTCATTTGTGCGCGTGGGCAGCGAAGGTGCCATTCGGGCAATATCCAGAACCCCTTCTTTGTTCAGCACGTAGCGCGCGCGGATCCCACTGGCTTTGACAATGAATTCGTCCGAAGACGGGGACAGCGCCTCCACCGTGCCCGCTTCGATCGCTGCGGCGTTCTCGGCGTTAAAAGTCTCAACAAACGCATTCAGCGCTTCAACCAACTCCGCATTGGTGATGGTATTGGGCGGCGTGAACAACCCGGTCCCGGAAATAGCAGCAGAATACATGCGCGCGAGCCTCTTTTCCCATAGTCACTGGCTCGCTTATGCCGCAATTACGCCGCCCTGCCTAGAAGCGGCGCTTTCGCTCTGCTGTCATCTTTTTCGCACCAGGAAGAAGGAACCATCGGGCGCCTGATAGGCCTGAAAGCCTTGCGGCACAGCAAGTTGGAAGCCGGGCGTCACTGCCACGGGGACCGATCCCGCTGGAAAAGCAATGGTTTGACCGGGGATAAGTTTCCGCACCAGAAGGGGTTTTAGCTGATACCCGCCTTGGTTTCCTAACCGCTTTGTTGGGGTTGAGTGACCAGAGGTGCTGCCATAGTCCATAGGCGCTTCGTCAGGCTGGGAGAATGCGCTGTCGTCAAAATCGTCAAAGCCGCTATCGCTCCCAACATCGTTATCGGCTTCGTCGACTTCATTCCAGGCAGCGAGTTCTTCAGGCGTAAGATCATCAAGAAAATCGTCGTCCCACCCCTCCTCGTCATCATTCGCCAAGCCTTCGGCTTCGAAATCGTCTGAGGACGCGAAGTCGTCTATTTCAAAATCAGCGCGGGCCTCCTCTTGGCCGTCAAAGGTGTTGTCCGTGGCGGCAATCAACAACTCGCCGTCACTGGCCGGCGTGAAGGCTGTTGTGGACAGAGCGCTGGTAACCTTCTCATCGGTTGTCGTCATGAAAAGCCGGTCTCCAGCCTCCATTGTGTCACCTGCCGCAATCTCATCAGTGGTTGTCTCCGCGAGGTTGGCCGGGTCAGCCTTCCGCAACTCAGTCAGCTGTTCGAGCACCGTGGGTCCGGCGGCTTCCTCCTTAAATTCAGCTGGTGCAATCACAGCAGCGAAGGAGAAGTCCATCTGCTGATCGGTATCACGGTCAATCTCAGCCAACCCAAAGGGCCGGAATTCCGTGAGCGACTGAGGGTCCATCCCCGAGACGAAGAAGCGCATGTCCACAGCCACCGAAACCGTCTCTCCCGCCTCTATCACAGGGACAATGTCCAACATCATGGGAACCGATGTAGCGTTGTACCCTGGCGAGGGAACAAAGCGGCTGGTTCGAATGGACTGATCGACAACGTTCACGGGTGAGTCCAAACCAATGAAGTGGCTCTGCAAGACAGCCGGAAGCGGCAGTTCTACCAGCACGTTCTGCGCGGGCGCAGTTCCCGTGTTCGCAACTGTGGTTTCCACAGTCAGGAGCAGTTCCGCTTGCTCGCCGACGCCTTCAATCTCGCCGCTAAGCCGGGTTGCGATGTCAAGACGGCCAAAACCAACCGGCGTGGCGTCATTGCCTTCTTCACCGTCACCATCGGCGTCGATGCCCATGGTGGAAAACGTGTCGGCGGGGTCGCCGATCACTGTGTCGAGTTGGCCATCACCGCTCAAATCAATCCGCGCAAAGCTTGCCGCGCGGTTCATCAAAGGTTCGGCGGTCTTGCTGTGATCCACGGTAAAGGTGATTTCCACCTCTACCTGCATGCTCTCACCCGGCTGCAGGATCGCATCACCACCCACGAAGCGTTCAACGTTGTTGATGTTAACGAAAGCGTCCGGGATGTCCGACGCGGTGAAGCTGGTTGATTCGGTGTCCAGAGACAACACTTGCACGTCCAGAATATCCACTACAGCACTGTTTTCTAGGAATAAATCCGCCATCGCCAAGTCGTGCAACACCATGCCGCCGGTATTTTCGAGGGTGAACTTAAACCGGGTGGAAAGGACTTCAGGGTTTTGATCTTCCGAAACCGGTCCAGGCAACACCGTTACTGCCTTCAGCAGGCGCATTCCAGGCAGCGGTGTACTGTCATTCACTGGATTTTCGTCACCATCTTCGTCCAACGCGCCGCCCTTGAAGTCATTGTCCGAGCTAAACTGGTATTCTTCGCCCGCCACGCTCGCAAACAGATCTCCACGGATAGACAAGGGGGCGAAAACCTCCAAAGCGTCTTGATCGTAGTGAACCGTCAAACGAAGCAATGCCGTATCTTTGGGACGCAAAGCTGCGCCGGGCAGGAACACGCGGTCGGATCCGGTTAAGCCTGTGAAAATCGGGCTGACCGCCATCCACGAGCCGAGCTTGGCCGGCGGAACCTCGAGAACCGGCTTGCCAACAATGCCAACAAACGCCGCGCCCAGGTGACGTTGAACATCCACCATCAACGAAAGGTCCTTGAGAACCTTGTCCCCGGTATTGGTCATGGCAAAGACGATATCGGCCTCAAGCTGATCGCTGTCAGGGCGCTTTCGCAGGGCGATCAAATCGGTTTTCAGCCGCGCATCGACCATGCCTTCATCGGCGGTTTGCGCCTCATCTGCGGCGATCAGCGTTTGCGTAAAGTCCTGATCGGCTTCGACGGCGCTATCGTCGAGCAACGTGGGGTCGAGCACAGGATTGAGCATCGGAGCCGGCTTGGTTTCAGACGTGAGCACAGTCCCGGTTTCGGGCTCGGGAACAGTCCCGGTTTCGGGCTCAGGAACAGTCCCGGTTTCGGGCGTCAAAACTGGCGAAAACTGCGCCTCTTCTGTCAAGGCTGCGAGGGCAAGGTCTTCTTCGTTACCGGGCGCTTCCGGGGTCTCAGCCAACAAAGGCATTGGTGCGATAGGCTCTGAAACAGCAGGCTCTGGCAAAGCGAGTTGTGGTTCAGCAGGATCAGACGCAGCAGATGCAACCGTTACAGCCGGAACCTCAACGGCCGCCGCAGGGAGTTCTAGCACTGCAACATCATTGCGAAGATTACTGTCCTCAAGCAATTGGGTACTGATCACCATGATCAGCGGTTCGTCGGTGCTTACTGCATAGATATCCAGCATCGCAGTAGCCGACGCGCCAGCTTCCAACGTCTTGAAAAAGACCGCCTCATCCTCGCTCACGGTCCCGTCTACCGCTTCGAGGAAGATGTCATCAGCGAGACCAATATCGATGCGAATCTGCCCCGTGTTCGCGGGTCCGTCGTTAACCACCTTGAGCTTCACTTTTGCAGACTGTGCGCCTTGCCTGATCGCTGGTTCGATGGAAACCAGCTCTAGGGTCAGCTGCAAATCGGCTTGACGCGCTGGAACGATGATTCGCTCCTCGCTCTGCACCGGGATCATCGCCCAGATATCATTCAACCGATTGAAGCCCTGCCCTTTTTCCCAGGCGCCAGCGACGCCGCGCAAGGAATTGGTGGTGTTCACTAAATCACCGTCAAACCGGCCAAGAGGCGGCCCCAGGTTCCAGGAAAGATCCCCCGCCCCGTTTTTCGCCCCATTCATGCGCCGCAACCGGATGCCATTCTGGTTGGCCGGAATGTTGGCCATGGGAAAATGCATTTCGCCAATCTTTGACGAGAACCGCACCAGCAGGTCGCCATCAATCGCGTCGGGAACCACGATTGACGTTTCGCCCGAAGGCAGATTGGTTCGCGTCAGAAGCGGAATCCCGTCTGGGCCAGCATCAGTGCTGTCGAACAGCTCAACTGCATTGGCGCTCATCTCGCCCTCGATGGTCACGGTCAGGGCGCGACCTTGATCATCGAACTCTGTGCCGACCATGATTTGCCCTGTCTGCAAGGGCGTGTTCAACCACTCGGATCCCATCAGCGCGGACTCGGCTTTGGCCGGGAGGCTCTGGTCTGGCCGGGTGTAATACAGCTTCAGGGGCTGCTCATCGGCCTGGTCGGTGAAGGCATAGGGGTCCGTAACCCTTACCTGCTCACCCAGATGATCCAGCGGCGCGCCGCCGTAAATCGTCTCACCCGCTTCATCCATCAGCCCTTTTGGTGTGCCTAAGAGGTTGACGGTGCCAGCACTCAATCCATTCGTGTCGAGTGCGTAGACGTAACCGGCAAACGAGCGGCCAAACCAGATGGTGTTCCACGCCAGCCCGGTCTCAGGCTGATTGCCAATGATCCCGGCGAATGTCCGCAGATAAGTCCGCCCCGGGATCGTCAGGCCGTTCTCTGACGGGAGTGCCTTGGTCACGGAAATATCCCAGGCGCGCACCCAAAAGTCAGTTTCCTTTTGCGGTGACCACTCGTCCATAGCAGCGACAGGCTCGTAAGCCTGAGGATCGACCGCAGCGCTGGGCGGGATAAATTCGACTTCCCAGATACCGCCCAGGCCCGGTTCCACCAGAACCGTGCACGGATTGCCCGCCGCCGGGCCTCCCTTCTCAACCGCCAGGCTCGGGATCAGGCCTAAAGTCGTGTCACAGCGGCTCGACATGCCCGTTGGGTCGCGATAGATAATTTTGCCCTGTCCAATCCCCTGCGCAGAGGAGGCGAAATTCAGATACTCGCCTGCGTTCGCGTAGACGAAGTGGATTGAAACCGTATCGCGTCCGTCCGGGTGCAGAATGCCCAGCGATGGATCAGACGCCATCAAGGAGGCGCGATAGCCCTTGCCTCGCTTGATCAGGTCAGCCGATCCTTCGGCTGCAGCCTGACCGACCCCCAAAGCGATGCCCAAGCCCGTACCCAGCAGGCTCAAGGCCCAGCGCTTCCATCGACTTCGCGGCACGCGGTCATCTCGTTGGCTGTGCAAAGGATGCTGTTTCATCGTCTTCATCATACATTCGCCCTAAAATGCATTTGTCACGCATCGGAAGCGTCAGGACAGGTCGCATAATATGACGCGATCTGTCTTTTTCGCATTGATGGTTAAAGGTTGGATCAATTCGCGCAAAAAGCGGTCCAACCCAGCCAAACGGCTCAAATTTGCGTCGGGGCGGAATGTCACCTTTGCCCAATAATGTGCGAATTCGAATCGAGAACGAATCGAGTCGAACCCGATTTTGAACATTATAGGTTCGACTTTGGGGGCTTCGGGTACCTTTCTGTGGCCAAGCTGCGCATAAAACTGCGTTTCGGGGGAACCTCGAGGAAAGAACTTGATCTCAAGTGTTTGGACACCGCACACCCAAACCCGCACGTTGTATTTTTAGTGCGGCACTTATTCTTACGTTTGTTCCCGGGTCATTCATTTTCAGGATCCCTCTCATGTTTTTGTTCAATTCAAGCCCCGCCGCGTGCGGTGGCACGGCCGCTTTGTTGGCTGACACGTTTGAGCTCACCCCTCGACTCAGACTTCGCCGCAGACCTGCGCCGGCAAAAGCGGCATCTGGTGTGGCGTTGGGGGTGGCGCTTACTTTGGGTGCGGCGCAGGCTGGAGCGGAAACCAAGGCCGTCAGCGGCGGCGGTGATTCATTCTTGAGCGCCAGCAACCTGGACACAACTGAGCTGCCCGACGGTTCCATTGAGGTTACCCTCGCCAATGGCGAAACGATCACCGTTCCCGTCGGCTATTTCGGTTACGACAGCGGCCAGCTGTTCATTTCGGAAAAGTACCTCCCCTTTGAGCTCGCGCACGCGGCGTCGACCCCCCAACATGTCGGCGACGGCCTCTATTCCAAGGGCGGTATGGACGGCAGCGAGGTCCTGGCACCAACGGCCGGGCCGTCAACCTACACCGAACCTTCGACCTACACGGTGTATCATCCAACCATTCTGACACAGCTCACGGCGGCAGGTGCGATTGCCCTGGCCGGGGTTGCGGCGTGGTACGTGTTGACCAAAATCGGCGATGCGCCGGAATTCGAATACCCAATCTACACAACCTCATTCGAAGAAAATGACACTGGCACAGTCTTCACCGCCATTGCCAAGGATCTGGATAGCCCAGATCTGGTCTATTCGTTGCGGACCGATACCGAGACGTACGACAACGAACACTTCGAGATCGATCCTGACACTGGCGCGCTGACGTTCATCACCCCGCCGAACTTCGAAGCGCCCGCCGATGGCGACGAAGGCAACGTTTACGACGTGAAGATCGACGCCACGGACGCTGACGGCGGCGTCGGCTCCATGCTCCTGCACGTTACCGTAACCGACGATGCGACTGAAACTCCACTAACGGCGAGCTCAGCCGCTGACGACATCACGGGGACCGCGAACGCGGACGACGCGACATTGGATGCTGGCGCAGGGGCGTACACGGGTACAGTTTCACTGGGGGCCGGGCAGGATTACCTCGAAATAGCGGCCGATGCCTCCCTGGGTGCAGCGCAGCTGAACATGGGCAAGGACGACGACAAGGTCGTGATCGCACAGACTGGCGCGAACACCGCAACCGCGACCATTCAACTCGGTGGTGGCGATGACATTGTGGAGCTTACGACTGAACACAGCGGCCTCTACACCATCAGTCTGGGCACGGGATCCGATATCGTACGAATTTCCGCAACATCGCTGGCCGCAAATGCCTCGGTTTCGCTGTACACCGGTGATGACACACTGGACCTGTCAGCGTTGGACCTGACAACGGTCGATGAAACAGCTTACACGACCTCGGGTGCCGCCACAGCAGCACTCACGGGTGCGGATATCGCCTACGCAACCACTGCGGGTAGCGACACCTTCGTTTACATCGACACCGACGACGACGACACCGCAGAAATTACCATCCAACTCCTGGACCTGGTCAGCTTCGATACCGACTCGATTATGCTGTAAGGCCCTACCGAACCCGTCGTGCGGACGGTTGGGGGCGGGAGCAGCGTCACACTTGATGACGCTCGCTCCCGCTTTCGCCAATTTTGGATAATCATCCCCAATAGCTGCCTAAACAGGCGGCTTTTTTTATGCGTCAGCGCCCTTTCCTGTGGACTTTTTGCCTTCGATAGACGATTTTGAACGCATAATGCTTTGGTCAAAAAGACGGAAGCAGCGCGATAACGGTCACCAAAGATCGAGCGAGTATTGAGGGACACAATATGCGACAGCTTCCATCACAGGAACTGCAAAGCCGTACGGGTTCTATAAAGCTTCGAACAGGCGCCATGGGCGTTTCAGCGGCGGTGCTCAGCGCATCAATGCTGTTCGCGGGAAGGGCGGGCTCACAGCAGGCCGTCACGACAACAGAGTCGACCCAGCCGGTTTTGCCCGATGCCGCAGCAGCACTCGCAGGGGCCGCGGCTGAGCCCGTTCTGATCGCTACTTTCGGTGGTGAGGCAACCCTGCCAGCAACGCCACTGTCTGCCCTTCTGGGCGGTGCCACAATCGACCCTGAGACCGGCGCCGCGTCCGACCTCGCGGCTATCGCCGAAACTGGAACAGCAGCAGGGGCTGCGCCGAGTTACGCCCCCCTACCCGCCTTGTCCGCCTACCCGGCTGTTTCAGCACTGTTAACCAACGCGCATGAGCTCGCTCAATCGACCGAAGCGCCGGCAGATCAGACCGGGTCGTTCTGGCCTGAAGATCACTGGCGGGACGATGGTTCTAGCGGTAGCTGGCTCGACGGCCTGGTGTCGCTGAGCCTGTCCGGCGCGGCCGTTGCGATGATCGGCGGCGGCGCTTGGCTGCTCTGGCGTTACATCAACACCGAGCCCGAGTTTGACGATTCTATCGTTTATCTAACCTTCGAAGAAAGCCCCTGCTCGCGGGTCACAGCCTCCGATCCCGACGCAGACGTCGTCTATATCGCACCGGGCAAGGATGCCGACGGTGACGACCTCACCTACTCCATTGTCGCCCACGATACCGACGATTCGGCGCTTGTAGCCATTGATTCCGAGACCGGTGAGGTGCGTTTCATCAATGATCCGCTGTACTTCTCACCCGGCGATCTGAACCGCGATGGCGCATACAACTTCGTCATTGAGGTGGAGGATGAGGACGGCAACACGGCGACCCAAGCCGTTGAGATGACCATCAACCGCAGCAGCCCCAACAACTTCTCCCAGACTGACTTTGTGCAGAACGGGGGAACGGTGTGCGGTGACGAGTTCGAAATCACCGATAGCTCCAGCAGCCCAAGCCTGTTCGATGTAGCCGGCGGCATGGGTAATGACCTGGCCCACGTACTGACCAATGTGGTTACGAATTTCGGCGTAGACCTAGGCGCGGGTGAGGATACGTTGTTTGTGGACGAAACCGTCGTGGGTCTAGAAAGCGTTCTGGTGGACCTGGGCAGTGGTCGCGACACAATTGATCTGGACGCACACGTGTTGTCCTTGGTGTTACAAAACTTCGATGCTGACGACCTGATTTTCCTTGATGGCGGCCTGGTAACGACCGACGGCGCCGGTGCGCTCGACGAGACTGCAACCGCGAATGGTTTATCTGTTTCAATCTATGAGCCCGCCATCGCGACCAGTTCTGCTCAAGTGTTTACCTCGGAACAGGCTGCGGAAGCCGCGCTAACCAATACAACTTTTGGCGAAGTCGTGGCCTACCACAACGGGGAACACTCGTTCATCTGGGTGGAAGAAAGCAGTTCCGACACGATCGCCACAACCATCAAACTAGAGGACTACGTCCTGAGCGACTATTCGCAGATTTTAGTCGCATAATCTGACTACAAATATTGTCGAATACCGCTATTCTTGCCCAAAATGCACCATAGATGGGTGCTAAACCTACTATTATCGCCTACGCACTTTACAACGAACGCATAATTGTGTTGTGAGTAACTTCAAGCAGCATAATATGCTTTATTATTTTAAATTTATTTTAGCGAATTAACGGTCCGTTTTGGTCCCGCCGGAGAAATCGACAATGTCTTTAGCCATTAGCGCTTACGCACCAGAACCACTTTTTACCCGACGCGCTCATCGCCAGAACATGGCGCGCGCAGCCAAAGCTTTCTCAGCCATCAGCCTGGGTGCGGCCTTTGTCCTCACCACCGGCGAGGCCGGCGCACAGTCGGCGCGCGCTTCCGCTGAAAACGGTTTTGCGCCCATCAACGGCACGCCGATGGGCTTTAATGACGATGGCGACCTGGTCGTCCTGATGGCCAATGGCCAGGAAACGATCATCCCACGCGGCGAATACGGCCTCGTTGGCGACCAGATCATGGTCTCCGATATGATCGAAGGCATCGAAGTTGCACAGAATGGTTACATTCCTCCGACCTCTGGCGTGCCCGTGTACGGCTCACCCGGTCTGTTTGGCCTCGGCTACGCAGCCTGGCTGATCCCGCTGGGTCTGGTGGCTACGGGCGTGCTTGCGTACATTTACCTGACACGCGTGAACAACGAAGGTCCAGCCTTCGCGGCGGCGTCTTACTCTGAGAGCTTCGACGAGAACGACACCGGTACGGTTGTCACCGTGTCCGCCACCGACGATGAAGACGACACGTTCACCTACTCGCTGTCCGGCGACGACTCCTCGCACTTCAGCATCAGCACCGCGGGCGCGATCACTTTCACCAACGAACCCAACTTCGAATCCCCCGGTGACTCCGACCGTGACAACGAATACGTCTTTACCGCCACGGCAACCGACGAACACGGTGAGTCCAACTCGGTAACGGTGACGATTGACGTCGATAACGTTGCTGAAGCAGCCTCCAGTACCGCAACTGCATTCACCGGCACGACTGACGGTGAAGACCTCGCCGTTACGGGCGCAGCAACAGATATCGACATGGCTGGCGGCAACGACAGTGTTGAGCTTCAGGCTGGAATAGCAGCCAGCGGCACGATCGATATGGGCTCTGGCAACGATTACCTTCATGCCAAGACCGGTGCAGCGGCCGGTACCGGCGCGAGCATCGATCTGGGCTCTGGTAACGATGAAATCGAGATTGACGTTGATCTGACCAATGATGTGACCATCGACCTCGGCGGTGGAAACGACATCGTCGATATTGATGCTGCTCAAACGGCTGCGACCCACACCATTGAGAACTTCGGTTCAGGCGATGTACTTGATTTGCGCGGTCTCAGCATGACTGGTGACGTGGATCTGACCGTGTACTCCACTACGACCGCAGCAACATCGGCGATTACGACAGCAACAAGCGTGACGCTCTTGGAAAACGGTACCGATATTGAGGTCTACATCGACGCAAGTGGCGACGGCAGCTACGGCGCGGGTGACATGGTCCTCACCCTTGACGATGTCTCCGCCCTGACTGCGGGTCATTTCGACCTTTAAGTCGCGCTCAGATACAGTTTAAAAAGGCCCCGGCGAGGCAACTCGCAGGGGCCTTTTTTTCTTGTCCATCAAAGCACCCAAACCAGCACGGCTGTTACAGCGCAGGATATCGCCGTCAGCATCAAAAAACGGGCCCACCAGGGCCAGTTGGGGTGTGGGTTGGGCATGCAGGTCGCGCGGATTAAGCCGCCGTTTCCGGCTGGCTCCACGGGATATAGGCCGCCTCAAACGCTGGATCAGCCAGCGCAACCGACCGTGCCACGCCGTCCCAGTCGCGCTCAT
>JACLAC010004293.1_pt1 | contig 11965 bp, 13 predicted proteins | sample 8027881 | NCBI WGS metagenome assembly JACLAC01 (sample SAMN15725517, study PRJNA655200) | protist metagenome | isolation source: fluorescence activated cell sorting (FACS) single amplified genomes of... | place: Spain: Blaines Bay Microbial Observatory, Mediterranean Sea | collected 2016-01-19 | reverse complement strand
GTTGTAGTCCTAATGTATTAGTGACAATAGCCCTCTTTTTTTTGCGGGAAATAAGAAACAATAAGGAGAATTAAAATGTTTGATAAATTAAAAGATATGGGCAGTATGATGAAACAAGCCAAAGAAATGCGTTCAAAAATGAAAGTAGTTCAGTCAAAGCTTAAAAAACTTAAAGTATCTGCTGTTGATAAAATGGGATGGATTAAAGTTATTCTTACAGGAGACCTTGATTGCACCGGTGTTCAAATTTTAAATATGGACGAAATAGTGGCACTCATTAAGGAGTCTCCAGAAAAAGCAAAAGCAAAACTAGAAAAAGCTATTGAGCAAGCATTTAATAAAGCAGCGGGAGAATCTAAAAAAATTGCAACGTCTAATTTGTCTGAAGTATCAGGGGGAATGAATATCCCTGGGTTGAGCTAGATTTATTTCAGAGGAGATCAATGAGTAATAACCCCTTAGATCCACTCATTGAGACCTTATCAAAATTGCCAAGTATTGGTCCAAAATCAGCACAACGATTGGCATTTTTTATGGTATCTTTACCCACAGAAGAGGTTGTTAATATGGCAAAAAACGATGACCTCGGTTCGACAATCCATTAAATATTGTCATACATGCTTCAATATTGCCGTATCGGACAAATGCCATATTTGCAATAATCCAAAGCGAGATTTAACACAGTTGTGTATTGTCGCAGAACCCAAGGATATTTTCGCAATTGAACGAACACATGAATTCAAAGGCGTATATCACGTACTGGGCGGATTGGTTTCGCCATTAGATGGGTCGTATCCCGATGCATTACGTATTCCAGAGTTAACAGATCGAATAAAAAAAGACCAGTATTCTGAAATTATTTTAGCAATTAATCCAACCATAGAAGGAGAATCAACGATATTGTATTTACAAACAATACTTAAGCCATATCAACTCAAGGTAAGTACATTAGCCTATGGACTCCCTGCAGGCGCAGATATGGATTATGCAGACGAGTTAACATTACAAAAGTCGTTCACAGGTCGTCATTTAGTGGAGAAATAATAATGAATATTAAAAAACAAGTTGATGATTTAACAGTATTACTCAATAAATTACCCAAACCCCTTGGAGATCATCTCAAGCAATTTGACGAAATTGACTCTCTTGTAGAAGTCGTTATGGATTTAGGTCGTATTCCAGAGGCACGATTTATGCACCATAACATACGATTAAAAGACTTAGAAGAAGTAACCGTTGAAGATATTCGTATTGTGACAAAGAATATTGGTCACTTTAATACAGATAATCGAGGGGGAATCGAACGAACATTGCATCGTATATCATGTATTCGTAACAAAAATAACGATATTGTTGGCCTAACCTGTCGTGTGGGACGGGCCGTATATGGAACCATTGAAATTATCAGAGATATTATTGAAAGTGGGCATAGCTGTCTTTTTTTAGGACCACCAGGAATTGGTAAAACAACACTTCTAAGAGAAACGTCACGGGTATTGGCCGATGAAGTTGAAAAACGTGTCGTTGTCGTTGATACCTCAAATGAAATTGCTGGGGATGGTGACATTCCTCATTTTGGGATTGGGCATTCTCGACGGATACAAGTGCCGTCACCCGATCAACAACATATTGTTATGATTGAAGCAGTAGAAAATCATACCCCTGAAGTCATCATCGTTGATGAAATTGGGACAGAAGAAGAGGCCCAAGCAGCACGCACTATTGCCGAGCGTGGTGTTCAGCTCGTCGCCACGGCACATGGATATACATTAGAAAATATTATTAAAAACCCAACAATCTCTGACTTAGTAGGGGGGATACAAAGTGTTATTTTAGGAGATGAAGAAGCAAAGTTTAGAGGCACCAATAAAAGTGTATTAGAACGAAAAACGAAGCCAACTTTCGATGTGTTAATCGAAATTAAATCTCGAGATATTTTCTTGGTTTATAGCCCCGTTTCATCCTATGTTGATGCGTTTTTAAGAGACGATCTAAAGCAACCGGAACAACGTATTCGGGAAGATAATAACGATGTCACAATTGATCGCGAATCAATAGATAATAAATCAACAGAAGCACTTAAAATAAATATTGAACCTGTCATGACATCGGTATCAGGTATAGCCGCTACATCCATATTCCCATTTGGGATCACACATCAGCAGATTAGATGGGCGGTAAAATCATTGGGTATTCCTGTCAAAATTGCACAGGACATTGATACAGCAGACATTGTATTGACGACCAAAGCAAAGCAAAAAAATCAAAAGAAAAAATTAAGTAAACTGGTTAAAAATAGAGATGCGTCGATTCATGTTATTCAAGATGAATATGCAATACAAAAATTTTTAAGAGACTATTATAATATTCCAGAAACACCAGAGACCCTTGAAAAAGAAGCATCCAATGACATTAAAATTGCATATAAAAGGGCCATTGCCGAATGTCGTATCGTTGAAGTCAGTCCACAGCCGGCGGCTCTGAGACAAATCCAGCATCGAGAAGCCCGTTTATTGGGCCTCAATTCAATGTCTGTTGGCCAAGAGCCCAATCGTCGTATTCGTATTTATCCCAAAGGGGAGTAATGGCGTTGTCTCGAAATACCCAATCTAAGCCATTTTCGCCTTTCTCGTTTAGTGCTGCTAAACAACGTCAGGGGAGAAATGCCTCATCCTGGGTATTTGGCGACATCGCTTTTTGGGACAACATTACATTTCGAAATACTTCCATAACCTATTAACTACAATGTTTATTACTTTTGAAGGTATTGAAGGGTCCGGTAAAACAACACAAATTAGTCGCCTAAAAGCGTGGTTTGAATCACAGGATAAGTCAGTGATTACAACGAAAGAACCGGGAGGGACAGCCCTTGGACAAACTATTCGACAGCTCATTTTAGATCCAGGCACAGCGTTTACGAACCCCCATACAGAATTACTCTTATTCTACGCCGATCGTTTAGAGCATGTTACATCTATTATTCAACCTGCCTTAGACCAAGGAAAAGTTGTTCTTTGTGATCGATATATCGACTCAACATGGGCCTATCAGAGTGGTGGCCGACAGATATCAGAAACAATCATTACGTCATTAAATAAATGGATTCCCTTAATGCCAGATAAAACCATTTTATTAGATATAGCACCTGAAGAAGGACTTAAACGCGCAAAGAAGAGAGCCGCATTAGACCGGTTTGAAAAAGAAGAATTGTCATTTCATCATCGGATACGAGATACGTATTTACAATTAGCCAGGCAATATCCTGATCGAATTAATTTAATCCCTATACACAACAAGACCATTGAAGAGATATCTCAAGTAGTCATATCTTTGTTTGACCCTTTACCATAATTAATTTTTTGATACACTACTAAGCATGACCCCTCGTATCAAAGTAATGATCAACGGCAAAAACGGAAAAATGGGTGTGGAAGCCGTTAAAGCGGTAACCAACGATCCATTATGTGAACTTGTTGCCCGTACCGGACGAGACGATAATTTAAAAGACGTCTTGCAGTCATGCCAAGCCGATGTCGTTGTGGATCTCACCCATCCCGATTCCGTTCGTGCCAATATAGAAACCATTTTAAACGGGAACGCGCATGCCGTTGTCGGAACAACAGGACTCAGTGAAACAGACCTCACTGAACTCGATCAACTCGCAAACCAGAATAATAAGTGCCTCTTTGTCTGTCCTAATTTTGCGATTGGCGCCATATTAATGATGAAGTTTTCAGCAGAAGCAGCCAAATATCTGCCAGACGTTGAAATTATCGAACTGCATCACAACAAAAAAGCAGACGCCCCCTCCGGCACATCCTTAAAAACAGCAGAACTTATTTACGAATCCAATCCAGATGTAAATAAGATACCGCTTAATGAGACAGAGGTGGTTCCTGGTGCACGGGGCGGAAAACACAAGAATATCCCGATTCATTCCGTTCGATTACCAGGACTAGTCGCTAATCAAGAAGTCATTTTGGGAGGCTTAGGACAAACGCTCACATTAAAGCACGACACCATCTCCCGAGAATCCTTTATGCCAGGCATTTTACACTGCATCAAAACAACCCAAACCCATGCGTCAGGGTTGGTGTATGGGCTAGAAAAGTTAATTTAGAGTAATTATTTGAGAGTAATAATAATACTTATAATATCGATAACCTTATCTGGTTGTGACAAAATTCATGAGTATACAAAACCCTATAAAACAGATAAGACATTTCAATACAAAGAACATAGCTTTTCATATGATAAAACAGTTCAAACCCTTGGACTAAAAATAGTATTAAGCTATAAGAGCAATAATTATTGTTATTACAATATCAAAATGGAAAAGAACGTCAAAAATATAAAACAAAATAAACACATTTATATTCGATTTACTGATAAAAATGATATGATTCTCTATGAAGTAAGCCCCGGTTACACAACTAATGATCAGGAAGAAGAAACTGATCTTGGGGTAATAAATCGAGGAAAATTTGAAATAGATGAAGGGATATTCAAAGATATCAAAAAATACGAAGTATATTTGTTTAACAGATACTAAACGACAAACCTATGTTTACATCATCTATACTATTTCGAATTCAACAAAATAGGGATAATTAGTATTAATAGAATCTAAAATAAACAAAATAAGGGGTTTTATATGAAATTAGTTGCAATAGAACAACAACGTTCTGGAAAAAATATCCAGTTTGTTACAGATGAATTTAAAAACTATACATTGACGCAGTTACTCAAACAAAAAGAGATTATTCCACTAGAAAACGTTACAGTTATTGAACAAAAATCAGGGGATAAATATTTAAGGTCTAAACAAAATAGCGATAAATCAGATAATCTTGATGAAATTGCGATTACCTGTAACATTGGCGATTATTTGATTTTTGATCGAAAATACCTTTATTTGAAGGCTTTAAATGGCAGAAGTAAACGAAAATGGAAAGCATTTTTCGGGAAAACAGGAATCGACAACCAATGATCAAAACAAAGTAGAGTATGGCCCTTTACCAGAAGGTGAATACATCGTTCATTTCGAAAAGACTATAGACTATGAGAATAACGAAGGATTGTGGGATGCCGTCAAGTGGCGTATGAAAAAATCACGATGGGGATATGTTGCTACTCCCTTAGAGCAGGTAAAGGGTGAATCATTTAACAGAGGAAATTTTTATATTCATGGTGGAACAAGTATTGGAACAGAGGGCTGTATAGAGCTAAATGATGAACGAAATAGAGATTTCCATTCTTTTTTAGTGTTATATAGCCGTCCTTTTAAACTCATTGTAAAGTATCAATGACACACTGGATCAAAAAAAGTATTTATTTCTGTATATTTATTATTTCTGCAACAGTTTCAGTCTATTTTTTTTTATGAGTGGATGCAAGAATGGGTAGGTTCTTCATCTAAATTTAGATTTAGTTTAGATATTTATACGCCTTTTGGAATAACCACAATTTTACTCCCCATTTCAGTCACGTTAATGAGTGCTGAAAAACTAACGTCTTGGAAATTCTTAAGAAAAGGGTTTATACACTGCAACACTATCATTATCTTTCTGGGGAGTTTAGTTATTTCGATGACTTTACTTGAAGTAATGACTCAAAAAAATAATTTGGGGGACACCGGTGTCATTTTTTTGATAATATCTCTAACTGCTGTATGCTACGGAATAGTCACCAAGCTCAACCCACAAACTTATACCCCGGTCGAATAATTCGTTTACCCGATAACCCCTCCTCAATCCGATGCGCACACCATCCTGCCGTTCGTGCCATAGCGAAAATAGGGGTGAAAATCTCATGAGGAATATCCAAACAGTCGTAAACAAACCCTGAATAAAAATCCACATTAGGAGAAATGACTTTGCTAGACCCTTTAACCTCATTGAATATTCTGGGACCTTCATCAGCAATGAGCATATATAGATTAAATTCATCCATACGATCATGATCCGATGCTACTTTTTTAGCCAATTCTTTAATAATGATTGCACGAGGATCCGATTGCGTATATACCGCATGACCCAGTCCGTAGATTTTACCCGATCGATCCCCCGCCTCTTTTCGAATCAGTTTGGCCAGGTATGAGCAAACTTCTGCTTTATCAGACCAATGAGATACATTAGATTTGATATCAGCCATCATATCCATCACCTTTTTATTCGCAGATCCATGTAACGGCCCCTTTAAACTTGCAACCGCTGCCGCCAATGTCGAATAAATGTCAGATTGACTCGAACTCACAACATAAGTTGTAAATGTGGAATTATTGCCTCCCCCATGTTCTGCATGAAGAACCAAGGCCAAGTCAATAACATGTGCCTCAAAATCTGCTGGTGTTTTGCCACTTCGTAAACAATATAAAAATGCCTCAGACTGAGAATAGTGGGCAGGCGGTGCCAAAAATTGAGAGTCTCCATTGCCATAAGACGCAAGATAACTATACGCAACAATAAGAGGGAGTTTTGCAATAATTCGAGCGGCCTTCAAAAAATCAGAATAAGGATCAATCGTTTCGGCATCGTCATCATACGCATATAACGCTGAAACAGCCGTTTGAAGTTTATTCATTATATTCTTACTCGGGACCCCCTTAATCACGTTGGTAATAATCGCATCAGGTAAATGTCGATGGGCTGCCAAATAAGACGAGAATTGCGTTAATTCAGACGCATTAGGTTCACGACCGATCAGTAGCAAAAAGCATATCGACTCAAATTGAAATCGATCCGTTGGTTTAAATTGTGCAATCAAATCTTGCAAAGAAATACCTCTTAACTTTAAATCGCCCTCTTTAGGAATTAATTCGCCGTCCAGATTATGGAACCCTACTACTGATGAAATACGAGTGAGTCCAGAAAGAACCCCACTTCCATCTTGATTTCTTAAGCCACGTTTTACCTCATATTTTTGATATAGATTAGGATCAATTGAATTATTTTTAATTAAATCATCTTTTACAAAAGATAAGTCGATGTCTAACTCTGTTTTTGTCATTTATGGACTCCTTTTTACATAACTAAGAGATACCCTCTATTTTATACTAAAAAAAGCCTTTAAAATAGGTGTCAGATAATAATTTATTCTGTTGCCAAACGGACACGAAATATGCGATTATCTTCCTTAATATTGTGGAGGTGAAATCAAATTGGCAAAGTTAGGCAAAATAAAGGAAGAAAAAGAAGATCAAAAAAGTACTGAATCCAATGATTCACCCAACAAAGATATCTCTGGCATCACGTCATCTGAAGACCATTCCAATGAAAAAATTAAAGAACTGAACGAAAGAATAACACATCTCGAAGAAACCCTTAATAAAGCAAAAGAAGAGGCGAGTCAATCTTCTAATAATGCATTAAAACATTTAGCAGAACTTGAAAATTTTAAAAAACGCAAACAGCAAGAAGTTGATACATTTAAAAAATATGCATCAGAATCTGTTGTCCTAGAAATATTATCCATATTAGATACATTTGAATTAGCGTGTCAAATGACAGAAGAACAAAAAGAAAATGAATCCTTAACACAGTTCATACAGGGATTTGAACTCATATTAAAACAGTTTCAGGATACATTAAAAAAATTAAATATTACAGAGGTTAACCCGTTAAATGAACCCTTTGACCCCAATTTTCATCAAGCCATTTCACAAGAGAAGAAAGACGGGTGTGCTTCAAATACAGTGATTAATGTCATGCAAAAAGGATATAAACTACATGATAAATTAATTCGCCCTGCAATGGTATCCGTATCAGAGTAAGGGGTTGTGCAATTTCTAAACGATAAAGGCAATATTGTTCATAATATTGACATTTAAACAGGGATAATAGTGGCATGATAAGTGTTTACTGTGTACAGGGAAAATAAAATTAAACGTTTTTAGGGACTCACTCTAAAACAAGGAGAATAAAACGATGGGAAAACAAAAAATTTTAGGAATAGATTTAGGAACAACCAATTCCTGTATGGCCATTATGGAAGGTCAAGATGCTCAGGTTATTAATAATGCAGAAGGCGCTCGAACAACGCCCTCTATTGTCGCTTTTTCTAAGGAAGGAGAGCGCCTTGTCGGACAAGCCGCAAAAAGACAAGCCGTAACCAATCCCAAAAACACCATTTTTTCAGCGAAGAGCTTAATTGGACGTCGTAAAAAAGAAATTAAACGAAACTTGCCATATTCCCTTAAAGAAAGAAAGGGTGGCGGAATCATTATTGATACCAGTGAAAAAGAGTATACACCTGCTGAAATTTCGGCCATGGTATTACAAAAAATTAAAGCAGATGCCGAATCTTATTTGGGAGAAGAAATTAAGCAAGCGGTGATCACTGTCCCCGCTTACTTCAATGACGATCAAAGAAAAGCAACCAAAGATGCCGGTGAAATCGCAGGTTTGGAGGTTCTTAGGATTATCAACGAGCCAACAGCCGCAGCACTCGCCTATGGTCTTAACGATAAAAATGACCAGAAAATTGCAGTGTATGATTTTGGAGGGGGTACATTCGATATCTCTATCCTAGAGATTAGTGATGGTGTATTCGAAGTATTATCAACAAATGGCGATACAGAGTTGGGAGGGGACGATTTAGATCAATTAATAATTGATTGGTTAGTAGAGGAATTTAAAAAAGACCAAGGTGTTGACCTGTCTTCAGATCAAATGGCATTACAACGATTAAAAGAAGGCGCTGAAAAGTCAAAAATCGAACTTTCATCTGCAACACAAACGGACATTAATTTACCATTTATCACAGCAGATAGCTCAGGTCCTAAACATTTAAACATTCAATTAACACGTGCAAAATTTGAATCAATGATTTCAGACCATGTTAAACGATCAATGAAACCATGTGAAAAAGCATTAGACGATGCAGGGTTATCAAAATCTGATATTAATGAAGTCATTTTAGTGGGAGGATCAACACGAATTCCCGCCGTTCAAGACGCCGTGAAAGAATTTTTTGGAAGAGATCCTCACAAAGGCGTCAACCCAGATGAAGTGGTTGGATTAGGCGCCGCAATACAAGGCGGTGTTTTAGCAGGAGACGTTAAAGACGTTATACTGTTAGATGTAACACCTTTATCATTGGGCATTGAAACATTAGGGAGTGTGTCAACAAAATTAATTGAGCGAAATACAACCATTCCAACATCAAAAAGCCAAGTATTTTCAACTGCAGCCGATAATCAACCCTCTGTTGATATTCATGTTCTTCAAGGAGAGCGTGAAATGGCCGCTGATAACCGTAGTCTTGGCCGGTTTGTATTAGAGGGGATTGCGCCTGCACAACGCGGTGTTCCTCAAATTGAAGTGACCTTTGATATTGATGCCAATGGGATTGTTAATGTTAAAGCTGTGGATAAGGGAACAGGAAAAGAGCAAAAAAATCACAATTCAAGCATCCTCAGGATTATCGGATGATGAAATTGAGAAAATGAAACATGCCGCTGAGGAACATGCAGAAGAAGACAAAAAGAAACGTGAATCAATTGACGCAAAAAAACAACGCTGATTCATTGGTCTATTCAACTGAAAAGTTAATCAAAGAGAATAAAGAAAAAATTGCAGAAGATAAGCAAAAAGAGCTAACAGACGGTATTGAATCGCTTAAAAAAGCAATTGAAGACGATGATGCAGAGAAAATGAAATCTGAATCTGAAGCCCTTCAAAAAGTCGTGTATGAAGTCTCTGCAGAGTTATATAAGCAAAGTCCAGACGCGCAACAAGAGACTGAAAGCTCAGGAGAAGATAACGACAGTAACAAAAAAGATGATACCGTCGTTGATGCTGAGTTTGAAGAAGTAAAAGAAGAAAAAAAGAAAGAAGAAAAGGCAGAAGAAGAAAAAGAGAAAGTTAAAAAGTAATGAGGAAAAAAAGGGGGTGCTTTTTTGGGGAAGTAGTATGATAAAAGAGTTTGTTAGATAAAGGATATCAAAATGGCTGAAGACTTGTATGGCGTATTAGGTGTAAATAAAGGGGCCTCTGACCAAGAGATAAAACGTGCATATAAGAAAAAGGCACGAGAATATCATCCCGATATTAATAAAGAATCGGGTGCTGAAGATAAATTTAAAACGATTCAAAAGGCCTACTCTATTTTGTCAGATTCACAAAAAAAGGCAAACTATGACCAATTTGGTGTTGCCGATGATTCTGCTGCAGGTAATGCGGGTGGGGGATTTGGTGGGTTTCGAGCCGATTCATTTGACGATATTTTTGATTCATTTTTTGGCGGGTCAAGTGGCAGTCGTCGTCAAGGGGGCGGGGCATCCCGTGGCGATGATCTACGCTATGATTTAACCATTACTTTAGAAGAGGCAGCGACAGGGATATCAAAAGAAATTGAAATTTTCCACCTTGGTGAATGTGAAACATGTAATGGAACTGGATCAAAATCAGGAAAAAAAACAATATGTCCCACATGTAATGGTAGTGGTCAAATTAAAAAAGTTCAAAATACCTTTTTAGGTAGTTTTCAGCAAGTAGCAACCTGCCCTAAGTGCCAAGGAACGGGTGAAATTATTACAGATCCATGTAAAAATTGTAGTGGAAATGGGGTTCAAAAAAAATCAAAAAAAATTGAAGTTTCTATTCCATCAGGCGTTGATTCTGGAATGAAGTTGCGTGTTTCAGGTGAAGGTAACCATGGTCTAAAAGGTGGAGGGGCTGGTGATCTGTATGTATTTATTACCGTAGAAACACATAGCTATTTTAAACGGGATGAAAATAACGTTACCATTGTTGTCGAAGTGCCTTATACGCAGCTAATATTAGGAACAGAAATTGATGTTCCGACTTTAACAGGAACAGGAACGTTAAAAATTCCATCAGGAACCCAATCGGGAACCCAATTTCGATTGAAGGGAAAAGGGTTGTCTAATTTACAAGGGTACGGAAAAGGCGATCAGTACGTCAAAATTCAAGCGATATTACCCCAAAAAGTATCTGGAAAGGAAAAAAAGTTAGTCGAAGAGCTGTCTCAGATTCGAGGTGACGACACGTTTAGCAAATCATCGCTATTTGATTCTGTGAAAGCCTGGTTTTAGGGCACCGTCGTAAAGTATAAAAAATGAATTCACGTATCGTGTCTAAATATGACGAATCCCAATTCAGACATCACCCACTAACGTAAAGCAATGTTTTTCAACATGACGTTTCAACGCCTCTAAATTTAAAATATCCTGTTCAGATAGTGTCTGTTCAGGCGAAGTCTGATCGTTTAGCAGCTGCTCAAGTCGATCATAATTGTCTTTAATCGACGTAAATTGCGTTTTATCCCGTAACAGTGACCCTATCTCATAACGTGGTCCCATATATTTTGCTAAATAGGCCGGGTTGGGTGACGCATGATGATTCAAATACGCCCGATTATAAAGCTGAAGTAAATAGCGGTCCTTAACCGAGTTTTTTTGTTTTGGAATCAACTGTTTTAGTGTCTCATCATACGTATCAGGATTATCTATAAGCGTTTGAAGTAACCCTCGTAAAACATCAATGCGCTCAAATCCCAGCTCATGAATTTGATAGGAAATATCCCAGTCCTTTTTTGCGCGTTCAAAGTAAAGTGCCGGCGTCTTTTGAAAATCCTGGAAATACGGATCACTTAAAACCGACTCCGCCAGTGGCAAATAAAAGGCCCGCTCCTCTTCCAAAAGCGGTTCAAAAATAAAGAAAGCCTTATTGGGATTAATGTATCGAACACAAGATAATTTGGACGCCTCATCCCACCCCTCTTTTCCCTCTTGAGCCTGTAATGTTTCAAACTGTGACAAATCAATAATCAGGTAGGCCTTACCGAGTACCCCGACTTTCACAAAATATCGATATACAAATTTTTCTAGAGGCGTATCTCCTTCCGCATAATGTCGAACTTTCTGTTTACCAATTTCAAGAGATCCTTGAAATATCTCGTTATGAACCAGTTGAGTCGGTTCAAATTGCATAAAAGACACCTG
>JACLAC010008352.1_pt1 | contig 11967 bp, 8 predicted proteins | sample 8027881 | NCBI WGS metagenome assembly JACLAC01 (sample SAMN15725517, study PRJNA655200) | protist metagenome | isolation source: fluorescence activated cell sorting (FACS) single amplified genomes of... | place: Spain: Blaines Bay Microbial Observatory, Mediterranean Sea | collected 2016-01-19 | reverse complement strand
AGATGGGCAAGATATGATTGGGCCTAAAGGAAAAAGCTATATTAGTACGGTTCACGAAGGGACTTTTCAAGTACCACATGTTAATAATACTTTTCGAATTATACGGGAAAGTTCAAATTTAGTTGAAATATCCTTTATGAGTGAACCAAATGAAAATTTACCCTATAAAATAGATTCACGAGTGGTACTCAAGCAAGGTGAAAAAGGTTTTTATTTATATCAAATCATAGAAAAGGTGAAGAGTCATAAACAGAGTTATTTAGGGCAATATAGGGAAGCTTTTAGATTGAATGAGGCCATTTTTAAAAGAATTTATTTGGAGGATGACAGGGTATACGACGAGATAGATTCGAAGACTTTTGCTGAAGGAACGCCTCAACACCCAAAAGAAGGCGTGTTATTAAAAGACGGGACGATCTATTATAAATACTTGAGAAGTAATTATAGTAAAGATGCAGAAGTTTATGGTTGGACAGGTCATGGGTATGGAGCATGGTTGATACGACCTAGTCGTGAGTACTTAAATGGAGGGCCCACAAAACAACATATTTGTGGACATATGACAGGCACAGGGCCTGTCATGATGACACATGCTCAAACAAACCACTATGGGTCTGAAGTAGAAAAACTTGAGCCAAATGAAGGATGGGCTAAGGTGATTGGACCTTATATGCTATACATCAATAAGTTTAGCCTGCAAGATGACGCGTGGCATGATGCAAAAGTAAAATCTGAAATTGAGCAAAAACAATGGCCTTATGCTTGGGTCAAACATAAAGCTTATCCTTTAAAACATGAAAGAGGTATTGTAAAAGGTTCTCTTAATATTGAGGGGGATGATTCTGAGATGAGTGGTTATGTTAACCTAGCTAGAGTCATTGAAAATAGTCATTTGAATTGGCAACAACAAAGTAAGGGTTATCAATTTTGGACTAAAATAAAGAAAGACGGTTCTTTCGAGGTGAAGAATATTAGACCAGGAAAGTATTTTTTATATGTAACTATAAAGGGTGTTTTAGATGAATATAAATCGACTCCAATAGTCGTAACGTCTAATAACAGTCATGATTTAGGAACCATAAACTGGAGCCCTTTAAAAAATGGCAGGAAAATTTGGCAGTTAGGCTATCCTGATCGTACGGCAAGTGAGTTCTTTCATGGAAAAAAGTTTAGAGAATATGGTTTGTGGTTTAACTATGTAAAAGAATTTCCCAATGGAGTTAACTTTATTATTGGAAAAAGCGATGAAGCTAAAGATTGGAATTATAATCAGTGGAGTGTTGAAGGGGATCAGGATAAAAAACCTTTAAAACCGTGGTCGATACTATTCGAGTTAAAAGAGGTGATGGAACCTATGGCTTATTTAACAATAGCCGTAGCAGCAGCTAGAAAAGCAAAACTGAATGTTAAAGTGAATGGTAAAAAAGTTTTTGAAGACGACTTTGTGAGTGGTCCTGCCGCTATACGAGCTGGAATTCAAGGTTACTATGAAAAAGTCGTGATCCCTTTCAAAACGAGTATATTAAAGGGTCATGATGAAAACAAAATAGAACTGAGCCTAGTTAAGTCTGGTTTTAGTCACTCTATTATGTATGATTGTTTGCGTTTAGAATTAGGTCCCAAAAAATGAGGTTTATAAACCTTTGTAAAACCCCTAAAGTAAAGTTGACATTTTCGTTGATAGAATTACTTTTGATCGTGGCCATCATGGGAGCTTTAGGGTCATTGTTGAGTCCATCTTTAAAAAAAATCATTTCGGCATCTCGTGATTTGCAATGTCAAAATAATTTGAAGCGAGTTATGACGGCAACGTTTAGTTATTCTGACGATTTTAATCATTATTTCCCACACTATCACAGAAGCCCTGTCCCTGTTTGGGATGTTTGGTTTAGATCGCCAATGAGGCCTTATTACATAAATAGCACAGAACAATATCAAGCACAGTCTTGTCCTACATCTATTGAAAAATGGTCGGCTTTTGGTCTTTCTCCAAAGCCAAAGTTTACCTACTCCATCAACCGGAGAGTATCTTGTGATGTAAATATTAAACCTGTTTATGACTTTAAAGCCATGGTTGAAACTAAATATCCATCAAAGACCATAACATTTTTGGATGGGCAAGAGTATCGGGTGAGAAAAGGATTAACTAAAGCTGGCATTGCTCATTATGCTATAGGAGGGGGTCTTAAATATACAAATGAAGATATGATCCACGACTTTGGAATTAATACAAGCTTTATAGATGGTCATGTTGAAAATGTAGATGTCGAAATATTTTTCAGTTATAGCCAAACATATAGTTCTTTTTGGAACCCTTTATTTTCAGATTGAACTAGGGTTCATGTTTCAGTAAATTCATGAGTTTGTTAAAATCTTCAAAGGCACCTTGGTAAAGAAGTTGTTCAGCTTGTTGTAATTTAGTTAATCGTTCTGAATTATTTTTAGGTTCTGTTTTTAATAGGTATAGCTGATGTGCCATGTTTAAATTTCTAAATTTAAGTTGGTTTTCTGGTACGAGTCTTTTTTGAATGGCACTTAAATATTGATAACCACGATTGGTCGTAGGTTCAATGACGGTCCCTTCGCCATAATCGTTCCAAGTAGAAATTTGAACAATATCGCTTTTGCACTTTAAAGCTAAATCAAAGGTTTCTTCCAAAGTAACACCTTTGCGAGAGTCAATAAAACCATAACTTTCGTGTAGCTTTGCCTCTTTGTAAATATCTCGATAACCAGGAAAAACGGCTGGAATAATCGCTTCTCCTTTGTTAGCTTTCTCGTACAGATGGGTCAAGAAGTCTGTCCATTTTGAAACGGGAACTTCTTTGCCCCCATGTGCTGGGGGCCAGGCAAAAGAACCGACTGTGCCTGAGTTTTTAAATAAATGAGGAAGCCCAAATAGTAAGGGAGGGTGCTTTAGTTCAGAAAAAAAACTTTCCCATTCATTTTGTTTAAAGTACTGAGGCCCGAAGACGAGCAGAAGAGGTTGAGAGTTGATGGTAAAATAGGATGGATCAGAAAACCAGTTTTGATCCATCCATTTCATGACTTTTAAACCATTAGGGTAAGCTTGGTCTGGTGTAATTAAATTGTTTTTAAGGGTGTTGGGGTAGGTTTGATCTTCATAACATATGATGAATTTTAAACCAGCTTTTTTAATGTAATGAATCAGGTGTTGAGTATTGCGATGTGTCATGGCGTAATCGAAATGGTCTTCAATACCATACCAATCAATGATAACTCCATCTATGCCGGCCAGCTTCATCCATTGCACGTGACATTCTAGAATAGCTGGGTCATTTGAATCGTAGGGTTCTAGTAAGGGGTAGTCGTGAGAAGCGACTTTGCGATGACCTTTACTATCTTTTTCATCGGGATTAAAATGATTCATGGTCCAATGGTAACCCCATGAAGGACTATGAGGTTTGGCTTCATACCAGGGCATGTAGTGAACGAAAAACTCTTTTTCTTTAGCCCAACCTTGCCACGGAAGGATGGTTAAGAGGGAGGTGAATATTAAAAAAACTTTCATATTGAGCAGAGTATAAGCTTCATAATTTATTAGCATTTACTTCGATTGTCGAACTTAGGAAAGTCCTAACATGAAATGCAACTGTGAAAACCTATAAAGTACAAGAAGTTTTTTATTCCATTGCCGGTGAAGGCATGCGAACGGGTCGCCCATCGGTATTTGTGCGCTTTGTTGGCTGTAATTTATGGTCAGGTAAAGAAGAGCAGCGAGTTTCGGCAGTTTGTACTTTTTGTGATACAAATTTTGTCAGTATGGATGGTCCTCATGGAGGAAGTTATGAGAAAGAAAGCTTAGTTGAAAAAGTTGTTGCTTTATGGGATAACAAAGGGGGTGACCCTTATGTTGTTTTTACAGGTGGAGAACCCTCCTTACAACTCGATGTTGAATTAGTTGGAGCTTTTAAAAAAGCCGGTTTTGAAACAGCCATTGAAACAAATGGGACACGAGAATTGCCAGAAGGCCTTGATTGGATTTGTGTAAGCCCGAAAGGCAGTTTAGAGAACGTGGTGGTGAAGAAGGGACATGAGTTGAAAGTGGTTTACCCTCAAGCAGGGATAGATCCTGCCGAGGCAGAGAGCTGGAACTTTGAATATTTTTACCTTCAGCCGTTATGGGATAAAGGGTCTCAATATTGGTCTGAAAGCCAAACTTACTGTTTAGAACACCCTAAATGGCGTTTGAGTTTACAGATGCACAAGCTATTGGGTTTAAAGTAAGTTTATAAAAAACTTGACCCTCTAGAGTTTTAAAAACAATTACAGACCTAAACGCCTCCTCATATTTGATTAGCATTTTATTTTGTTAGACCTTCTACAACTTCTTGCACCGGCTGAATTGCCGAAGGTGTTTGATGTTTTAGGTGAAAATGCAATTGAGGGTGGTGACTTCCAATCAGTTTTTGATACATTTTTAGATGCTGACATTGAAGGCCAATTAGAAGAGGGTTTATTAGATGGAGAAGCTTTAATAGGCGAAGTTTTAGAAACATTAACGGATGAACAGACATCTCTTTTGGTTTCGTTTCTGGTTCAAGTTGAAATAGCCATTGAAGACCCCAAAACAGAACTGATGGGCCTTTTCAAAAAAGGCGAAGCTGAATTAGGGCTAGAAAATGAAATACCGGGCTCTCCTGGTTTTGCGTTGCGATCGCTAGAAATGGCTTTTGAGTTCACTCTTTTACAAACAGAAAAAGGAGAGTGGTCTAAAGAAGAAGGTAAAACTCAACTAAGTGCTTATTTAAAACATTGGCTGAAGCATGAACCATGTTTGAACTGTAGTGAGCCAACGTTTTTTGTAGCGAACGAATTGGTTCCAGCGACAGATTTTTTACAAGGGGTGAAGGCAGAGTCTAAAGTTTTACCTCAAGAGACGAAACCAACTGACTTATACTTATTGCAAACTCAAAAAAGTAATTTCAAAATTCCCTTTTTTGATAAATATACTGTCGAAGAGGTAAAGTTAGAACCCAAAACCCAGCTTCAGAATGAAGGTCTTGAAAAAGTAAGCCCTCAACTTGAAATTCCAAAAGACTTACAGGTGAAAGGAGAGCCTGAAATGGTGGACCCTGAACTTTTGAAAAACACTAAGACAGAAAATGTTGAGGTGAAAGGTAAAGAGGTTCAAAATTTACCAGAATTAAAGCCCGATACAAAGAATGTTAATGAATCAACAATTCATAAAGAGGTAAAAGTTTCTGTGCCTCAGGTTCAAACTCGTATAGATAAAGCTTTAAATTGGTTTGCAGAGCAAATGCAGGATATTGGCAAACCAGAGTCCATGAACGATGATGAATGGACAAAAATTATGGCATGGATGAAATCGAAACGTTCCAAGTCAAGTTCTGAAGCTTTGGAGCAGTTAGATCGTTTGAGTGATTTAAAGCGTATAGGTTCTCAAAACTCGAAACACGCAAGAACTTTGAGTGAAATCCAAACTCCTGAAGAACTCATAGACAAAAAAGACGATGCTTCCAAAACGACAAAATCAATTCGTTTCCAAAAAGCCTTATCTGAAGTTTATCAAAGCGTAAGGTCTGAAGAAACAAGCGGAAAAGCTCAACAAGTTTTAAAGAACTATACGTCTGATTTACCAGAATTGAAAGTTGGAAAAGAACAACAGGTCGATACTAAACCAACTCAAGAAACTATTAATTCTCCTTCTCTTAATTCAAAAACGAGTGAAGTTAAATTAGACCCTACTCTACCTACAGCTAAGCCTGCCGCCTCTCAATCAAGTGGTTGGGACCCTGAGCTTTTGAATAAGTTTTTACAATCTACCAAAGAAACTTTGAAAATTTGGGTGGATAAAAAATATACAGCTATGAGGATTCAGATTGAACCTCTAGAGCTGGGTAAAATTCAACTAAAAACTATTGTAGAGCAAGGTCGAATTGGCGTTTTAATTCAAGCCGAAAACCAAATGACGAAAGAGCTCTTACAGATTCATTTACACGAAATGAAAGAAATTTTAAAAGAGCAGGGTTTAGAAGTCGCTGGTTTTCAAGTAGACGTGAAAGACCAGAAAAATGGCTTTGCAGAGCAGAAATCTTCAGCTGCAGCAAAATTTGAGCTTGAAACTTTGCTGGAAGAAGAAAATGACGGGACTGAGAACAGCTCAGGCCAAAATTCAGGACTAATTGATCGGGTCGCCTAACTATGGATACAACCAGTATTTCTTCTGCAACTACCACCGCTACTGTAAATGCGGGGACTAGCTCACAGGATTTAGAGGATCAATTTCTTCAGCTTTTGGTAGCTCAATTGAGAAACCAGGACCCTTTGAGTCCGATGGAGAACGAAGAATTTGTGTCAGAATTAGCGCAACTTCAAGCTCTTGACCAGCAAGAGCAATTAACACAAATGAATAGTGAGCTTTTGTTACAGTCGTCTATTTCGACTGGAGCAGCACTAATTGGCAAGCAAGTAACAGGTGTGGCTACGATCAACGGCCAAAGTGCTCAAGCTACCGGTATTGTTCAATCCGTTCGAGTTGAAGGCGGAAATGTAGTTTATCGAATGGGTTTAGATGATGGTTCTGTTGTGAACTTAGCATCGAGTGACCTTATTTCAGTCGAAGAGGCCTCTCTTTAATTAATAAAAATATTCAGTTTGGAAAATAACCCCTTAAACTCACCTTATATCTCGCAGGGAAATGTTCCCCTCGAGCTAAGAGGTTTAGGGCGTGTTAATGAAGGAGCTCCAGACTTCAGAGAAGTTTTAGGTCGTTATTCCAAAGACGATCAACAAGACTCCATTCGTTTTAGTTCAAATGCTAAACAAAAAATTGAAAGAGCTGGTCTAGAGCTTAGCTCTGAAGACAAAGCCCGATTGGGTAATGGTTTCAAAGCTCTTGAACATAAAAATGTTAAAGATGGTTTAGTTGTTGTCGACGACAAGCGTTTTGTCGTCAGCGTCAGCAATAAAACCGTGATAACCATGATGACTTCACGTGACCGTGAAGTTTTTACTAATATCGAAGGAGTGGCTTTTGAATAAATCCACTTTTTCAATATTTCAACCAGGGCAGGACCCCTTAGTGGGAATGCCGCTGCCGCGGACCGATCGAAGCGGTGGAAATTTAAGGAGATAGGATGGGTTTATCTACAGCACTATTTGCTGGTATTTCAGGACTAGAGCGTTTTCAAACGAGTCTTGACGTAATAGGTAATAATGTCGCCAATGTAAATACATATGGCTATAAGTCACAAAGGGTACTTTTCGAAGACCTACTATATGATACGATTCAGTCGGGCACAGCTCCTGCTGGAACAAGTGCAGGAACAAATCCATCGCAAATAGGTGGTGGTGTTGATATTTCTTCTATTGATACTGACTTTTCTGATGGCGATTTAGAAACAACAGGGATTGCTTCTGACCTTGCGATTGAAGGGAACGGCTTTTTCGTTCTAGATAACCAAGGCCAACAGGTTTATAGTCGTAATGGTGCATTTAACTTAAGTTCAGACAGAACTTTGGTGAACTCTGCAGGTATGGCTGTTCAGGGCTGGAACCAAACTCGTGATAATGCAGGAAACTCTTCTGTTAACACAGGTGGCGCTATCTCTGATGTATCTATTCCAGTTGGAGACAACCGTATCGCTAGAGCAACAAGTGAAGTTGTTTTAAATGGTAACTTGAATAATGCAGGTGATATCGCAACAAGTGGAACTATTTTTAACTCTCAGCGTTTATTCATTTCTGAAACAGGCGACGCTGAAGTTTCTTCAGGCGCGGTAGATTTATCTAGCATTTATATCAAAGATCCTGCGGGTGGTGTAGACAATGTTCTACTTTTCCAAGGTTCAGGTGCAAACGACACAACAACGGGCATCATTGCTAATGGTGACCAAATAACGGTTCAGTTAAATAAAGGTGGTCGTCCATTAGAAGCTATTTTCGTTTACGGTGAAAATGACCTTGTGAACAATGTTTCAGGCGACCTTGGGTTAGACGGAACACCAGATGCAGGCTTAGAGTCTTATGATGGAACAACTTTAAATGACTTCTTGGAATGGTTTGATGAAGCTTTTGGTTTTATTCAATCTGAAGATGCTGGTGCAGCTGCTGATTCAAATGGCGCACACGGTGTAGATGGCGATAACCCAAATGACCTTGTCGATATGGGTAAAGACTCTTCAACACCTTTCACAGATGAATCAGATGGAAGTGGTTTTGATCTAGTTGTTAGTAAGAAAATTGAAACACTAGATGGTTTCACAAGTATCACTGGCCCAACTGGCCCTAAAGCAGCTTTTTTAGATGGAACAGCTGAGTATGAAATTTTAGCAGGTGGAAATAGCGATGTAACAATCGGTAGTAGTTATGTTGATATCGATGGTGATTCAGACTACAACTCTGATAAAGACATCATTCTTGAAGGTGTTGAAAGTTACGTTGTAACAGGTAACTCAATTGTAACTCAAGGTGCTCAATCAGAGGGTTCAAGTGACCCCTTGATTTTGCGTACGATTACAACAGAACAAGGCGCTATCAATGATGGTTCTGACATGTACATCGATTTAATCGGTGACGGTCAATTCACAGCTGGAACTGATATCATCATCAAAGGTGCATTTAGTGATGACGTTTTCGATACAGGTGCTGGTACTGTTGGTACAGGTACAAATGTTATTACAGGAAATGTTTTTGCTGCAGATGCTACTTCTGGAAATGCAACTTTAACATTTGATTTAACCGTAAGTAACAATAGCTTGTTAACGGATACTAGTGTTACAGCTGGTATGTCTGTTTTTGATGCAGTGAATAACGTTAGATTCTTTGTTGAGTCGGTAGATACTTCAACTTCTGGAACAATGTTGGTGACGTTTGATCGTGCAGATGCAAATACTTTTGTTGCAAACTTAGCAGCGGCAGCTGTTCAGTTCATGGGTGGTGCATTAGAGCAAGCAGGTTATACATCTACTTCTTCAAGTGGCACAGGTTCTACTCTAGTTTCTAACTTGAACTCTCCTACTGCCACTCGTCACCCAACGACGAATAAGTTTTTAGGAAAGTCTATTTATAACACAATGGCCGACAACGAAAAAGGTATGTCAGGTACTACTTTTATCGATGGCGATGTAACAGCTCGTGTTCATACAGCTCCAGTTGTGGGAACAATTAATGCAGAAGCTGCAGATGGGACAAGTGGTAATTTAACGGTTACTTTAGCCGACGCTTCTAGCATTGTTACAAGTATGACTGTTGTCGGTGAAGCTTCAGGAAATTTATATACTGTTGATAAAGTTGTAGGCAATGTTGTTCATTTTGATCAAGCTGATGCTGGTGCAGGTGCTGACTTTGCTTTAGGTTTTACAGTGTTCAGTGGCTTTGCGTATTTAGATGCTGACAATGATGGAGAATTAGGAGAAGCAGTTTTCCGTGTTAAAAATACTTCGGTTGATGATAGTACAGCTACTTCTGGTGACTTGTTTATCGATATAGCTCAAGATGGTGTATCAACTACAACCGGTCAGTTAACTGTAACAAGTACAACTCCTATTTCAGACTTATCTAGTTATGAAGATAATGCTGTTGTTTACACAGATACATCTACCGGTAATGTTTACCGTAAGGTACCTGTTTCTTACAATAGTGATCACAGCTTAGTTTATTTAGATGGCATGAACCGTGGTACTTATGATGAAGTAAGATATCGTATCGTGGCTTCTGAGCCAACGGGTACAGCTGTTGCAGCAGATGCATTACAAACATCAGGAACTGAATATTCAATTGATGGTCGTGTAAATTGGGTGATTGATGAAAGCTTTGATGGCACTGCTGGTACCGATGAAACAATTCTTATCTCAAATAACGCTATCGAAACAATGTCGACAGGTACGGCGACTATTAATGCTCCTTCTGCTAATTCAATTAATGGTATTAGAGCTCAGTCTGGTTCTATTCAATTACTTGGCCAAATTGGTACAGTGAACGAATTGAGTGACATCTCTTTTATTTCAGGAACTGATTCAGTAGAACGTAACATTTTTGGTGCTAGTTCATTGGCTGACTCTTCTGGAGATGGTTTTTCTTTAGAGGTTTCTGCGACAGGTGAGTCTGTTTCTCAAAACATTGTTGTTTATGATTCATTGGGTGCTTCTCATGATGTAAACGTGACATTTGTTTTAGAAGATCAAGATAATGATACTGCAAGCTGGAGATGGTTCGCTGAAACACCGGATGCTTCTCGTTCTGATGGAGCTTTTCCAGTGGGTGACCCACGCGGTTTAACTCCTGCTATCAATGTTGGTACAGGTGTGATTCATTTTGATAACTTTGGTCGTTTTTTACGTTCAGAGCCAGCTCAACCTTTGATCTCTATTCCAATCGAAGGTCAAGATACTGATTCAGCTTTGAATATTTCTCCTGATTTTTCTATTTTAACGGCTTTTGCTAATACAAATGGATCAGAAGTTGATGTTCGAGAGCAAGATGGTTATGCTCAAGGTGTAATGGACCGTTTCACAGTAAATGCAGATGGTTCAGTGACGGGTATTTATACGAATGGTTTAACTGAAACGGTAGCTCAAGTTGCCTTAGCTGCTTTCGCTAACCCTGATGGTTTGGTTCGTTCTGGAGCAAGTTTATTCACGATGGGTTCAAACTCTGGTAATGCTATGATTGGTGCTGCTTTGACTGGAGAACGTGGTGCAGTTCGTGGTGAGTCATTAGAACTTTCTAATGTTGATATCACTCAAGAATTCACAGACATGATTGTCACTCAAAGAGCTTACCAAGCAAATGCTCGAGTTGTGACGAAGTCTGATGAGTTACTCCAAGAATTGATGCAAATCATCCGATAAATTTAGGTTTATCTAAATATAATATAACCAGGGTGTAAAAACCCTGGTTTTTTTTTAGGATAATTTAATGAAAACAAAATCATTCTTTACGATAGTAGAGTTATTAGTGGTTTTTGGCATTTTACTGATTCTGGTTTCTTTGTTGCAGCCAGCGATGTCAAAGATCATAGGCAATGCTCAATCATTAGAGTGTCTGAATAAGCAACGACTTATATCAACTGCTTTTGCAATTTACAGTGAAGAGAATAATGATGAAATAGTTTCATTGGCTTTAAGGGGAAATCCTGGTACGGATGCTTTGATTCAAAGTGGCTGGGTGACTTGGTGGCCAGATTTACTCAGACAATATATAGATGGTTTAGATAGCATAAATTGTACGAGTATTAAGACTAAATATGGAATAGGCATTAATCATCCTGAATTGGCAAGATGGTTAGGTCAGGGATATAAATTAAATTCAGTTCGAAGCCCTTCTAAAACAATTTTATTTGGTGATAGTTCAAAAATAGATAATGAAACAGAGCAAAACCCTGATTTATGGTTACCTTTAGATCCAGAAGAAAGTAGTATATTTTTTAGAGTACCCAGTAATGGAATATGGTATAATCAGTTACCTAACAGAGTATATGGTCGACATTTAGGTAAGGCCAATGTTGTTCATGTAGATGGACATGCTGAACTTACCTACGTAAGTGAGCTAGGGTTTCAATACCCTAAAAATCATTCTCAAGCTTATTGGGATAGATAATTTATTAAATTGAAAATAAAGGGTGCTTCTCTAGAAATGTTGTAATGCCCATTATCTTTATTTCAATATCTTCCATCATAAACTCTTCATTGGTGGACCTTGTAACAACCCATCCAGTGTTGATATTTAATTTTTGACAAGTTTTAATTAAGCTTTTCAATTCATGTTTAATCGTTTCTTGGTCATTTAAAGCCCAGCAAACTTGAATGGCATTCCATTTACCTTGCCATTTACCAATAAAGTCAGTTTTAGAGCCATTGTTAAAATGCCAGATTAAATCAGTTCGTTTTCGAATTTCTAAATAAACTAAGCATTCGAGCTTTTTCTCTTTATCAATATTGTTATAGTCATATAAATCAAGTAAGCTATGATCGATGGGATAAG
>JACLAC010022761.1_pt1 | contig 11968 bp, 9 predicted proteins | sample 8027881 | NCBI WGS metagenome assembly JACLAC01 (sample SAMN15725517, study PRJNA655200) | protist metagenome | isolation source: fluorescence activated cell sorting (FACS) single amplified genomes of... | place: Spain: Blaines Bay Microbial Observatory, Mediterranean Sea | collected 2016-01-19 | reverse complement strand
GAAGTTCAGGGCAAGCTCAACTACATGATCAACGCGATGTAACTGGCGTTGTGGAGCAAATTGAGTGTGATACGTGGCCAGGCTTAATCACGTGCGGAGTCACGTCAGACGCTCAACCAGTGAAACGACTACGAATTCCCGCCAGGGGCGCTACACTTTGGTTAGTCGTCTGCATCCGGATTTTCTTCAGGACACGTTAATCATGGTTCCACGAACGCTCAAGTCTTCATGCGGCAAACTTACAGTGGTTACTCTCTTCCTGCTCCCGACAGTGTTGTCTGCTCAGAACGCACCGTACGACATTTTCCCACCGGCAGACTCACCTTATTATCGAGTGCGTTACAACGCTTCGACTGAGCCTGGCAAGTTGACCTTTCCGGTTAACTACACCGTCTGGATTCCAAACGGCGTAGAAACGCTGCGTGGCCTCGTTGTGCATCAACATGGTTGCGGTGAGGGATCGTGCAAGTCCGGTTTGACGGGCGCTTACGACCTGCACTGGCAGGCGCTGGCGAAAAAGCACGACTGCGCCCTGCTTGCTCCATCTTACGAGCAGCCACAGGGAGCCGACTGCCAGATGTGGTGCGATCCGCGAAATGGATCGGACGCCGCGTTTCAAAGATGTCTGATCGCCCTGGGTGAGAAGTCGGGACATTCCGAACTGGCCAGCGTACCGTGGGCTCTTTGGGGGCACAGTGGCGGCGGACACTGGGCCGGTGGAATGGTGCTGCTGCATCCGGAACGGATTGCGGCCGCGTGGCTTCGCTCTGGCGTGCCGCTGCTGGCGTCCAATCCGGATCGTCCCGAAATCAAGGCTCACGCGTTACCTGCGGCAGCACTCAAAGTACCCGTCATGTGTAATCCCGGCACGCAGGAAGGCGTGACCGTTAAAGATGGGCGATTTGCAAGCGTATGGCCAGCGAATGAACTCTTCTTCAATGGTGTTCGAGGAAAAGGCGGTCTCATCGGCGTGTCCGTGGATCCGCTGACGGCACATGAATGTGGCAACCAGCGATACTTGGCAATCCCCTGGCTCGATGTCTGCTTAAAGATTCGACTTCCGAAAGACAGAGGCGACGCGCTCAATGCAATGCCGACTGACAGCGCGTGGCTGGCTAGTCCGACCGGTTTCAAAGCTGTCCCTGCTGCGGAGTATGACGGTGATCCCCTGAAGGCAGCGTGGCTACCAAACGAATCCGTCGCGCGAGGCTGGATGCAATACGTCAAGGACACAGCCATCAAAGACAACACACCGCCACCAGCACCGACGTACCTGAATGTGCAAGGCAACAAGCTGAACTGGGCTGCCGAAGCCGATCTCGAAAGCGGCATCGCCCATTTCATCATCCAGCGGGATGGCAGGTTCCTGGCCAACGTGCCGGAGCACGGAAAGAACCGCTTCGGCCGCCCCATCTTCCAGAATCTGCAGTACAGCGACACGCCCACTCAACCGCTCGTACCGATGCAGTTCACTGACACAAAAACCGAGCCCGGTAAACAGCACATCTATCGAGTCATCACCGTGAATACCGTCGGCCTGAAGTCGAAGCCGACCGCGGGCTCCGCCGTTGCTGACCGTAATCGCTAACGCTGCCCCTGTCAGTTCCCGGACGAAAGAGTTCTATGTTTGCTCGAAGAGCGTTCCTCAAAGCCACAGTCGCGACAACCGGTGTGGCAACTCTGTGCACAGGCGACAGCGCCGAAGCACGGAATTCCACCGACAGTCACTCAGGAGTCGGCGGCTACAATTATCGCCTGCCTGGCTTCACGAAGGGCAGCCGACTTCTTTTTCAGGGCGACTCCATCACGGATATGAAATGGGGCCGCAATCAGAATGACCGCAATCACTATCTCGGCCACAGCTACGTCTATCTGATCGCTGCCCGGCTCGGCGTTGACCTGCCGAAGGCTCAACTGGACATCTACAATCGCGGAATGAGCGGCCACAAAGTCGCCGACCTGCGTGGCCGATGGCAGAAGGATGCTGTCGAAATGAAGCCCGACCTGCTGAGCATTCTCATCGGCGTCAACGACGTTGGCCGAAATCTGAACGGTGTAGACGCCGACAAGTGGGAAGCCGACTATCGCTTCATTCTTGATGCCAGCCGCAAGGCCAACCCCAGGTTGCGACTGGTCCTGCTGGACCCTTTTGTCCTGGCGTCCGGTCGACTGGAAAATCCCAGTGCGTTCAAGCAGTGGCGTGATCAGATTGAAGGGCTGATTCCGATCATCAAACAGCTTGCCGTCGACTACGAAGCTGTCCACGTCAAAACGCAGGATGTCTTTGACGCCGCAGCCGATGCCGTCTCTCCAGAGCACTGGATTTGGGACGGAGTTCATCCACTGCCGCAAGGTCACGAGCTGATCGCGCGAGCCTGGCTGGAAGAGGTCAGCGCCCGCTGGAACCACAACGAACAGTCCAACTAAGAAGTGTGTGCAAAATGAGTTCTCGTTTTCCGTGATACTCGGCTCCGTTGCGTCCGCCTGGCATAGGCTGATGCCACGGCGTGTCGTGCCACGATCAGGAAGTTATTGGGGACACGTACCCAATCGTCACGACGAAATGGCTGAAACCAGACCGCCTGTCTATGCCAGAGCCGCGCTCACGCTGAGACAGCAGTCCTGATTGTGTCCGCTTAATCCGGGTAAATTATTGAATACGTTCGCTTCATGGTTCTCGCAGAACGACACTGGAATACGACATCACCTGGCCGCTGGATGACATTCAGTGATCAAGTCTGTAAAAAAACAGTCTTGCTGTGGCTCTTTCTTTCAATTTTCCGATCAGGGAACACGTCATGAGACGACTGTACTTCTCCGTTGCGTTGCTGATTTCTGTGCTCGTTGCTTCAGCCGCGCAGGCGCAGGATTTGTTTCTGGTCAGTGCCTCGTACGGAAAAAACGTGATCGCACTTTGTGAAAGGGACGGCAGTGTGCTGTGGCAATTCAAAACAGGTGGACCGAAGCGCGGACACACGGGCCATCATGAAATACAGATGCTCGATAACGGCAACATCCTGTTTCATGACGATTGGGATACGGTCAAGGAAATGAAGCTCGATGGTACGGTCGTCTGGAGTCACAAAAGCTCCAACGTCCACGCCTTCACTCGACTGGCGGATGGAAACACAATGATCGCTGAATCCGGCAGTGGCCGTATTCTGCTCGTGAACAAAGCCGGAAAAGTGGTCAGCGCCACGCCGCTAGGTAAAGACGGTCGAGGTAGCACTCGCCAGGCTGAAGTTCTGTCAAACGGCAACTATCTTGTATGTGCCGAAGGACCGGGCACCGTCACCGAATACAACAAAAAGGGCGACATCGTCTGGGAGTATGAAATCAAGACTCGCGTCTACGGAGCGATTCGCCTGAAGAATGGCAACACCGTGATCTGTTCCGGGTCCGGAAATTCTGTCGTTGAAGTGTCGCCTGAAAAGAAGGTTATCTGGCAGGTAAAAAGCCAGGTCCCCGATACCGATATCGCACTCAAGTGGACCACCTGTCTGAAGGAACTCCCGAATGGACACCTGCTGATCGGCAACTGCCACGCTGGTCCGGACAGTCCGCAGATATTCGAACTTGACAAAGATCGCAAAGTGACCTGGGAATACAACGAGTTTGAACTTGTCGGAAACGGCATGGCCTGCTGGGACTATCTCAATAAAACTCAAGCCGCCAAAGTTCGCAGGAGCGTTGCAGCACTTGCAGCAAAGTAGATTGCAGCATCACGTCGAAGGTGACAGGCGGCCGAATGGACTACCAGAACGCCGTATTTGACAATCATGATGGGGCTCAGCACCATGCTATCTGTTGCCCTGCTCTAAGAGGCTGACAAACCAACTGCCGCGGGAAGCACAGCGAATTACAGCCATCGAATTCAGTTCTTTGTCGGTCTTTAAAGAGAAGGCATGAACATTTCGCCGGCAGGCGGCTTTTCTACATCTGCGGATGGGATGAATAAGGACCACTCACGATTGTCAGGCCAGCTGCTGACTTCGATGTTGTTAAGCCAGCGACTCCTCGAAATCCCTACCGCACAGGCAAGAAATACGACGGCGGCAGCCTTGTCACTAACACAACGAAATCCCCGTGAAAGAACTGACGAATGCTTAAGCACCAGCTGATCCACCCGAAAATCAACGAAGTCCTTGGCCGCTGCGGTCACCACTCGAAGATTCTGATCGCCGATGGAAACTATCCGGCATCGTCGACGCTTGGCCCCAACGCCGAACTCGTCAGCTTGAACCTGATGCCCGGCCTGGTCAGTTGCATTCAAACGTTGCAGGCACTGCTTTCAGCGATTCCGATCGAAGCCTGTAACACAATGGGCATCCCCGACGACGACCCATACAACACAGGCGAGGATCCTCCGATCTGGAATGAGTACCGCACGATCCTCAAAGACAGCGACCTGGACATCGAACTTCAGCCAATTCAGAAGTGGGACTTCTACGACGCGGTTGCTTCGCGAGACCTTGTCCTGACGATCCAAACGGCCGAGCAAGCTCTGTGGGCGAACCTGTTGTTAACAGTCGGCGTTCGCCAGGCCTGATCGCCACTCGTAAATAAAACGACAACGTCCACCCCGTTGCGACTCAACAGTTTGTTCCCAGCAGGGCGATACCGCACAACGGCAGATAACCCGCCGGAGCCACTTTCATGACCACCAATGCTGAAGCACGTCTTGCCGAAATGGGCATCAAATTCCCAGAAGCTCCCGCGGCAGTCGGCGATTACATCCCGGTCGTCCAGTTTGGAGACATGGTTATCACCAGCGGTCAGTTGCCAATGCTGGACGGTGCTATGACGGCCACGGGAAAAATCGGTGCGGACCTTACCGTCAAAGAAGGAGCCGCGGCCGCTCGCGTGGCAGCGTTGAACTGCGTGGCTCAAATTCGAAGCTGTGTCGGCTCGATAGATAAGGTGACTCGAATCGTTCGCGTTGAAGGCTTCGTAAATTCAGCAGACGGCTTTCATTCGCAGCCCCAGGTTCTAAATGGAGCATCCAACCTGCTCGCAGAAATCTTCGGTGAAGCAGGACGACACACTCGAATCGCCGTCGGTGTCAACGAACTCCCGTTGAACGCAGCCGTCGAAGTCGTCGTCTGGGCTCAAATGGAAAAAGACATCTAAAATCAGGGCAGAGGTTTGTCGATCGCGCCCGTTTCCCGGTACGCTGGTTCCTTGAAAACGCCAATTACCAACGGAGCTACCGTCGTGTTCAATTTTTATCGGCCTCACACAACGCGTCGTGACTTTCTGCAGGTTGCTGGTGCGACTGCTGGAGCGACTCTGGCATCGAACAAACTTGTCATCGCGGAGTCTGAAAACACTCACGCCATCGACTTTCCGAAAGGAAAAGTCGATCACTGCGTCATGATCTGGCTGGGCGGAGGCGCCTGCCACATCGACACCTGGGATCCGAAAAAGAAGGGTGATGCGAAGGCAAAAAAGGCTGGCTCGTACTATGACTCGATCGACACCGCGATCGACGGTGTGCAGATTTGCGAGCACCTTCCGAAATGCGCAGGCATCCTGGATCGCTTTAATCCGCTGCGATCCGTTCATCACGAAGTCATAAATGAGCACGCGGCCGCAACCTATCGAATGCACACCGGGCGATCGACAAGCGGCACGATCGAATACCCATCCATCGGGTCGATCGTTGCCAACCAGAGAGGAGCCGCTTCAGACAACGCACCGGCTTACGTGCTGATTGGTTATCCAAACGTCACACGCGGGCCTGGATTTCTAGGAGCGAAGGCTGGCTACGTTTACCTGACCAGCACAAACGAAGGTCCGAATGGCCTAAGCCGGTTTCCAGGCATCAACGATGAACGGCAGAATCGGCGAGAAAGGTTGCTCAGCCGAGTGCGAGACATCTATCGAAAACGCACAGCCGGCGACAAACGGATCGCTGACTACGACTCGACGATTGAAGACGCTCTGCGATTGTCCGGTCCGGAATTCACGAAAGCGTTCGAACTGGATCGAGAACCGGCCGAACTGCGAGCTCGATACGGCGGCGAATTCGGGCAGCGATGTTTGCTTTCTCGGCGTCTGATCGAAAGGGGCGTGCGGTTTATCGAGTGCTCGCACAATCTCAATTTTGTCAACGGAACCGGCTGGGATACTCACAACGAAGGGCAACTCAACCAGCATCTCCTGATTCAGGAACTCGACAGCGCTATCTCGACGCTGGTGCTAGATCTGGAAGAAAAGAAACTCCTCGACCGTACGCTGATCGTCGTCTCCACCGAGTTTGGTCGCCCGCCCGAATTCGACGGCGGAGGCGGACGAGGGCATCAGTCCAAAGCCTTTTCGGTCGTTCTCGCTGGAGGAGGACTGCAGACCGGTAGGGTCATCGGTGAAACTGACGAGCTTGGAAAGTCGATCGTCAAACAACCCGTTTCCGTCCCCGACCTTTTTGCGACGATTCACTGGTCGATGGGAATCAACCCGGCCGAAGAACTCTACGCCGGAGACCGCCCCGTCCCCATCACCGACGGCGGCAAGCCAATCAGAGAGCTGTTCGGATAGGTCAGGCTCCCCCTGACGAAGTATCTGTCGACCACCAAATGGCAATCGCTCATTTGAAATTACAGGTCGGCAGAATCCCAGACCGGAACAAGTTCCGGCCTGAAAGAGTCACCCTGGATAAAGAGGAATCTCATGCGGGCCACGCAGATTCTCAGGACATCAGCGATCGCGTTATGCCTCGTTCTACTCTTATTGGGCAATACCTCTCAGAATTTTTCAGCGAAAGACAGACCGGCGGACCATCAAGGCTCGGCGACACCCGGCCATCCTGCCGACCTCGACCCTCAGACTCGGCGAGAAGTCAAAGACGTCGTCAGGCTGGCTTACCTCAAAGTCTACAACGGCTGGAGTTCGGACGAAGTTCTTCTTCAGACGAAACTCAACGATCTGTTCCTTGCCGAATGTCGACGCCGGATGCCAGACATTCTGAGTTTCGATTTCAACTGGACGCTGCTCAATCTTCGTAAGGCCGGAGGCCTGCGAGACATCTCAGCCTCGAAGCAACGGAGAGATAACTCGGACGCTTACCTGCACGCCGCTGAGATCGCTGCGAGGTTTCTGGAAGACCGTTATTCGGTCAACACCGACCGCGTCCTGTGCGATCCAAAGCTTCGCGCCGAGTACGACAGAGAAGCAAAGAAGATCGCTCCAAAAGTCGAACCATACCTGCTGCGAAAAGCCAGCCTCACACTAAGAAAGTCACGTCGTCTTCAGCCAGAACTAGTGCTCCGAGTCGCCGACTGGAAGAAGGACATCATCGCGATGCCAGCCGCTGATGCGGAGCAGGATGCTGGCAAAGTTCCGGAGCAACCGGGCGTCTACATTTTCCGAGACGCCACTGGCTACCTCTACATCGGCGAGTCATCCAACCTGCACAACCGAATCAAAAACCACCTCGACCGCTCCGACCGGCAATCACTGGCCAACTACCTTGCCACTAACGGAGTCAAAGGCGTGACTCTGGAACTGCACGCCTTCGAGAAAGATTCGCCCGCCCGTCTGAAACCAATGCGCCGCGCCTACGAATCCGAGCTCATCCGCAGCCGCAAACCTCGCTTCAATCTAGCTCCCTGACTGGACGTTGACGGAAACATATCGTGATCCGTCTACCAGAATGCCAAGACGAAAAACACAGACAGGAAGCAGTTCAGCATTGCAAGTCCCATCCCTGCAAACGCGAGATGCCTGGCTTACTTCGAAAACGGGATTGTGAAAACGCACCCGGTACACTTGCTACCACTGAGAGCGACCGGCCGATTCCAGCCATAGTAGTTCTGGCAGCTCACCATTATATGCAGGTACCACGTTAACAGCAGGAAGCACCAGCCAAACTTGAAACTACAGGATCGCCGTAACAATGCGCATGTATCTAACGGCGAAGCAAAATCAGGCCGGCCCTGAATCCTCATCCGACATTAGAAATACCCGTTTACTGACCAAGCTCGGCTTCCGAGCGCAAGGCGTTGCCCCGCTCGAGAAGTTCGGTGCCGGGGACGACGGCTCGGGGACGAAGTTGAAAGTTGAATTCCTGACGGTCCTGGACTCGACCGGGGAGCAGGTTATCGGTGATCAAGTCGAGCGGCGGGATCTGGTACCAGGGGCGACGGAGTTTTATGTAGTGAGACTCCATTTCGTAGCCGTCGCGGCGGATAGTGACTTCTTCCGTGCCGTACCAGGTAAAATCAAACGACGCGGGTGAGTGGCCAATCTCTCGATCGCCGACTGAAATCAACGCTCCGGGCGGATCAGTGCGTATAGTTGCCCGGCGATGGACGCAGCCCGAAACGATAGCGAACACGCTGCAGGCGATCATCGCTGGTACCAGTTTGCGGATTCGGTCATTCATAAGAAACGACTTTGCGGAAGAAAGTCAACCGACGATGCTCGGCCGTGATCACTGAACCTGAAGCAGGTTGTCCATCTGAGACGAGTACGGTGTGCGTGGTCCAAATCTTGGTTCCAGAGCGATGGCAACTCCGATGCTGTCTTTACTCTGGTCGTAACTGAATCCGCAGTGGAAAAGGAAGTCGGCTCCGATTCTCGTCAGGGAAAGCGACTCGCCCCGGTTCTGCCCTTCTGACAAGTCATAAGCGGTGCTGGCTGTGCCCGCCCATTTTTCGCTGAAGAGGTAGCTCATACTGCCCGTGGCGATCTGGCTATCGACGCCCTGACCTTTAATTTCTCGAACACCGGCGTAAACGCTGCCGCGAGCACTTCGCTGACTGAGCAAACCAACATCCCAAAGTTGCTGACCACCGTCGAATGTGTCGTACAACCCACCTGCCAGCAAAGCGGTCCGTTCGCTAAGCAGCCATTTGTACCGCGCGGACAACAGTCCGAAGTCTTCGGAAAATTCTCTTCCAGCTGGATTCTGACCACCGGCTCCTGGAAACCACGAGCCGTCCAGATCAAGCGTCATCCAGTCTCGGATGCGCTGACGGTCCGGTGGGCCGACTTTCGTTTGCAGACGATGGTGCCAGCCGGCTCGCAGAACGTGCAGATCGTCGACCAGTTCGTGCCAGGATGACGTGACCGGCGAGCCGGCTCCAGATCGAATGGCGTAACGCCGAGCGTCGAATTGCGTCGGAATCGCTCCACCAAAAGTGTGTCCGGGGAAACGTTGCTGAAATCGCTCCTGAGCATTGTCGTCAAACGCGTTGTACTGAGCGACGTTCGTAATGCTGTCCGACGAATCCGTGTAGGAATACTCCAGATCAAACACCATACGGTGTGCCAGACCATTGAGATTAAAAATGCGGCTCTGCACGTACGGAAAAATTCGCGACATCGTCAGGCTGCTGCGAACCCCGGCTGAACCGACAAACCGATCGAGCGAATTCCCCGTCAGATCCTCTCCCCAATGAGCGATCTCACCCATTGCAAACGGCGCCACAACAAACGGCCCGGCGGTAAACGGAAGCGTAACTTCGCTGCGAGTCATGACGACTTCGCCGTTAACATTTCCGTAGTACGGCAGTGGAGTGAAAATGTCGGCAGGATCAGACGGGGTGTCGGCTCGGTGAAGATTGGCATAGCCCGCTGACGAATGAGACGTCCAGGTAATCGGGCTGCCGAAGACTGGTTCAGCCAGCGCGAAGATGTCGCCCTTCGGGTACCACTCGGTCGAGTTCTCAAAATCGTTGAGCTGCGGTTGTGCGAGGATGCTCCACGCAACATTGTCAAACTTCTGCTCGAGCATCAACCGAGTTTCGTTGTCCTTCTTTCGGTCAAACTCGTCCTCGTACCACTGCTCAAGAAAATTTCGATCGCTGACAAATCCAGCCTCGCCGAACAGCGACAGGTTGTTCGGTAGGTCGTGCCGGTGCCGAATTTGAACTCGCCCGCGATTATCACCTTCTGGTTGCAGACCGTTTCGGCCAAGTCCAAGATTGTCTCGACCGTGATCGCTAATGTAGTAACTGTGAAATTCTCCCTGGTACTTTCCCACGATACCAAGCAGGTCTTCGCCGTCGTAGGCACCTTCCAGCCCGGCTCCGAGACCTCGCCGAGAGTACCAGTCCAACAGCAGACTCGACGACAACTCTTCCGGCGCGTCCTGTGTAAGAAGGTGGAACGGATCCCACGCCGTCCTGATTTGCGTGCCGAAAATTCGGTCGGACCTGACTGCAGCCTTCTTAATTGGGAGGTGAGGATCTTCCGCCGGCCCTGACAGATAAGGCGAAGCAAAAATTGGGGTGTCACCCACGATGAAGCGATTGTTGAGCGTCGTCAGCCAGTTGATTTCTCCGTCGTCGACTTCGCCCGTAATGGGGTCGATCCATCCGCCCTGAGAATGAACCCACGAGTTAATCACACGCGGCTCGAAGAAGATGTCGCTTGATTCCAGTCGATACCCTGGCCGACCAAAATAGCTGGCAGACATCCACGCTTCCTGAGCATGGAACGAGCCTTCGGTAAGCTGCCGAATTCGAGTCGCTCGGACTCGCAATCGGCTTTGAGCCTGCGGGACGTAGACGCTCAATTCAGCATCAAGCAGTAACGCTCGGTCGTTACGTGCGTCATAGTAGGCGCGGTCAGCTCGCAGCGTCTTGCCGTTCTGGCGAATGACAATGTTGCCTTCAAGATAAATTTGCAGCGGCATGTCTCGGGTTTGAAGTTTTTCCCTGCCAGAAGGCAAATCGGTCAGGTCGGTAGCCTCTGTCCAGATGACCATACTGTCCGCAGCCAGTTCCATCGCCTTGGGATCCGGTGACCCGTCCTGCGAAGGCGAGTCGACGTTCAGCTTGATACCACCGGAAATTAACGCGATTTGTTCGGCAGGCGTGACTTGCGTCGAGCGTTCCGTCTTAAACGAGAATGGCTGGCCAGTACGAGCGTAAAGTCGAATTCGCCGCACCGGGGCGTTGCCTTCTTCCAGCCGGAAACTGCTGTAATTGAATCCGGGCGGGGGAAGTTCCAGAAGTTGTGCCTGCTGAATCAGAGTTTTCGATGACTCTTTTCGATGAGCGGTCGCTCGACCAATCAGCGGATCAACGAGTGGTTCGGAAGATTCACGAAGCCAGCGAGCCTTACAGGTCACCCCGGACTGACTCCAGAGATCAACATACTGCCGCGAAAAGCTGCGAGTGCTACCTGGACGGCTGACGCGGATGTCGTCTTCAAGGTACAGCTCGACACGATCGCGACCGTTGACCTTTGACTGCCAGACGACCATTTGGCGACCAACAATTGATGTCTCACCTTGCTCAACAAGGCAATTGCCCCGCATGACCGAAACCAGCGAATTGGTCGCTCGCCACTGATGAGAAATGTCAGCCGAAATACGAATTGCACCGGTCGTAACCGGAATTGTGTTTTCCTGCGCAGAAACCATCGAGCGCAACGTCAACACAGCCAGCAGCAATACAAACGCATACTGGATCAGCAATTGAGGCCGAAACAGCCTCGACCGACAAAGTTGTGACTGCGGAAAATGCCCCGACACGGGCGCTCCGAATATGTCCATAAGCAACTACAATATTGTTATTCTGTCTATAATTGACAGATCCAGCAGCAAACCGGGCTCCGCCGCTGGCTTTGATGGGCCGGATTGTACAAGCGGTGCGAAAATATCAGCAATACGTGTGTTGGAACGGCGTCAGTTGATGCCGCGATGCTTTACCCCTATCAAACAGCCAAGCCACGCTGGCTCTTCCCTCAACATCCCACCTGATCCCTGAAGGACAACCAGATGCTGCCTGATCGAGTGCTGAAGTGGGCGATTCCCGGACTGGTTGCTGTCGCGTGTCTGGCGACCACTAAAACAGCCCTTGCGGACGTCTCACTGGCGAAGATTTTCGGCTCGAACATGGTCCTGCAGCGCGGCATGAAAATTCCGGTCTGGGGCTGGGCCGAGCCGGGAGAAGAAGTCACCGTGAAAATTGGCGACCATTCCGCAACCGCCAAAGCCGGCAACAACAAACGCTGGGAC
>JACLAC010016610.1_pt1 | contig 11971 bp, 15 predicted proteins | sample 8027881 | NCBI WGS metagenome assembly JACLAC01 (sample SAMN15725517, study PRJNA655200) | protist metagenome | isolation source: fluorescence activated cell sorting (FACS) single amplified genomes of... | place: Spain: Blaines Bay Microbial Observatory, Mediterranean Sea | collected 2016-01-19 | reverse complement strand
CGTAAATTAGAGATCAATACTGGTGAGTTCTTCAGTGGGCTTTATGAAGCCGTCATTGGGTCTGTGGTTGCAGAGAAATTGGAGTATCAGTTGAATCAGCAAATTGTCATTGCCCATGGAGCAGGCAGCGCTGCTCTGTTTGAACATGATGATCAGCCCTTCAGGATAGTGGGTATCTTAAAACCCACAGGAACACCAGTCGACCAAACTATCCATGTAAGCTTGGAGGCGATTGAAGCGATTCACATTGGCTGGAAAGATGGATTTCCTGCAGCAGAAACGATTAATCCCGAAAAAATCAATGCTTCTGAACTTCAACCGAAGAGCATCACGGCGTTTTTAGTAAGGCTGAACTCAAAAATGCAAACTTTTCGTTTGCAAGGAGAAATCAATGCTTATGTAAAAGAGCCGCTGTCCGCAATTTTGCCTGGGGTAACGATGCAAAAACTCTGGCAAATTTTAGGGACTTTTGAGAAGGCCCTCATGACTGTGAGTGCCTTAGTGATTCTGTCCAGTTTAACGAGTTTAATCAGTCTTTTGTTGGCGACCTTGAGTGAGCGAAGGCGGGAAATGGCTATCTTACGATCAGTCGGTGCAGGCCCAGTAATAGTTTTCTACTTGCTCTGGATTGAGGCAACCATTCTTTGCTTTATCGGTGTTTTCTTGGGACTTATTTTTCAATACGGTGGATTGATTGCTCTAGCGCCTGTCATACAAGATCAAATTGGCCTGCAGATTTTCCTTGAATGGCCAGGGATAAAAGAATTTGTAATTCTTTTATTGATCATGGCTTGTGGAATGTTGATGAGTTTTTTCCCTGCTTGGCGGGCTTACATGAATTCCCTGCATGATGGCTTACTGCCCAAAGCGTGATAAGAGAATTAATGAAATGTCGATAAGTCGCTCCTTTTTTCTTCGAAGATTGATTTTGTTCTTAATGATCTCAACATTTACAGGATCAGTTTGCTTCGGTTTTGATATAAAAAAATTACTGTTTGAATATTTAGTCAAACCTAATGCGCCCATCATAGAAGTTTCTTGGCGCGATTTAGTTCAGTATGACTATCATCGGAAAATCATTCCACCAAGACTGCAATCTATTGAGGGGAAACTCATTAGGGTGCCAGGATATGTGGTGCCTTTGCTGGGGGATTTTGGCGGAGATTTTGAGAGTTTAGAAGAATTTCTTCTAGTTCCCGTATATGGCATGTGTATCCATGTTCCACCACCACCGCCCAACCAAGTCATTTATGTGAAAATGAATGAATCTGTGGAAGTAGAAAAATTATTTGATGCAGTTTGGGTCACTGGTCAATTGCAAATTGATGTAAGTGAATTGCCAAATACTGAAAACCTGAACTATGCACCAGAAGGAGGATTTTTTCTGACAGGGATTGAAGTAGAGGTTTATGAGCGTGATGTTAGCAAATAAGTCTCAAAAATATAGATATTGTTATTCAACTTGGTTGAGGTTCAACTTGGATTCAGCAGCTAAACTTAATTTTGAAATTAGATCGATTAAATCCATCGAACACCAACAACTTATTGATTTGTGGCTTGAGTGCTGACTTACACGCTCATGGAATAACCCTGAAAAGGACATCCAGCGAAAATTAAGTTTTCAACCAGATCTCCTTTTGGGTGCTTTTCATAGGGACCAGCTGGCAGCATCATGGCCGGGTACGATGGTCATCGCGGGTGGATGAATTACCTAGGAGTTTTACCAAACTTTCAACGTCAAGGAATCGGTAAAAAATTAGTTGAGGTGGCGGAGAATGGCCTTCAAAAACTTGGCTGTCCAAAAGTGAATTTTCAGCTTCGTTATTCAAATTTTGTTGCCCAGCATTTTTATAGAAAGATTGGTTACGGAGAAGATGCGGCTCTGAGTTTTGGGAAAAGACTTGTGTTTGATTTTGATGAATCAAAGCCACATGGTGGTTCAGGAACTGGGGGATTTGTCATCAGAGACAAACTTAAACCTGGTGATTTAGGGGGGTTAATTCAACTTTATGGACTGATTATTCATCAAAAATTTGGATCAACAGAACTATTTGAATATGAATTTGCTAAAATTTTGACGAATTTTGCTCTTGGAAAAGAACCTCGAGAAAAAATTTGGGTATTGGAGCAAGAGGGGCAAATCCGAGGTTCGATCCTTGTGGTTTGGTCATCTGAAGAAAATGCAGAAATCAAATATTTTTTCTTCATTATGATCAGCGAGGGAGGGAATTTGAGTATCAGTTATTGATAGGCGCCCTTGAATTTGTGAAATCATTGGGTGGTAAAAGCATTATCACTGCACCTAAGCTATTAGGGATTGGTGAAGTTAATATTTTTGATGAATTTGGCTTCAAGAAATTAGAAAAGTCGAAAGCTACGCCAAATAAATCACTAGAGATATCTCCTCAAATAATACTCAACCTGGAATCCTGAAAAATAAATTTGGAAAAATATCATGTAAAAAATTGATATCGAATCAGCATGGCTTAATTAACAATTAAATTTTGAGGGAATTAAATTAACTTTGTTACCACTTTGAAAAACGAATCTTCAGATTTTCTTAACTCGCCAAACTGTGATCCCTCCCTCGGAGTCAATTGCAGCTAAACTGCGCCCATCTGGCCTCCAATAGACGTTTTCTACAGCTCCTTCAACTGGAGCGCCACCCAACACACGTCCACTGCCTTTTTTTCCCACAGACCAAACCACAACTCCACCTTCCCGGCACCCAGATGCCAGGTGCCTGTGATGATGTGAGAATGCAAGTGAGCTTATTGGTGCCTTGTGAAACTCCAACACCCCCGGTGTTGTCCCCTCAGGCCCATTCCCCTCAAAACTCCAAACTGTGATATCTTCACCTCCACCAGTAGCCAGCAATAATCCATCATGACTGAAAGCCAATTCCGAGGGCTTCCACGGGTAGCCAGACATCATAGAATCCTGACCGTTCGATCGTCTCCAGAAATGAACAGATTTATCCTGACTGCCGCAGGCAACAACATTGCCGTCAGGACTCAGAGCGAGTGAAACTAACGAGCCTTGCCATTCAAGACGCTCATTTTCCTGACCTGACGATGAACTGAAAAAAGTTACGCGTCCATAGCACGCTGTACTAATTTCCTGGTCTGTAACCCATCCCAAAGCGCTGACAGTGCTGGGATGGTTTCCCGAAGACCAAATCTTTTCACCAGACGATGACAGAATAGTGAGGACTCTTCCTGAGGATACCGCAAGGTGGTTGCTGCTTTTTGACCAGGCCACATGCTCGACCCAACCGCTCTCTATTTCTGTCCGATGTTGCATTTGACCATCTGCAAAGTCCCAAAGTGCAAGTTGACCATCCTGCCCGACGCTAGCAAGCTGTTTCCCATTGGAGGAGACTGACATACTCAGAATCCCTCCTAGGTGGGCCTGAGGATTTTTCCACACTTCTTGGCCAGATGTGCCATCAAAGGCATGAATAGAACCGCTTGCATCACCAACGGCAAAGAATTTTCCTTTTAGACCCCAACCTCCTGCAATAGGATAATCATTGACAGTAGCAAGAAACCCATTTTGGAGCACACCATGCGCTTTATTTTTAACTAGTTTAGGCATGACTCAAACTCTCTCTTCATAATATCGCCATCTAAATTTCGGCCGATAAAGACGAGTTGGTTGTGTCGTGGATCATCACCCCAAGGACGCTCTGGTTGTCCGTCAAAAAGCATGTGTACACCCTGAAACACGAAGCGTTGAGATTCCCCTGCAATGCTAATGAATCCCTTCATTCGAAAGATATCGACACCTTTTTCCCGAAGAAGTTTTCCCAGCCAAGCATTTAACTTATTGGCGTTAACATCACCGTCGGCCTCTATTGCAACTGAGCCAACTTCATCATCATGCTCATGCTGAGCAACCCAAGTTCTTTCTAAGACTGGAAGTACCTCAGCATTATCTGAAGCGCTCAGGCGAAAATTAAATTCTTCAGCGGTATGCTGAGCGAAAAGTGCTAGCGATGTTTGCCTTTCAATTTCGATTGCAAAACTTTTTTGACCTGAAAGCTGTAGCTGTAGTTCAACATGCTGATCCATTGGTACAATATTACTAGGAGATATCTTAGAGGCAGGTTCTACGAAGCGCCTCACACTCCATTCAGCACCCTGTTGCAATGCTTCTTCATTAGGATCCAGTCTTTCTACCATTACTAAAGACATGGTTGGGTCGGGGCCATCATCTAGACTTAATTTATACCTACCTGGCTCAAGTTCATAAATTCCTGTCCATTCAAATGGATATTCAGGCTCTAAAAAAGTAGGGTGGTTGGCAAGAACTTGGTCTAAATTGAAAGCTTCAAGATTCAACACTGTGGGAATCGCTACGTTTGCCCGCTCACAGCGATGAACTCGAGCGAGCCGATTCATTTCTCGTAGCCTCGTTTCAAGTGCATCAAGTTCCTCGGCTTGTACTAAGTCGGTCTTGTTGAGCAGGATTACATCAGCGAAGGCAATCTGCTCAGTACTTTCCTGGCTTCGACCCAGTTGCTGATTAATGTGATGTGCATCGACCAAAGTAACGATACCGTCCAGAGAAAATTCTGAAGCGATTTCATCATCCATAAAGAAGGTCTGCGCAACAGGGCCAGGATCAGCTAGGCCAGTGGTCTCGAGGAGTATATAATCAAACTTATCCCTCCGCTTCATAAGATTCCCAAGCACGCGAATAAGGTCGCCACGGACTGTGCAGCAGATGCACCCATTTGACATTTCGAAGATTTCTTCGTCAGCGTTAATCACAAGGGCTTGATCGATTCCAACCTCACCATATTCGTTTTCGATCACTGCTATTCGCTTTCCGTGCTCTTCGCTAAGGATTCGGTTGAGCAGCGTAGTCTTACCTGAACCGAGGAATCCGGTCAGAATATTTACTGGGACTTTGCTTGGACTATTCATTCAAATCTCCTTGTCAAAAGTTATAAATGCCATATCAGCAGAATCAAATCCCCATGCTTTGCAAACTTCTGTGAGGTCGTTGGTATCAATCGAGTTTGTTGGTTTATGAATCTTATGCTGAATTTGTGGATGGTCATCCCGAAGAAGTCCAATCACTGTTTCTAAAGGTGCGCAATCTTCTTCTAAGCAGGCTAATTCAGTAACAGTTATTGTATCTTCCTCAGAGAGTTTCAGAGCTTGGCGAAGTATTGCTTTAATCTTCCGTATCTGATCAAGATTGGGTTTGGTTCTAGATTGACTGAGTAGCTCCATTATCTGCCTCACTTCGAAGGGCACCAGCTTGTGGCAGTGATGCTGGTACAGTAAATATAATCGGTTTTCCAACAGATCGTATGAAATGTACGGTGCAGATCAAAGATTGCCCTTCTATTAGTTCTAAAAATGTTTGAGTGCTGTGATTACAACGATCAAAAATCACTCCTATAAACTTTTTCATTCAGGTCTAAAAGTTTTAGATCTGTCGAAACAAAATAATCACAGCATTATAATGGAACTAAAATTAATCGCTTAATGCACTCACAATAGTTGTACTGTTGTGGCGTAACATTTTTAGGTAAGTAGACGCAGGCCCATTCGTACCAGAAAGTGCGTCTGAATAGAGTTTTCCTCCGATACTAGCCCCAGTTTCGTTGGCAATCTGCTCTATTAGGCGCGAATCAGCAATGTTCTCTACGAAAACAGCTTTGATACCCTCTTTTCGTATTTGCTTTATCAGACCCGCAACTTCCTTTGCGGAGGCTTCTGATTCAGTACTGAGTCCTTGTGGAGCGAGAAAGGTAAGCCCATAGTCACGACCAAAGTATCGTAATGCATCATGAGAAGTGATGACGACACGGCGATTATCGGGAATCGTTGATACCATACTTTGGATTTCTTCATCGAGTGCTTTAATTTCTGATACATAATCCGCACGATTCAGATAAAATATGGAAGCATTAGAAGGATCATTCTGTGCTAATGCAGTGGTAATATTATTAACATAGCCAACTGCATCACGTAGGCTTTGCCAGGCGTGGGGATCAAAAGTGCCGTGGTGGTGCCCGTGCTCTTCGTCATCGTGATGCTCTTCGTCATCGTGATGCTCTTCGTCATCGTGATGCTCTTCATCATCGTGATGCTTCTCATCATCGTGATGCTTCTCATCATCGTGATGCTTCTCATCATCGTGATGCCCCTCGCTTTCTTCGAAAGAAATTGGCTTGATTCCGTTGGTTGCGACCACACGCATGCCGTCAAAGTTAGAAGCTTTAACTAGGCGGTCCAGCCATCCCTCAAACTCAAGACCATTTTCAATCAGGACCTGAGCCTCAGCCATTGCACGCGCATCTGCTGTTGTTGGTTGATAGACGTGGGCATCGCCATCTGGGCCCACTAGCGTTGTGACAGCTACATAATTACCCCCGATGCGTTCAACCATGTCTCCAAGAATAGAAAAAGTCGCTACAACAGGGGTGGGTTTAGCAGCCTGGACTGCTATTGAACTAGCTGTTAGTAAAGTAAGCAGGGCGATAGCAGATTTTATAAAAATTCTACGAGCAAGCATCTATTCTCCTCTTTAGATTTTAAGTTGTTGTTGAGTTATTGTTTGGGTTAGTATTCCGCCGATTGGACCAAGAAAAACTGACAATCCGTAGACAATCCCGTTGACGAGAATGATAGCAGGCCCAGACGGCAAACTGTAATGGAAAGAGAGCAGCAGTCCAATTAGGCTTGAAATCATGGCAATAGCAACTGCAGTCGCAATCATGCCACCAATGCTGGTAGCCCAGAAACGTGATGCAGTCGCAGGGAGAATCATTACACCTACAGCCATGAGTGTCCCGATAGCGTGGAAGCCTCCTACAAGATTTAGCACTACCAGTAAAAGAAAGGTGAAATGGGTGATTGCGCTAAGTCCGCTTACTGAACGAAGAAACTGCGGATCAGCGCACTCCAAAACTAGAGGTCGAAATAATAAAGAGAGTGTTACTAGTGAGAAACTTGAGATGGAGCAGAGTAGAATCAACGTTGCATCGTCAAGCGCTAAAACGGTACCGAAAAGTACATGCATTAGGTCAACATTACTTCCACGCGTCGAAACAATCAACACTCCAATCGCTAATGAAATCAGGTAGAATGCTGCCAAACTTGCATCTTCACGAAGGATTGTCATGCGAGTTACAAATCCAGAAAGTAACGCAACTAAAAGGCCAGCAGCTAAACCTCCGATAGTCATCGGTATGAGAGATAGACCAAAAACGAGAAATCCTACGGCTGCCCCAGGCAAAATTGCGTGAGCCATCGCATCACCTGTTAAACTCATCCGACGCAGCATAAGGAAGGTTCCTACTGGCGTCGCTCCAACAGAAATGGCTATACAACCGAGAAGTGCTCGACGCATAAATCCAAATTCTGCAAAGGGTTGGAAAATTATATCCCAAATCATGCTACACTTCGTCCGCAAACATGCGGTGGTCCTGCACAAGCTTCACACATCTGTCGAGCACGGAATTGGTTTTCTGCAGTTAAAACAATTTCTGTCGGTCCGTGGGCTACCAGTTCCCGTGCTATCATCAGCGTTTGTGGAAAATGAGTCCGGACGGTATCAAGATTATGCAGTACAGCCAGAATTGTCCGCCCTTCTCCATGCCAGCGTGTGATAATCTTGAGTAAGTCAGTCATTGTACGGGTATCGATCGCGTTGAAAGGCTCATCTAATAATACCAATTGTGCATCTTGGAGAAGCAACCTTGCAAAGAGAACACGTTGCATCTGACCCCCTGAGAGGGAGCCAATGATCCTGGATTCGAAGCCAGATAGTCCCACAGCAGCAATTGCCTTTTCGACAAGGCTTTGCTTTGCTGTACTCAGCCAGCCGAATGGACCAATTTCTCTCCACAAGCCCATTGCAACAAGGTCAATTACTGTAATTGGGAATGATCGATCGATATCGGATTGCTGCGGTAGATAAGCTATATTTTCCCGGCTGATCGAGCCTAAAGCCAAACTCCCCTCCATAGGCACGAGCGTCCCGATCAAACCCTTGAGTAGCGTCGATTTTCCGGCACCGTTGGGTCCAACTACAGCAGTCAGACTTCCAGCAGCAATTTCAGTATCTAGCCGATGGATAGCAGGCTGTTGATCATATCCCAGAGTAAGGTTGTTGAACCGAAGAGCGTGCACTAGAACCCCCCGGGGTTCGTAGTTGCCCAGAAAAAACCACCCCACAAGGCTGTAATGATCAATAAAGCAACTGCTAACCTCAAACTGGCCCCAGTTGTGAGCAATCGAAACTTCGTTCTAATCATTTTTGACTTTAATTTTGTTCATTGCCGCAAATTTCACAGACACCTTGCAATTCAATTACATAACGTGAAGGAGCAAAACCCGAATTGGCAATGATCGCTGAAAGCGCGTCAAGTACGCCTTTGTCGATATACTCACTTACAACTCCACAATCATCACAAATTGTTATTACAGCACTTTCATCATGTTTATGGGTTTTGCAGGCTATGTAGGCATTAAGTGATTCAAGCCGGTGCGCACGCCCTCTTTCAACCAAATCAGAAAGTGTTCGGTAGATTGTTGGGGGAGCAATTTTAGAATTTTTATCCCTCAGTTTTCCCAGAATTTCGTACGCTGACATTGGTTGTTCACTGGTTTGCAAAATTTCCAGTACTGCGACTTTCCAGCTATCTTTTCGACCCATTTTCATATCCTTCCAAATTTGTTATGTTATGTTATAAAGTAACAAATTTAGAGCACAAGCTTAATTAGGCTTATTCAAAATTAATGATGGCCATGAATTCTCTGCGGGTTTGAGTATCATCGCGAAACAACCCGTGGGTACGCATAGTCACCATGCTCACACCTGATTTATGAACGCCGCGGGTTGTCATACATTGATGGGCGGCCTCGACAACAACACCCACTCCTTTTGGTTTGAGTATTTCTTGGATTGTATCTGCGATTTGGGATGTAAGTGCCTCCTGAATCTGCATTCGTTTAGCAAAGATATCTACAAGACGTACCAACTTAGAAATACCAACAACTCTTTCATTTGGAAGATAGCCGATATGAGCTTTGCCAATAATTGGAACGATGTGATGCTCGCAGTGAGATTCGAGTCGAATATCTTTAAGAACAATTAACTCATCGTAACCAGATATATTTTCAAACGTTTTTGCCAACAACGATTGAGGGTCTTCATTGTATCCAGCAAAGAATTCTTCGTAAGCTCTGACCACGCGATCTGGTGTACCTAAAAGGCCATCTCTATCTGGATTTTCTCCTGACCATTCTATTAAGGTGCGAACTGCATCCTCAGCTTCCTCTCTGGTGGGCTTTTTCTTCGTTTCTGCTAATGGTTCTGTGAGGTTTTTTGACAACTTTCCTATTGATTACCGAGCGAAAATGATGATTTGGTGAATATGCTGAAAGATATTCACATGCCAAAATTTTGAAACATAAGTGTTTAAAATTTCTAAAGTTTTAGGTTTGGATTATCTGGATTCAACTCTGCAAATCCCTGTTTTCCTTGGATTATCATCTGAACTACTATTTCTTTCATCAGTTCGAAAGTGCTGAAAAGTTCTAACTGAATTGATTTTAGATTTTCTGGTTTGTCACATCTGAGAGAGTAGGTCGCAGAGAATTCTGAGTGAATTTCTTTTGCTGAATGTTGATGTTCGTCCTCATGATGTTCGTCCTCATGATGTTCGTCCTCATGATGTTCGTCCTCATGATGTTCGTCCTCATGATGTTCCTTGTGACCATCACCCAAACCTTTCATGGTCGTCAATATGGATGCGTCAATTAATTTACAATCCGCTTCAGGCGAAATACTGGCAATCCGTTTGAAATCCTTCAGTGACTCAATTGTATTTTTAACAAGTTTGCGTTGATTCAAAGATTTGGGTTCATGTTCAAAACCTACCAAATTGAAAGAAGGACTCTCCAGTTCCATTAGTAAGTCACCACCTTCTAAAACGATGTTCATTTCAGCTTCACCGTGAACGTGAGCGTCCAAAGAACCCTGTGCGTAAACATCGAACAGAAAATTAAACATTACAAAGGTGTATACAAAATAATATTTCACGCTTGTTTCTTTTTGAGCAGGATTAATTAATCGCAACAAAATATTACATAAGAAAAATTCACATAAAATTTAAATTTTTGCAACTAATTTTCAAAAATTATTGAGAGCTAACATGAATCGATTTTTTATTTTGATGGCCTATTTTGCTTTTGTCACAACCAGCTCAAATTTATTGGCTGATGAGAAAATTCGAGTTGCGGTAACAATACCGCCTGTTGAAAGTTTCGTGAGTTCAATCGGTGGGGATTTTGTGGAAATTTTACATCTGCAGGACAGGACCATCATACCTTTGCACCGGAGCCATCAAAAATGCGTGAAATGTTTGATGTGGAAATTTATTTTAAGCTTGATGATATTGCAGCTGAGAAAATTTGGTTGGATAGGTTGGTGAATTTGAACCCTTCGATGAGGGTCATGGCAATTTCAAAGGGTATTGAACGAATAGAAATGGAAGGTCACCATCATCATGATGAAGAAGGACATCACGATGAAGAAGGACAGTCAGAAACTTCTTATGATCCTCTCATTTGGCTTTCGCCCTCAAACGTCAAAAAAATGGGAGCTCAGATCCTTAAACATTTGGTGGAATCAATGCCTGAAAATGAGGTACTGTTAAACAAGAATTACGAAAAATTTATCTCAGATGTTGTCGAAACAGATAGTGCTATTAAGAAAACTTTAAGTGAGTCAGATCGATCAAAAGGATTTCTTGTCTTCCATCCTGCTTGGGGTTACTTTGCAAGAGACTATGGTCTCAGCCAGGTCTCAATTTAGCTTGAGGGCAAAGAACCAAGCCCAGGAGAATTAATGGAACAACTGAAAGAAGCAAAAACTCTTGGGCTCAAAAATATCTGGATCCAACCACAACGATCTTCCCGAATGGCTAAGAGCTTAGCAGAGAGTCTAGGTGGTAAATTGATAGTTCTGGACCCATTGTCCACAGATTGGTCGAATACACTCAAAAAAGCGGCTAGAGAAGTTGTTAAATCAAATGAGTAGTTGATGAAAGAAGTTGAACTGAAGTGTGTTCAATTCGGATACGATCCCAAAAGAATTGTTCTGGAAAAGATTGATCTAGCTATTCCGAACAAAGATCTAGTCGCAGTCATTGGGCCTAATGGAGGAGGGAAATCTACGCTTTTTCGCCTTATTTTAGGACTTCTGAAGCCTTTGCAAGGGGAGGTGTTGGTCAAAGGACAACATCCCCAAATGCGCACGGATCTCGTTGGATATGTCCCTCAGAATTCCAAATCGAACCATCATTTTCCTATAAAGGTGGGTGATGTTGTAGCGTTGGGCAGTGAAGAAAGTGGACGATGGGGTTGGGAGTTCTCAAAGTAAGTTAGAGAAAGATCAGAGCAGGTATTGGAGGAAGTAGATCTTTCGGACTTCAAGAATAGGAGCTGGCAGGCTCTATCAGGGGGCGAACGTCAGCGAGTATTGATTGCCCGTGCAATGATGTCTCAACCAAGACTTTTACTGTTGAATGAGCCCTCAGCTAATTTGGACCTTGCATCAAAGACAAAACTTTATGATCTCTTACATCGAGTTAACGAAAACACTACTGTTTTAGTCAGTACTCACGACCTTGGCTTGGTACCACACATTGCCAAGTCTGTGATGACAGTGAATCATTTTCTTCACTACCATCCCAAACCTGAGATCACAGATCTCGCACTCCACGTGATGTGTGGTTCTGACGTGGACCACCATTGCCCTCTGCCAGAAATAACCGCTCTTGCTGCTGCATATTAGTTCAACTTAATTGGCAGCAGCTTATGTGGGAAGCCCTCCAGTTTGATTTCATGCAGCATGCCTTGCTTGCCATAGTACTGGGGAGTATGGCATGCGGTCTTCTTGGTTCAGTCGTAGTTGTTAACAGGATGACTTTCCTTGCAGGGGG
>JACLAC010015648.1_pt1 | contig 11971 bp, 14 predicted proteins | sample 8027881 | NCBI WGS metagenome assembly JACLAC01 (sample SAMN15725517, study PRJNA655200) | protist metagenome | isolation source: fluorescence activated cell sorting (FACS) single amplified genomes of... | place: Spain: Blaines Bay Microbial Observatory, Mediterranean Sea | collected 2016-01-19 | reverse complement strand
GGTTGCGACTTTTAGAGCAAAAAACTGATACCGTTTTTATTCTTATCTGTCGGTTATAAACAATTTTGGGTCTTGGTGGTTTTTTTTTGCGTCTGTGATTTTCCAAAAAAGTGTTCATTTTAGAGAGTACTAAAAGAGTGACACTTTTCACTTGATCAAAGTGCAACATCTAGCGCACACTAAAAGCTCAAGATGTTACACAATAAAAAGAGATTAAAAAACACTCATGAAATACAGCGAAATCAATATCTCAAAGCTAAAGGGGTATCAGCACGCACTGGCAGCCATTGAGCTGATTGAATCCGACGAATGCAATTACACAAAAAAAGGTGAGCTATCAGCGAGGGCAAAGCGCGTGCTTAATGACATTCGCGCATTACTGCCTGAAATGAAACAAGCACTAGACATTGAAATGACCAACAGAGCAAAGAGAGCAAGGGAAATCCACACAAGGGATGATTTGAAGAATTGGAACGAAGCAATGATTAGCCGAATGTCACTTGAAGGCGTTAGAAATTTCATGAGCCAGATAAACCGATGCGAGGCTTTGAGATTAAAAGGTAAAAGATTTGAGTTATGCAAAGCTGCAAACGATCTATATCGTGAAGCAGCGAGAAGGGAAAAAGCATTGCTTGATGAATTGAAAAATTGCGCCAACGTCGTGCAAAACGAAAGCGCAGAGAAAACAGATATAAAAGCTGATGATCACACAAAATGTAACGTCTACGCATATGTCAGGGTATCTGATAGCAATAAGCAGGATTCATCAACACAACGTCATGCTATCTCTGAATATGCAACGTCTAATAGTCTAAACGTTACACAATGGCAAGAATTCCACTTATCAGGCAGTAAGACAAGTACAAAGGAGCGTGGTATTGACGACCTCCTTTCCATGCTCAAGGCAGGCGACACAGTACTGGTAAGCGACATTGCACGACTAGGACGCGATTCCGTTCACCAAGTACTAAACAGCATCACTTCAATCACAACAAAAGGGGCAGAGATACACTTTTGCTATTCAAAAACAGTGATCACCCCAGATCATCAAAATGATATTGCCTCAGTATTTATGGCAATGGGAGAAGCATACGCAGCCGTTAAATTTAGTGAAGAACGCAAGCAGAAAGCAAAGACAGCCTGTGAAATACGAAAAAAAGCAGGGCTACACAATGGTCGCAAGAAAGGCGCAGTAATTAAAAGCAAGCTCGATGATCATGCTGTTTTCATTATTGGTGAATTGGACAAAGGAACTAAGAAGTTACACATACTTAAAGCGTTACACAAACAAGGGGTCGAAGTCACACGGATGTCGCTGTATCGCTGGATTGATAAGAGATTACAGGGAAAAGGCATTAACAAAGACTTTCACACCGCAAAAGTGTAACACGTTGCACTTTTGGTATGACGACAATAAGCCTGAATGGACATCATTTTCCGTTGTTCAATATGAACAACGGAAAATGAAACTTTAAGGTAAGCGTTAGTAAAGACATTTGGCGTAGAATTTAAAAAAATAGCCCTTACTTGGAGAGTTGTTGGTATTTAAAATTTGTCTCAATCTAGCTTAACTTTGTGTCCAGTATTGATGGTACACATCACCGTTTCCTATTCTTTAAATCTAACAGCGACCTCATAAAATCACCGCTAGTACAATGGCTATTTAATACGCACATAACAGGAGCTATGGTATCGCTGTTACTAAGTGGTTTTAAAGCTTTATACAACGAAAGGAATTTTTCTTCCGAAAATAAAACGGACATTTCTTCTTGCATTAAATCGGGAATGAAAATCCTGAGCAGCTCAAAAAGATCCCCTTTAATTTCGGAATATGATGAAAGTTCTTCATTATTAATAGTAGTTTTATAATCTTGAAGAATTCGCATTTCTTTATTGAAATCACCACATTTAGAAAATGCATCCAATGCTTTTATGGCGAGCTGTTCATTTGGTGTGTCAACGAATGCATTTAATTTGCGGTATATTTCATGATGTAGGGAAGTATCAAATATTGAATTAAGATATTCGCGAGGAATAATATGACCGGTTAGATTCTTTATTGCATCAATAAGAAGCAATGCGAATCTTTCCTCTTTATTATCATGTAGTTGTATTGAAGCGGCTGCGCCCTCTAGTTCTTCCTTATTATTCATTGATGTTGATGCCTGCGCTAACATTTGACTTGCCGTTATATCTGAATGCGATTGCAAATCAGCCGCAGTTGATGCTCGAGCAGGTGATTCATCAGGAGCATATCTAACGTTCACAGCAACCGGCTTACCGCCGATTTTCACATCTGAAAATAATTCGCTTAGTGACGCTGTTGAGCTTCTGCGGCTTAGATTTTGTGGTGAGTTAGGGCGTGATACAGACATAAAACGTCTCTTTTTAAAAAATGATTTTTAGATCCACTATCCCTACTAGCAACCAAAATGCAAGAACAGCAACCTTCGGTTGCGACTTTTTAAGAGCAAAAAGCACTCACCTCCCTTCTTTTTCGCTTCGCCCTCCGCATACATCAAAAAAGAGCACTCCTTCTCTACTGACGGGCGAAAAACCATACTATTTCGCTCTTTAGTGAATGCGCGAAATACCCTATTTAAAATTCTTAACTTTTCGCTCTATAAGGCTTGGCATTTTCATCAATAAAAATACCAGGCCCCAAATTGTTCACATTGAACAAATCAAAAAAGCGCGTGATGGAAATGTTTTAAAAAAACATTCCCATCACCACCAACCAAAGAGAACAGCCTGCCAAGCCCCCAAAAGCCTGAAAATTCGCTCAACGCAGTGCATTTCACGCGACAGTAAGTGCGCAACACCCGAAAATTTTACGAAAAATCAATCAGATGGTCTAATGAAATTTCTATAGTCATGGCGACTTAAGCCAGAACCCAACCTTTGGTTGGCAGTGAGAGGCGCACTTAAAAAGCCTTTGTCTTCGGGGCAGCAAAGCCTAGTTAACAAAACTTGCTGAAAAAAACACGTTACAGCAACGCTCTCAAGCGATCACAACAACGTGTCTGTTCCACATCAGGGTTGTGGAGGGAATATGGGGATGACAGTCAACCTTTCGAGCCTAAATCGAAAAACTGGCGAACGGATCGAACCGTCCTTTTCATTAATGTTGAATCGGCTATTTCTTACGGAGCAACACTCAATAGCACATAAGGAAGGTGCGCATGTTTGATCCCATCGCTGCCATTGATGCAGCAAGAGAAGAACGTGAGCTGCGAAAGTCACGTCACTACAAAAAACGCCCCTCAAAACTTGAAAAACATCGCTTTGAAATCGTGCAAATGTTTAAAAATAACAGTTCACTTGATTTGATCGCTATTCATTTGAAAAAACAACACAAGATGACAGTGTCACGCAGTACCGTTGGTCGGTATTTAAAACAACTTGGTGTTGAACGAAATGGCTAGAGGGCATTTCGCCAAGTCCGAAAAACAAGTCGCTTCGGTGATGAAAGAATTGCGCGGCAAAGGCAATGCAATTGAATCAGTTCGCACCGCCTCTAATTACGCACAGTCGTTAAAAACCTACTGCGATCATCTCAAAGAATTTAAATTGGGTGGACTAAGAACCGCAACCATCGACACCGCCAAAGCCTACCTTGATCAACGTTCTGAGCTTGTCAGTCAAAAGCAGCTTAATAACGACCGCATTGCCATTCAGACCATGATGCAACATGTCACCCATCAGTTAGACAAAGATGAAAAACTGTTTGAAAAAGGCAATAACCCAGTTTCGCAAAAAGAAACCCTTTTAGAAAGTCGCAGTTACACGGATGCGCAGATCGAACGTATTCAATCCCATCAAAGCGAAAGACACGCTTTTTCCACTGCCCTTGCTCGTGATGCGGGATTACGCGCTCATGAGCTTTATACGCTGCGTCCCATCAATGAACAGCCTGCCTCCGTCAGAACAGGTGAAAAAGCTCCGCATGACGGCAAATTTTGTCACATGAACACAGAGCGAGTCGCCTACACCGTCAATGGCAAAGGAGGGCTTATTCGTGAAGTTGCTATCTCCAAACCTCTTGCTGAAAAACTAGAAGAAAAACGCTTAAGTGACCCTGTCACGGTTGTTGATCGCGGCGTAAATTATCAATCACATTACGATCTGGTCGGCGGAAAACAATTTTCCGATGCCTTTTCTAAAGCCTCTATTCGAGGACTGGATCATTCAAATGGGGCGCATGGATTACGTCATAGCTATGCCCAAACCCGTTATGAGCAATTAGCTAATCATTATCCTAGATGCGATGTTCTCACCATCATTTCGCAAGAGCTTGGCCATTTTAGAGAAGATATTACCGAGGTGTATTTGCGATGAGTGTGTTGATCTTTTTGGTCGTGGTAGGTGTGCTGATTTTTCTTGCAGCGCCTTTTGTTGATTATTTTGCGCCAGCATCAAATTATCACATTGTTCACGAACATACGCTTGGTGAACCTGTCACTGTGCTTGTAAGTGGCAGTGAGATCCTTTGGTACTTTTGGCAAAGTTATCTCTATATCGCTCTTGGAATGGGATTCGTTTTACTGATGATCTTCTGTTTTATCTTCGCTATCTACAAGCATTATGCCGTCGAGATAGATCAAGAAATTAAAGATGAACAGAGCAGCATGATAAAAACCTCATTTACAGAAATATTTTCAACATTACCTGATCCAAGAACTCAAAGAACACTCCGTCATCCACTAATTAACCTGAGTTCTGGATAAGGAATTCAATTCACCTTTTACTCTAATATGTTTTGGAAATCGGTAAATTAATGTGTTTTTGTGTGTTTATCGAACTATACATTTATTTTAAAGCGTGTGGTTTCGCTATTTAAACCTCGATTTTTCTTATCCAAAACTCAGGTTAACTAACACACTAAATCCTTAATTTTAAATTTTCCAATGTTGCTCCATTTTTTTTTATTTAGATTGTCGAATGGCGACAATTTATGATTTTTTAGGATCTGGTTTTATAAACTGATAGGCTTTACCTTCGGTGTATATTGTAGGTACTTTTATTGTCACATCATGATACCTCAGATATTCACCACTCTCACCTCCCAATAAAGACGAATAGCTTGGAATATAAATAAAATAATTTTCTGGCAATTCGTTTGTGATTTCCAGCATCAGCGATGAATAGTCAATACTATTATTTTGATTTTTGGCATTGTAAATTAATGGGCTAACAGGAAAGACTAATTGTTGACCACCACCAAAACCATAACCATAGTAATCTTTACCTTCAACTCCCTGATAACTATTTATATCCAACATATTATCTTTACCAACCAAGGTTTTAACCAGTGTTCCACCGAGGTTAACCCCATTCAAAGTTAGGGTCTCTGCATTATTAACACTCTTTACACCTACATCACCATGCCTTGCAAGAACCTTTTTTGTTGCCGATCTAATTTGTTTTAACATTTCACTTTGTGCCAACAATGGTGTTGAGTATTCATTTTTATTCATCAGCACAATCCACCTCGAATCTGCTGAAATATGATTACTTGTTGCTATCTTTGCAGCAGTACCGCCAGCAATATCTATCACACCTAATAAGTTACCACTTAACAGATTTAACGCACCAAGACCAATTGAAAGACCGCCAGCACTTTTGTTTAACCGATCTTCACCTTCCTCAACTTCTTCTCTTGTGAAATCTCTCAGTAAGCTGTTTCCAGAAACTAATTCAGTTTGGTTTGCGATATTTAAAGCGAAACTATCACTTTTATCATACGCAACGGGTTTGTATGTTAGTGTTGAAGATGCACAAGCTGTCAACATCACCGCAAATGAGATTGTTATTAAATTCTTCATTTTTGTTCCCTCAAAAGAAAAATGGTAGCCACTTTCAAAGGCTACCATTTAAAACAAAACACCAAATACCATTTTTAAACTAAATGTTAGTTTATTAGTTGATTCTGATTCCAACCTTCCTCATAAGCTGATCTTCTTGTGTCATCAATATCAATACCATCAACTTTTTTTTCAATCCTCTCAATTGCATTATCGTGATCCTCTCCCTGTTGATCCACAAAAGAACCATTACCCGTCAAGGTTTCCATGTTCAGATCACCCCCCATTGACTTGATATTATCTGTCTCCAATAGTATGCCGATCCACTCATCCAAATTAACCTTCGCAAAGTCCACCTTTGAAATATCCTCCAGTTGCAGACCTGTGCAATTCGGATTTTTGGGCGAACCCCAACTCAAACCCATTTGCGGTTGCATGTATATTTGCTGCATCATTATTCTGGAAAGTGGCGAATCAAACACACAGTACGCATTTCGTTTCTCACTGCACATACCTAAAATCTCATCTTTACAGTAAGAGCCTATGTAATGAGTGGAAAGCAATTCTCTTTTCATGCTCAGATCTAATTCTTCTTCGGTACATTCGTAAATTATGTTGACAAGTAAATTAAACACAACATACGCCAAATAAGCGTAATAATAGATGGAAGCGCAAAAACCGAGAAATGGACGAGCTGATCGATAGAAAAGAAGCAAAGTTAGATCAGATCAATAAAACACGAGAGATAGAGATCAGAGAAAAGGTCGAAATAGACATCGAAAATAAGCGCGCTCAAATCAACGAGAAAGAACTTAACCTTCAAGACAGGGAAATTATCACCAAGCAGCAGTTAAACACCGCAGAAGCGAAATTAGCGCGTTCTAGAGACATCATTTGTGGCGCTCAGGAAATTAAAGAGAAAAACGAGAAAGATATGCGGCTGAAACTGAAACAAGCCGAGCGCCTTCGCGCACAGAAAAAATCCCTGATTGTTTTTTTTGAACAACAGAAAATGACTTACCAGAACGCACCGTTAACCTACCAACGTTTATTGCAATTGGCGAAAGAGCAAACCACTCAATCCAAACGTTAATGAAACCAGAACGTTTCTTTCAATCGGTTGCCCTCATGCTCCGTCACCAAAGACTCACACTTTTGGATCAGTAACAGGACTCATTACGAAGGGTGGGATTGGCATCGTTTAGCATGGATTGTACTAATGCAACGGTATCACGCAATTCCTTTTCTGACATTCGGCGTAAATACCAAGGCTCTGCATTGAATTCGAGGATCTGTTTTTCGTTCATGGATCACCTCACAATCAAATCACTGATAATTTTGGTGTACCTTGCTCTCGTAACTTAGCGGCTTGCGTTTCTTCTTTGGATGGCGCGTTCTTGCGTTCTTTAATCACTTTTTCAATGCGCGTCATCGCATCGTCTTCTAGCCAAGAATCCAAAAATTCCTGCTCTACATTTTGCATCGCAAAGACATATTGTTTCCAAATACCTTTCAAGTGCATATGACTTCGCACAGAGGCAAGAGCCGCATGGACAATATTAAGTGGGATCTGACGCTCATCAACCAATTCCGTCACCACCCGATCAAAATCTATCGCGGTTCTGATCTCTTTTAACGTGATCCCCGAAACAAAACACTCAAAAGCATCGGTGAATAATTTCTTTTGTTCAACGTTAACAGACATGAGTTCTCCTAAAACTAAACAAAGTTATACAGTCAGATTGTCAGTTATTCACAAAAAAAAGAACCAAAAAAAAGGGAAAGCAAGATCAAGAGCCAACAATAACAAGCATTATTGTTTGTTTGAATACTGAACCTATTTAGCTAACGCTAAATACCCCCACAAGGGGGGATCAACTGATAGGCTTTGCTTGTTTCGCGATCACTTTGCAATTTTAAGGTATTTACTTACGGTGGACGCAGAGATTTCTAGGTAACGACTTATCGCTCTATTTCCCATGCCATCCTCGTTTAATTTCCAAATTTGGGTATGTAATTCGGAATCAAATGATTTAGGTCTACCGCCACCTTGAGATACTTTTCCGCCTTTAGCTCCTGCTTTGACTTTGTCATCATGTGACGCTAATTTACCGCCCTTCTTGCCACCTATCGCCCCTCGCTTGGCTTGTAGCGCACGATATTGAGGGGTAACAATCACCATTCCTTTCGGTTCATAACGAAAATAACAAAACTCCGCGATAGATTTTGCCACGGAAATCACTTCATTCAGCTCAAGTGGCGATGCAAAAGTGTTTTTGGCAATCGATCTCGTAATGACCATTTGAAACCAATCGTCATAATTCATACTGTTTCGTGCTTCTAAAGCGTTCTTATATGCCCAATATCGTAAGTCATCAAACAAGGTATCATTGCGTCCCTTAGAGATAATTTGACGCTTTCCAGTACGAACGCGATGCACATTTAAATCAACCACCTCTGATAATTCAGAAAGGGTATGCGTACGATCATGCCGCCAATCAACGTCAGCGTTCCAATACAAGGGGTTTTTATGGATATATCGAGCAAAGTGTGGGTCACAGCCATATTTCACATCATAGGCTGTCTCAGCCGCTTTTAAGAGCCTATACGGGCGCGATGTTCTTACTTCCACTTGGGAATAAACCGGATCACGAATTAACCAAAAAGCTTGATGACGCTCTGGTTTGGCAGGGTTGTACACGACAATATTAGGTTCAATGTCATAAAGCTGATGCCCGAGAACATGGCAGTTGTCATGATCGGTCATGAGAAAATGACGATCATTTAAATAACCTTTGAAACGCTCGACGCAAATAGCTTGTTCTTGAGGTAGCCAAATGGTCGGTTTTCCCTTTTCAGGCATCGTACTGATAAAGTTGGGCAGTGTTTCTCTGTAGAAATTTTGAAAAGATATTAACTTTTTACCGTTCACACAGACTGCACTTATTGGCGGTCTGTAAAGGTTGTTTTTGTCGTATCATTTGATATACTTTTCCTTAAGCATTATATGCTAGCCCTGAGTCCTTATTCTTTCCGCCAAGTCAGTGATAAGGTTCGGGGCTTTGTTTTATCTGAAAATACTACCTTTCTTTACATGCTTTGATCAATTAAGCATCACATTTCTTATTCATAATCAGATCTTGCTAACACTTAATTTCTTTCTATTTTAATAAAACAACAAAAACAGCGATAGCCCTTATTTGATGGGATATTTCACCTATATTATTTTGTTAAAATAAAACACAATAATACCGCGCTAATTCGCTAATTCGCTAATTCGCTAATTCGCTGCTATGATAATAAAAAATCATTAAAAGGAAAGAAAATGATCATTAGCTTTCTTAGCCAAAAGGGAGGCGTGGGTAAATCATCTCTCGCCAGAACAACGGCTGTTGAATTTACGCGCGCAGGATGGGACACATTACTTGCCGATATTGATAGTAGCCAAATCACTTCAAACCGCTGGGCAGAGCAGCGCCGTTCTATTGCAAAAATTCAACCCGAAGTAAAAACCAAAGTCTTCACGACCACTCACCAAGCGTTAGTCGAAGCTAAAAATCATGATCTCATGATTATTGATGGCGCACCACATTCAACACAAGGCACATTGGAAGCTGCCGAACATTCCGATCTTATCATTATTCCTACAGGCTCAAGCCTTGATGATCTAGAGCCGAGTATTCTACTGGCTAGCGAATTAGCGAATTCGTTAAATAGCGAAAAAATAGTATTTGCCCTTTATAAAACAACCAGTTCAGCACAAGAAAGAGAAAGCAGAGAAACGATAAAAGGATATGGATATACAGTTTTAGATGGTGCTATTCACATGAAAACGGGATATATCACCGCATTTGACGCTGGATTTTGTGCCACAGAAACAAAATACAAACAATTAAATAAGCAAGCCGAAGTATTAATAAACAGTATTGCAAAACAGGTGAACGCATGAAAACGTTATCGATTGGCAAACCAAAAGAAAAGAGAAAACAATCCCAGAACATTTTAAAAAAGGAAAAAGGGAAAACTGTCGATTTGAATTTCAAAGTTGATGCAGAATTCAAACGTGATTTTAAAACATTCGCCGTCACACACGACCTAAGTCAAAAGCAAGTATTGGAAATGGCATTTAGATTGTTAAAAGAAAACACAATTTAAATACGATTTCTTTAACAATATCATTTTAGCGAATGTGCTAATTAGCGAATTCGCTAAAATTACACAAATATTCAATGAATATGAATATTTGCTGTTAACTAAATGAAAGATCGAGTTTAAAACCACACGCACGAGCATAATTGATCAATGTTTTTAGACTTGGATTAGCCTTACCTGATTCAATTCTCGATATATTTGGCGCTTTTGTTCCCATTCGCTCCGCCACTTCCACTTGCGTTAATCCCGATTTTTCTCGCATCGAGATCAACGTATCGATTAACGCAAACTCATCACTCAGAGCATCATATTCCGATTTTACAGCCTGATCCTTAAATGCTTTCTTTTTCAATTCAGATAAACTCATAACTTTTTCACCTCATTTAATCGCTGACGCGCAATCTCAATTTCTTTTTTAGGTGTTTTTTGAGATTTTTTCACGAACACTTTTAACACGTAATTATGTGGTGATGCAGTGAAATGTTGACGTATGACAACTCTAATATCATAAACAACAAAAACAGCCCTCACTTGGAGAGCCGTTGGTGTTTCAATCTAGCTTAATGCTGTGTCTAGTATTGGTGGTGCGGATCATCTTTTCGTCCCATGACTCCAAAATAAAGAGACCAATGGTATGAGCGGCGTGATTTGCAAGACGGGCATGTCTTGATTCTATATTGTTAATCATGCGACCCGCGCCGTGTGCTGTGCTGGAATGGGTTCGGAGAGATCCAACACCGTCAATAACTGAAATCATTCCTGATATAATTTTATTTAAATCTTCATCTTGTTCATTTCGAGTGTCATATCCTAGATCCTTGCGAACAGTGTTCCATAAAGATTTAATATCTTTTTTTTTGGGTTCATCGAGGTTTTCATCAGAAATGTAAACTTTAAAAATAGACTCCAAAATATTGCAAGCCGCAGAAATTGATTCTCTTGGCTCTAAATTAATTTTTTTTGTAGCTCTTGAAAATTCAGCTTCTATTGAAGGAATGTTCTTGTCTTTGATTGCTTTTAACAATGCTTTACTTGATAGTCCAATCGAATTTGTATTGGGATAGAAATTTTCAGCGATGAGAAACGTATCCTTGAACTCCCTTTCTTCTCCTTCAATGTGATAAACATTTTCTGTGCTGTAATGTGCTGAACGAAACGATATCGTGTCGCAGCCATCACATTGAATAATTTGATATTCTTTATCTGACCCGTAAAAGGTATACTCATATTCATCCCTTATTTGCTGCTCAATATCAGCAACAATGGTATGATTGGTTTTCGTATTACAAGAACAACATGTGCAAATAAAATTTTTTCCCACATGACTCGATAAAATAGTGCTTTTTGTCATAATCACAAATACTCAGAAGATAGCCGCAAATAGAACGTCATTAAAAGCGGCTAAAAATCAATATTACTCAGCTAATTATAAATAGCATTCAAATCAAAATTTAATCCAGCAGCCTTAAACTCTTTTATTAACAACATCTGCCAGCCATTTTTCTTTATATAAACGATGCCTTGAATGTCATTTTGAATTTCTACATCTTCTTCGATAATTGCTGCAACCTTACGCCTGCCAAGTTTTGCAATAAAATAACCATGTTCAAAAACTACATTTTGCCTTGCTCTACTTTTAAAATAATTAGAGCCTTTGCGTCTACCCTCATCACAGGCTGTATACAAAATAATTGCAAAATCAGCATTTCCACATCGTTCAATCTTTTCAATAATAGTGTCGCCTGCGCTAGCTTCATCCATAAGAACAACAGGTTCTAAATTCATTTTTCTAATGAAGCTTTCCACTTCAAACCTAAGAGTTTCATCTCGACCATGCACAATAAACACTCTCGGTTTTTTTAGAATGTTTGATGTGTTTTGGGGCTCTTGAGTCAGGTGTGTTTGGCGATATTTCTGCGAGTGAGTATCTAAAATATTCGGTTGGTTTGAATAATTTGATTCTTTGATTTGACGGAAAAATTTTACTCCAAATTGTTCTTTGGGGTTATATGTTC
>JACLAC010007691.1_pt1 | contig 11971 bp, 8 predicted proteins | sample 8027881 | NCBI WGS metagenome assembly JACLAC01 (sample SAMN15725517, study PRJNA655200) | protist metagenome | isolation source: fluorescence activated cell sorting (FACS) single amplified genomes of... | place: Spain: Blaines Bay Microbial Observatory, Mediterranean Sea | collected 2016-01-19 | reverse complement strand
CAGGAGGCACTGACAATCTTTCTATTGTTTTAACCAGTGAACCGTTGGCAAATGTTGTCCTGAGCATTACCTCTACAGACACTGGAGAAGCTACCATATCACCAAGTTCCTTAACCTTTACAGCTAGTGATTGGTCAACCCCTCAAGAGGTCACCATCACTGCTGCAGAAGATAATATCATTGATGGTGTTCGTTGGTCAGGCGTGACGGTATCGATTTCAAGTTCTGTTGATGCCTCTTATGCGGCTTTGGGAAGCCAATCTATTACAGCTACCATCAATGACTCCAGAACGGGTCGGCAACAAGACAGCATTATTTCTGCGGGTCTCAAGTATTATATCGCTGTCGATAATACGACAGGGACTGTTTACGCATGGGGTGATGATACTTGTGCTGGAGATAACTATGGGAAATGCGATACCAACCTGTCCAATTCTGCGGCAGTCACAGTCGGGTCAGGTCCAATCTATCCAAGAATCTCAGACACTGCTCCAGATAACACAACACATTTGGGGGACAACTCAACTTCAACACCGATTGCGATGCCTTCAGTGATTCCTACAAGTCCATTTCAAGTGCAAACCAAGCGAAATACTAATTGTTTGATGAACTCAACCAGAGACAACGTGACTTGTTGGGGAAGAATCAACTACGACAACGGTTTCGGGATAATGAATAGTTCAAGCATTTGGAGGCTCTCTCATTCTGCTGGAGCCTTCTATGATTTGGTGATTCATCGAGAGGGTGGATGTGCCTTGAATTCAGATCGAACTGTCAGTTGCTGGGGATATGGCCAGTATGGGGCAGATGGAGATGGAACAGAAGGATTTACTGCGGGTCTTAAAACACCAAGCATCACAAATGTTGTTGATCTAGCAGCAGGACAAGATCATCTCTGTGCTGTAGTTGATAATGGTACTGCTTGGTGTTGGGGCAGGGATAATAGCAACCAGCTTGGAGACAATGCTCCCAATACTGGTGGGGTCACTGGTGGTGCTGGCTCTTCGTTACCTGTTGCTGTATCCGGTGACATCAGCAATTTCATTCAGATTGAAGCCTACTCTCAGACAACCTGCGCCTTGACAGATAATGGAACAGTCTGGTGCTGGGGAGCAAATAGCAACGGACAGCTTGGTGAGGGAACAACCACAAGCAGAGATTACCCCGTCCAAGTTCAAAATATCACTGATGCCTTGGATATCTATGTCGGAGACGGGACAGCTTGTGCTGCTGTAAATAAACGCTTGGATCTGAAATGTTGGGGTAATTACTATCTAGGTGATGGGTCAACAGCTGCTTCTTCAACCCCAGTTACAGTAACAGAAACGAATGGCTGGGGTTCAACTTATACTTTTGATGATGTAGCGATTGGACAGTCTTCAGTATGTGCATACAACGAGGAGAACAACCAGGTGTACTGCTGGGGAGTGAATGCTGATGGGCAGTTAGGACTGGGCAATACCTCGACCCCATACAGCACGATGCAAAACACGGGAAGTCCGTTTTAACAACAAGAAAAAATGAGATTGAAACTGGTTACAAATTAACGAATATTTTCAACTCTTTTACATATCTTAATGATGAGCAAATCAAAGCTTTTTATCTTGGTTATACTACTATTCATAGCAGCTTGTAGTCCTCCTAGCCCATGTGAAATGGGAGCTTCGCCAATGTCCTGTGATAATGAGGTCACTACAAAAAAACCAATTGGTTCTTGGACAATTACAGAAACCAGTAGCAGCACGTCGGTTAGCGAATCTGGATCAACAGACACCTTTACAGTTGTGTTGGCAACACGAGTACCCGACGGTAATGTGATCGTTGATATCAGTTCAAGTGATACAGGAGAAGTGACTGTCTCTCCAAGTTCACTGACTTTTTCTTCAGATAATTACACCACTGCTCAAACGGTGACGGTCACAGGGATCAATGACAGTTTAGACGATGGAAATATTACTTCTACAATTACACTGACTTTCAATGATTCACAGAGTGCTGATGAAAGTTATGAGGCACTAGCTGATAAGACCATCTCTGTCACAACTACTGATGATGATACTTTGGGCATTACTGTTACAGAAACTAATGGTAGTACTGCACCGATGGAATCCAAAACGGATACTTTAGACATTACATTGTCTTCAGAGCCAGTAGCTGATGTTACAATCTCAATTACGTCTTCTGATATAGGTGAAATTACAGTCACTCCAAACTCAATGACCTTCTCTTCTGGAAATTTTAGCACAGCCCAAACAGTTACATTAACTGCAGTACAAGATGCCTTGGTTGATAACAACCAAAATTCAATTATCACCTTTTCTGTCACAAGTAGCGTTGATGCTTCTTATGCCTCTTTGGCGGATAAAACATTCACTTCAACTGCCACAGATTCTTTACTAGTGGAGGAGGTCAATGAGATTGCGTTGGGAGATACCCATTCCTGTTATGTGGATAATGATGTGAACAAAACTTTATATTGCTGGGGTGATGACAATTGTGATTCTGCTGGTGCTTCCTGCACAGGCCCGATAACGATTGATGGCACTTCAAACGATAATACCACTGGTGTTCCTGTCCTCAATGGACTCCAGAGTGTCCAATCTCTTGCTATCTCACAGAACTTATCCTGTGCTCTTTTTGACAATAATTCAGCCTACTGTTGGGGTTGGAATGAATCTGGCTCATTGGGTTCAACAGCCGGACAACTCTTGGATGGATCCAATACATATGCAGCGTATAGTTTGGGTGTTGGAGCAAAACATGGATGTGCTTTGCTAGATAATACGACTCCTGCGTGTTGGGGTTATGGTTCCTATGGGCAACTTGGCGAAGGTGGTACCAGTTGGGCAACAAATCGTGTTGCTTACGCAGGGGTAGACAATGTGACTCAACTTACAGGAGGCACTTACTTCAGTTGTGCATTGATCAATGATGGTACTGTCAAATGCTGGGGTAAAAATACAAATGGCCAGATTGGTGATGGCACAACCACCCAACGAAATTCCCCAACAACCGTGTCTGGATTAAGTAACGTCACTAAGGTTGCTGCGGGTGCAAATCATGTCTGTGCCTTAATCAGTGACGGTACCATCAAATGCTGGGGTAGAGGGGATGGTGGTAAGCTAGGTAATGGAGCAGATTCTGATTCAAGTTCTCCTGTGACTGTCAGTGGAATCACTACTGCGACAGATGTTGATGTCAGTGATTTGGTGGCTTGTGCTCTATTGAATGATAATTCCGTTACTTGCTGGGGAGGAAATGGTAATGGTCAACTAGGTAATGGCACCACTGGAGGCAGCAACAACACGCCAGTTGCAGTCTCCAACTTAACCAGTGTGAGTAAAGTAGCCACAGGATTTACTCATGCTTGTGCGATACGATCTGACAATACAGTTTGGTGTTGGGGTAAAAATGCAGCAGGACAATTAGGCGATAACTCAACAACCGACCGAAATACACCCGTACAAGTTATTGGTTTTTAATATGATATTTGGAATTATGCATGTAGAATCCTAACAAGATAAATGAATGTTTGGACCCTGTTCAACATGAGAAACCATGTTCAATCAAGATGACCTGCAACGCCTGAAGGAAACCAACTCTTGTCCAGAGGGGAACTTGTCGGAGGCGGTACTCGTCGGGGCCAACTTAGAGGGATCTGACCTGGAGGGAGCCAACTTATTCATCGCAGTGTTGAAGGAAGCCAACCTACAACGAGCTTTGCTCAGCGATGCCAAGCTGGAGTTGGCGATGTTGCAGAAAGCAAATCTACGAGAGGCTCATCTTGGATATGCCAACCTTTCGTATGCCAACATGCAGGGGACTTCACTCCAAGGGGCGGATCTGACGGGAGCCAATCTAGAAGGGGCCAATCTAGAAGGGGCCGATCTGGAGGGAGCTAATCTAGAAGGGGCCAATCTACAAAAAGCTCATCTGGAAGGGGCCAACCTCAGCTACGTAAATCTGCAACGTGCCAATCTGGATGGGGCCAGTCTGATCAATGCAAGAACCATCAAGACGCTGTTCGGAGGCGCCCGTCTTTGCAACACGACCATGCCGGACGGACATATTGAGTACAGTGGGTGCGCTTACCATCCCTTCTTCGACGAAAAAGTCGAATCTCCTGACGAATAAGCCCTGCTGATTTCTTCATTTCAGCAGGTTCAATCCTTCATCACCTTGAATCAAACTTTTTTTACCTCTGCAGACGGTTCGGATAAACCTTCAATAATTTGAAAAGATCGGGTCGATCCAAGTTGACGAGATCCGCATTCAAGGCTTCAATCTGCTGAAGTTTCGACAAATCGTGGGTAAGGCTGAAAGCCATCGCTCTCACTCCCAAGGCTTGGCATTTTGCAATCTCGGTCAAGTCATCTCGCCCCAATTCGTACTCGACGATGTCAGCCTGGTATTCAGCAATTGCTGCTTCCAAGCTCGGATACATCCAGCGGGTGGCCATCAATTGGGCTTTTGGCTCAAGGTTTCGAATTCTTTGAAGGACTTCTGTTTTACGGCACCAGAAAAACACATCATCCAGCATTGCTTGAGCAACTACCTGGACCAGCACCCGATCTGGATCAGCGTCCTTGATCTCAACGTAGGCCCCACACCGACCACGACAATGCGCTAGAAATTCATCAAGGGTGGGGACCCGCGTTCCAGCATAAATCTCTGAATAAGATGACCCTGCATCCAACTGACGGACCTGCTCCAGCGCCAATTCTCGGACTAGGCCCTTGCTATTTGTTGTTCGATCCACAGTGGCATCATGCATCAGGACGATCTCACCATCCGCCGTGGTCCGCACATCGATCTCGACTAGATCAAAGCCTTGTGAAATGCAGATACTGGCAGCAGGCAGGGTGTTTTCAGGTGCCAGAAAGTTGGCTCCACGATGGCAAACCATCTTGGGGATACCCTGTGAACCACGAGGCCAAGGTTTGAGAATTTCGGGACAGTCTGAGCAAATCCCCAAGATGGGCAAACCATCGAGTCCTCGGAGGACCTCCACTCGTTCTTCATCCCAGGTCACCAACGCCATGCCTTGTTGCTGACAGCGGCTCACCAGCTCCTCCGTCACCAACTCATGAGGAGTGGAAGAGGCCCGTTTCCAACAAAGATGAATGATATCTGGCGAAGCAACAGTGCTGTATTCGAAGGGATCCACACCAACTGGTATGAGTACAGAGAGCGGATACGAACACTTGGCCTGACGCAGTTGAGCAATCCAGTCGGCATGAAAGGATCCGATGACAGCATATTGGAAGTTCTGTTCTAGCAGAATGCGCCAAGTGTGCTCTGCGGCTTCTGCTGCCTTCAGCTCAATGTACAGTCCAGAGTGGGTTCGTTGTGCTAGTTCAATCACCTCCTCTAGTCGAGGTACTCTCTGGTTTACCAGCAGTTCGACTTTACTGATTTCTGCCCAAGTCGCATCTGGGATTCGCAGTGGATTGCCTGCTACTCGCTCCAGGCTTTCATCATGACAAACTACTACCACCCCATCTTTGGATAGTCGCACATCCAGCTCCCACATTTCAGCGCCCAACTCCGCAGCCAGTTGGAACGCCGCCAACGTGTTCTCCATGCGATAATCACTCGCCCCACGGTGAGCAATTGCTAGGGGTAAATGTAGCGTTTCAGCATTAGGCCACCCAAAGCGCGTCATCCATTCTTGATTAAAATCCATTTTGCCTATCTGATTTGGTTAGTCCAAAAGATTTTCAATTGATGTTCATAAAATGATATTTTTTGTATTTAAATTTTGATCACTTGATTGTCTTGAATTTGAAATATTTCTTTTCATCAAAAGAATAAATTCAATCAAAAATAAATGTGCCCCCAAAACTTTTCATTTTTGTTTGAGTGCATTAAGAATCTTGCCTGTGGTTACTGAAACTCCCAAGAGAGGTTGAAGTTTCCACTTCTTCCTTGATTACAATGGTATTGTTTTCATCATGCTAACATCCTCAAAACAATTTTTGATTATGTTTGAGTATTCAAGAATTCTACTTTGGAAAATAGTTTCCTGAGTTCATTTACTTCAAATGAATGAATGATCAAGAATCTTGAAAACAAGGCATGTGATCTTGCCAGTTTATGTTGGGGCATTGCCATGTTGGCAGAATCCCTTAATCAGCTTGGAGGTTTGTTATGTTAAAAGTGAGTTGGAAAGGCGCATTGACTGGATTTCTGATGCTGGCAACAGCAGCCACTTTGCCCTTTGGTCAAGCAATCGCCAAGGACTTGACCATACAGGTATGGGCAGGAGGATCGAACGTCGCTGACGCTTATCGTGTTGACGCTATTACCATGGCAGCAGACATCCTCGAAAGAGAGGCTGCTATTCGTGGTGAAGACCTTAACATCACCGTTGAAACAAAGTACGACTTTGATGGGTGGGGTGGATTTAAGCAGGCCGTAACATTGGCAGCTGAAGCCAATAACGCCCCACACATCGTAGTAACTGGGCACGAAGACATCGCGCCATGGTCTCAGTCTGGTTTGATTCGGCCAATCGAAGATTATGTTGATTTTGACAGCTGGCCTCTTAACGATCTATTCGAGAACCTAATTGAGATTTCATCGTTTGAGGGAATTATTTATGGAGTCCCTCAAGATGCAGAATCACGTCCGTTCTTTGCTTGGATTCCGCACCTCAAGGCCATTGGCTACAGCGATGCGGATATTCGTGCTATGCCAGAAAAAGTGCAGAGTGGTCAATACACCTTAGATGATGTGTTGAATGATGCCAAGAAAATGCAGGATGCAGGTCTTGTCGAAGCAGGATATGGTTGGTATCCCCGTGTTTCGAAAGGCGGTGACTACTGGCAGTTCTATCTCTCCTATGGTGGAGAGATGCTGGATAGCTCCACTGGAAAATTGGTCTTCAATAAGGCCGCAATGCGAAAAGTTTATGAATTTTTTGCAAAAGCTGTCGAAATGGGAGTTACCCGTAAAAACCATATCGGAACCCCCTGGGATCAATGGTACTCCGAGGTCGCTTCCGGTAAAGCTGGTTTGTGGCATGGAGGCACCTGGCACTATGCGCGATATACCGGCAAAGAGGGGCTTCAAGACTTCTTTGGCAGTGTGATGTTCAGCTTGATTCCAGCCGGGGACAGCAACGGTAGTGCAAACACCATTACTCACCCCTTGGTTTATCTCGTGACAAACCGAGGAAGTGATGATGACGCAGCAGTCGCTGCACAGTTGATTGCGATTGCCTCTGAGCCTCGAATCAATACGCTCCATGCAATCAAATCTGCACACCTTGGGATTGCCAAGTCACAGGAGTCCGTGCCTCTTTATGCTAATGACCGCTGGGCTAGTGAAGCAACTGTTCGCTTGTTGCCCTATGCCAGTGCTCAACCCAACCACACAGGTTTCTCACCTTATTTTGATGCAATGTGGAAAGGACTTGAAGCCAGTTGGACTGGTCAGAAATCTCCTGCACAAGCCATTGCTGACGTGGAGTCTGAGCTGAAAGCACAACTCGGAGGAGACATCATCATCCGTTAATTCTCTCTCTTTCATCTCCCCGGATCATTCTGGGGAGATGTCCTTCCTTCAAATTCTGTTTCGCTTGATTGGCCAATGAGTTTATCTGCAAAACTTGGCTATGTTTTTATTGCCCCTGCACTGGTATTGGTCGCCGTCTTTTTCTTGACGCCAGTGTTACTCACAGGCATCTTCTCCTTCACCAACATGAGTACAGCCACCGGCATTACTGGTGGTGCCTATCAAATTACCCCCTCACTCCTGAGAGACCTCTCTGACCAAGGTTTCGAAAAAGCAACGCTTGATAGCATTGGTTCTGAGAGCTACCAAATTGCTAAAGCCACCTTGCAGATTGCCCGTGAGGCTGGTTCAGAGCCTTCCTTGCTGGCAGAACTTGAGGAAGAGCATCTTGGGCAAAACTTCACAAGCCGTAGAGAATTCGAACGTTTCCTGAAAAAACTACAGAACCGACCACGTAGTACACGTGAACTGAAATCAACCTCACCACACTTCCGAAAATCGCTGATCAATGAGCGATTTGAGACAGAAAAAGATTTAAAAGCCGCACTGACCGAGCTGCAAACCAAACTGACTCCGGATCAAATCAATAAGCTCAGCCAGGCCGCCTACACGGGATGGGTATGGACAACAGATAACTTCTATAAGATGACAATCCTCCCAGAGACCAAGCAAATCCTCTTCAATACGATCATATACGTCACCTTCACTTTGCTACTATTCAACGTGGGCTTTGCGCTGTTTCTGGCTATCGCCACTTTCTATCTACCAAAGGGGCAAGCAGGAATTTTTAGAGCTCTCTGGCTATTACCACGGATTTCACCCTCTGTGCTCTATGTTGTGCTCTGGAAGTGGTTGACCTGGGACACAGGTTTTTTGAACGCCATCCTGAATCCTCTGGGTGTCGCACAGCGCAACTGGATGTTGGATACCACTCTCAATGCATGGGTCTTCGTTGTGCTGATCAACGGATTCATTGGCGCTTCGATGGGGATGATTCTGTTCTCTAGTGCCATCACCGCGATTCCCAAGCCATTGCTTTATGCGAGTGAAGTTGACGGAGCCAATCGCTGGCAACAGATTCGCTTCATCATCTTGCCACAGTTAAAGTGGCCGATCCTCTTTGTGACGGTCTATCAGTGTCTTTCCTTATTGACATCCTTTGAACAAATTCTGCTCTCTACAGATGGAGGGCCTGGCTCTACAACAGAAGTCTGGGCTCTAGCGGCTTACCATAACGCCTTGGACAATTATTGGGGCAATTTACAATATGGTTATGGAGCAGCCCTGGCTCTGGTGCTAGTTGTCATTGGTGTGATCATGTCTTTCATTTTTTTGCGATTCTTCCGCTTTCAGGAGTTAGTGCGTCAACCACGAATTGAGCAATAAGGGTTCTGGTGTCTCAAAACTTCAAGAATTGGCCAATTCTTACTGCTTTGGTGTTGGCAACTGTGCCGATCGTGTTGATGTATTCCTATCTGGTGCTGGATACCATCACCAATACAGAACCTGGAGGAATCCTGCCAAGTAGCTTTACCTTGGAACACTGGCGCTTCCTTTACGAGGACATTGAGGGGAAAGCAAATATCTGGCAGGTGACCCTGAATACTCTCGTTTTTGCCAGCTCTGTGATGTTACTGGTGCTCTCTGTTTCCTCAACGGCAGGGTACGCATTATCTCGCCTGAATATTCCGTTTCGTCGCGAATTTCTTGCAGGAGTTTTGATCTTACACGCTTTTCCTTCGATCACTTTGATCATCGCGATCTTTCTGATTCTGCAATTGATCGGGCTCTACAATACCCTGATCGGAGTGATTATCGTGATGACATCGCTCCAGCTCCCACTCGGTATTTGGATTATGAAAGGATTCTATGACTCCGTGCCCTGGGAGATTGAGATGGCAGGATTGCAGGATGGTGCTAGTCGTTTCACGGTTTGGTATCGTCTGGTTCTCCCACAAGTCCGTCCGGGGATTATCGCCTTGGGTGTGTTCTCTTTTCTCTCTGGCTGGGGGGAGTACATCCTACCAACCGTTTTGGCGCCAGCGAATAATGTTCAGGTACTTTCTGGCTACTTGGCTTCCCTAATCGCAGATGATCGAAATTTTGAATTCAATCTCTTCAAATCAGTGGGGCTCTTCTATGCGACTCCCGTCGTAATCATGTATCTGTTCTTCCAAGATAAATTGATGAACATCTACGGAGGAGGAACCAAAGGCTGATGGAAATCATTCTTGAAGATTTCACCAAACGCTTTGGTGATGTGACCGTCATCGAAAAAATGAACCTGAAGATTCGGGAAGGTGAAATGCTAGCCCTTCTGGGCCCATCTGGATGCGGGAAATCCACCACTCTCTTCACAATTTGTGGAATTCATCGGGTTGATGGTGGACGTGTCCTCTTTGGATATCGAGACGTCAGTCGTGTTCCAGCCCAGCAACGCAATGTGGGTGTCGTGTTCCAGTCCTATGCGCTCTATCCTCATATGAGTGTTTTTGAAAACATTGCTTTTCCATTGACTGTCCGCAAAGAGCACAAAAACACAATCCGGGAGAAAGTCGCTGAAATTGCTGAGTTGGTTCATATTGGAGAATTATTAGAGCGACGACCCGAGCAGCTTTCTGGCGGTCAACAACAGCGTGTTGCCCTCGCAAGAGCATTGGTGCGCAAACCTAGCATTCTTCTACTTGATGAACCCTTGGCAAACCTGGACGCCAAGCTACGTCTAGAAATGCGATCTGAAATCCGGCGGATTCAGTTAGAAACTGGAATCTCCGCAGTGCTGGTGACTCATGATCAGGTGGAAGCGATGAGCATGAGTGACCGGATCGCAATCATGAAGGAAGGTGAGATTCTACAAGTTGCTTCTCCCACAGAAATGTATCAACAACCAATCAACGATTTTGTAGCTGGTTTCTTGGGTAACCCACCAATCGCTTTTCTGGGTGCTCACGTCCAGGATGGTTCGATTCATCTGTTGGACGGAAAAATTCAATTTGACTTTCCAGGCAGCTCCACGCCTACCAATGACACCAAGATTCGCTTGGGTATTCGGCCAGAACACTACCAACCCAACAACCCTATTCAAATCCCTGGAACCATCTCTTTTGTTGAAACCCAAGGGCGTGAAAATCTATATGACGTAATGCTGGATGATGGAAGTATTCTCCGTTCAATTCAGTCCTCTGTTAATGCAAGTATTGAAAAAAACACAAAAGTCAACTGGGGAATCCACCCTGAAAAACTACTGATTTTCAATCAAGCAGGCCTTCGCTTCTAAAAATTAGTCCGATAATTCAACTATCGCCAATCCATCCATTGAGCGATTCTTCTGTCGCGTAACCGTTCGAAAAATTGAAATGTGAAAGATACGGAAAGCAAGAAAACCTTAAATTCTTCAGATGTCTTTGGGGAGTAGTTGGAACCACGAACCTCCACTGAGGCTGTAAATCCTATGATGATCTACAAGTGTAAATTGAGTAGTGAAAGAAAACCGAGGTACTCCAAGCTCCGATGCTTCTGAGCAATTGTCTCTGTATTTGGAGTTGGAAAGACCTCGAGAGCTTTCCCCAAGGTACATTTTTTGGAAAAGTTTCTTTTGAATTGCTCGATAAATTGCAAGATTGGATTTTCGCTGTGGCCTTTGAGAAAATCTCGCAATTGGGCCTTGCTGAATTCACGGAACTACAAAAGGATTATTGGTTTGGCAAACTTCCGGCCTTTCTTGGTGCAACCGCAGCCCTACAAAGTGACATGGTTTCCCGATGTATCTTAGAGAAATGGTTAAAAACGCTCTCATCACATCTAGGATCATAGAGCATTGAACCCACTTCATTTCATCGTCATATTCAAACATGATTAAACACATCAGCTTTGACTAAAGGCGATGCTCCACTTCGAGAAAGCCCTCTTTAAAAGACCTCCAGTAAAGTCAATTTCTACAATCTATCCCCAGATATCCTCAAACCGAATAATCTTTTCAAACCCTGCTTTCATAGACCGCTGCAATGATAGCTTTCTTCACGTTGATTATTACTTGTTGAAAGCCTTTTATCACATCCCTTGAAAATCTGACTAATTTGCAGAAGGCCTTTTTTTGTTTAGCTGTGCTTAATCATTTCTTAACAATGACGACCTACATTAATCCGGGTTTTGGTTCTAACTCAGAATAGATTTTGAGTTTCCTGACTGTGGTTGGTCTTCAGAGCCAAATATCCTGTAAGTAATTTCCTAACTTGGAGAGTCTGATGTTCAAGAAAGTTTTGATAGGAGCTGCTCTTGCTTTTTTCAGCTCAATGCATTTGACACCTCTTTTTGCAGAGGAAGTAACGATCAAACTTTGGTCTTTGGCTGATCGTTCAGGACCCTTGCGACCAGGGAATATTGTTGCTGCCGCTGACCAAATGAATCGGATGTTTGCTGCCGCTGGATCTGATACGCAAATCAAAGTTGAATT
>JACLAC010020297.1_pt1 | contig 11976 bp, 8 predicted proteins | sample 8027881 | NCBI WGS metagenome assembly JACLAC01 (sample SAMN15725517, study PRJNA655200) | protist metagenome | isolation source: fluorescence activated cell sorting (FACS) single amplified genomes of... | place: Spain: Blaines Bay Microbial Observatory, Mediterranean Sea | collected 2016-01-19 | reverse complement strand
AATCGAATTGAAAGATAGCCGGACTTGATCTAAAACTCCTGTGCTCGTTTTCGTTGATATCGTGGATCACTGAATAGCGGACCACCATTTCGTGGAAGCCCGGCTCCAATTTGATGCGGTTCTTTTTTTTACGGAAAAACTGTCTGCTGCTCACGCTATCCACAGTCATTATATCGACTTCCCAGGGAACCAGTACTTGGGCGTCCGTATCCCCGGCAAGGGTAATAGGGCTCAAGAAAAAGGCGATCCATGCCCAGGTCAGCAGGGTGTTTGGTTTCGGGTTATTCATGGCTTTCTCCTCTATTGTCCCGGTATAAAAAAACGGGTTGTAACTCTTCTCATCTTGGCACATCCCGGTATTATCAAGGCCAAAGGATTTCGATTTTTTATCTTTCCTATAGGGGTGAGAACGAGATATGAAGAAAATCACCGATGTACCAGTCTCTCATTATACCCAAGCTGAGTGATTAGTTGTGAATGAGATTGGGCGAGCCCCTCGAAAGTGAGGAGCTTTGGGGGAACTGCCCCATGGGGAAACGGGTGTTTCCAGGTACTGTTTTATCAAATTGCTCTTTTGGTGATCTTCCTCACAGATTGAACCGCTAATGTCTTTTATAGTTTAGCATTGAATTCGTAAATGAATTCAACCCCCTACAAGAAATATCCTCATCCAACAGATAAACTCCTTGACAGCGATGAACCGAGACCAGGCATCGTATTGCTGATAGTGAGTCTTCGCCGATAACAACCATACTCAGGAATGTAAAGGAAATTGTAATGATTAGTGAAGGCCGATTCCCCAAAATTGGTTCCCTGATACCCAAACCCATTTCCGGGATCGTACTTGGAGTCTGGCTCATTTGGCTCGGACTTCCCATTCTAGCCCAATTGGAGCCCTGTGGTTTTTATGAACTGGATGGTGTTCCCGGATATGGTTTACCTGACTTGTATTATACAGCCTCGCACTGGCATGAGACGGGTAGTTTACCTGATATTCCCGACTACGATGGCGATGGAATGGTGACCCTGCTTGATCTGGCCCAGCAGGCCAGTTGTGTGGATGGACTGACCCAGGGACTCCTGGGACGCTATTACGGCTTTGAGGATGGTGATCCAGACCAGGAAATTACCTTTCCCGATTTCGATAACCTACCGGGAAACCCGGAACCCGTAGTCGTACGTCCTACGGAAATACTGGAGGTTTTGGAAGGGTTTCGGGGTTTTATGGATTCGGAGATGCGTCACCAGTTCGGAGCGGTCTTCGAAGGGTATCTTTTTGTTCCCGAAACCGCTAATTACACCCTCCATATCTTCGGAATCCAGGGAATGAGACTGATTCTGGACGGAACCCAGATCCTGGCCTTCGACGGCTCGCCCCGCGAAGATAGTACTACGTTGCCTTTGACCTACGGCTTACATCCCCTGCGGATCGATTTTTATGTAGCCAGCCAAAATGCTCGCATTCTCTTTGATTGGTCCAGCGACGGAACGGTGATTGGCGCCCAGGCGGAAACAGTGGCCACCCAATACCTGTACCATGAGAGTCGGGCTCTCGACCCAAACACCCTTACCGAAATTGAAATCCTGTTCTCCCCGCCATCCGGTTCAAGAGTACCGGGGACCAACACGACCGTTTCGGCAACGGTCATGAGCCCCAATTCGGAGGTAGGCCTATCCATCAACGGTGTGCCGAAAGTCCTTATTGACGGGGTGTATGAGGAAGAAATGGTCCTGGACCGTGGCCTGAATAAAATCACCTTTGTTGCTACGGATGGAGATGGGCGAGTAGAAGAAAAAACCTACTCTATTTATTCAGACTTTGAGCTCCTGCCGGAAACCGGCCTGGCCGCCAGTTTCTATGCCAGGGAATGGTACAATACACCTATTCCCTCCACCGAGGGTTTGGAGCACTTCGCAAATTCCGTTAATCCCGGGACACAACTTGAAAATAATGCTGATAGGATTACATTGATCGGAGGCCATGCAATCCGAGGTGGAGCTATCGTCCATTTGGAAGGGGCGCTTCATATCAACACCCCGGGCCTCTACCAATTCAGGCTCAACGATCTTGGCGGGCTCCTCATCAACGGGGAATTTGTTGCCGGTATTGGGTACTCCTATGCGGATCAGTGGACTCCCAGGGGTGAAGTCTTTCTCGAGGCGGGGAATCACCATTGGCATCTGGTTAGTTCTGATCCCTCGCGCGGTCCCGAGGTCAATGTGTTTTGGAGCCGAGACGGTGGTACCGAGACACAGATTCCCGATTCATCTTTTATTCACGGGCCATCCCATGTTCGCCCCCTTCCCACGCTTCAGTTCAGCGCAACGGGTGGACGGTTCCCCAATGGTCAGATGGCCGAATACCTGTTCAAACCGGGGGCTACCTACGCGGATACCAGTGGTAAACATTACGACTTGTGGCCAGACCCCAGGGCCATTCAAAGAACAGGCGGAGGAGTCACCTACCAGACTGGGGGCGGAATGGTCACCGAACAGGGCGCAATCCAAATGATCAACCTGATCAAGATCAACAAGGGCCTCAGCCTTGAAGTAGATTTCGTTTACGACAAGGATCCCAATAACTGGGAGTCCAGGGAGTTGATTTCACTTACGGATGCCAATTGGGGTACCCTTGTCCGGATTTACGCCATCAACGACATGATCCGGTTCGATGTCTTCGATGATCAGGGCCAGAGGCACCGGATAGAAGTGGACAACATAATCAACCAGGGGGCACGGATCCATGTCGTAGGTACCTTTGCCCAATCCAAGACGGTTTTATACATTGACGGCGTGAGATGGGAGTCGTTCCAAAATATTTTCATTCAGTCCTGGCCCAACCTGGCTCGTCTCAATATCGGCCAACGTTATAACCGCCGTTCTGATCCCGATATCAACGACCGGCAAATGTTCGGAACCTTTCTCGTTGCCGCTTGTTATGGCCGCACCCTGACCCAAGTACAGGTGCAGAACAACCTCCAAAGGAACCGGAGCATTAGTGGTGCCCCTCCTCCCTTACCTCCACCAACTCAGGTAACCTTCCCTCCTGCCGGTACGACCCAGGCGGAGCTTGATGAAGCCCATCACGTCCTCAACCGACTTTCCTTCGGTCCATCACCGGAAAGTATCAACCGGATACTGACCATGGGAATAGATCCCTGGATAGCCGAGCAGATGAATCCAGCTTCCATCGATGACAGTGCCTTTGAAACACTTTTCAACTCTCCCCTGTTCGAGCCCAAACACATCGGTCGGGATCTCCAGGCTCAGACCCTCTTCAGGATGACCCTTTCAAAGCGACAACTCCTTGAAGTGATGGCCTGGTTTTGGGAGAACCATTTTAGTACCGAGGCGGATAAGGTAGATGATTTGGGGGAGGAACTGGCTGAAAATGAACGTTTCCGGTCGCTGGCTTTTGGGAATTTTGTAGACCTGTTGCTTGCCTCAGCCATTAACTTCCCCATGACTGAATATTTGGACAGCAGCTCCAATATAGTAGGGGCAGTAAACGAAAATTACGCCCGGGAAATCCTTGAATTGCATACCCATGGAGTAAACAATGGTTATGTCCACCAAGATATTGTCGAAGCAGCCCGCTGTTTCACGGGGTGGTCCACCCGCGGAAATAAGTTTCACTTCGATCCGGGCCGGCATGATTACGGCGAAAAAAACCTGTTGGGAATCACGATACCCGCGGGTGGAGGAATAAGTGACGGCCTCCAGCTTATTCAGCACATCGCCCTCCGGCCCCAAACTGCGGATTTCATAACCTGGAAACTCTGTCAGGTCTTCGTTGCCGATGATCCGCCTGCGGATGTGTGGGCTGCGGCCTCAGCGGCTTTTCAAGCCTCCGGAGGCAATATCGCCCAAACCCTCAACGCCATTTTCAGCCATGCCCGCTTTCGCACGGATACTGCCTACCGCGGCAATAAGGTCAAGACACCCTTGGAGTTTCTAACCAGCATCACTCGTTTGACCGAAGCCTATCCTGTTGCCGGCGGAATGATTTATTATCTTCGGAATATGGGCATGGACCTGTTCAACTATATCGATCCCACCGGCTTTGCAGAGGAAGGGGTTGCCTGGATCGACACCAATTCCATGCTGGAACGCTGGAACCTAACCAACCAGGTGACCTCCAATCGGGGCAATACGGAAACATTTGCGATCAATATCAAAAGATTTGTTCAAAAGTACGGGGCCACCACCGCTAATGAGTTACTTGATCTCTTCACAAACGCCACGACCCACGGCACAGAACCCCCGGGCGTTCGTGCCATCATGGAATCATGGTTGACAGATGATGATCCGGGAAACTTTGTTTTGACCGATGAAACCCTGGACTTCCGGGTCCGGCAAACCTTGGGCCTTTACCTAAGACTCGCTGAAATGAATAGCCAATAGGAGAGTGTCATGAAGAGAAGAATCGTTTTAAAAGCCCTTGCAGGCGGGGCTCTGGCATCTCCGCTCCTCATGGGCAAGCCTTCCCGGCGAGTCAAAGTCGGTAAAAGAGGAGGCCTGAAAAAAATAGTGGTAGTTTTCCAACGGGGTGGGAGCGATGGCCTCAACACAATGATCCCCGTCGATCCAACTGAATACGCTCGTTACCGGGGGCTCAGGCCAAACCTGGGGCTTCCTCTCAACAGCATTGTCTCCATCCCCGGCAATGGTTTTTTCGGATTGCATCCCGCCTTGAGTGATCTCGTTCCCATTATCCAAGCGGGCAACCTCAGTATGGTTCACGCGGTGGGCTATCCCAGTCCCGACCGCTCCCATTTCGAATCACAAAGTTATTTCGAAACGGCGGTTCCGGGCAACGGCCTTTTAAGCGGCTGGCTCAACCGTTTCCTCTCCAACACTTCGGGTCCGGGCCTCATTCGGGGGATCGCTATCGGCTATAATATCCCTCAAAGTGTTACGGGCTCCCTGGCCATTCCCGTCAGTACCAATTTCGGCCTCACCAATATCGAGACCGACTACCGGCTCCAAGGGGTCGAGGTGGATGCCTATGAACAGAAATTACGCGACCTCTTCGCCTTGTCCCCAACCCCGGGCAACACCGAACTTTACAGCACCGGCAACAAGATATTCCAGATGATCGATAGCTTTGCCAACCGCAATCTGAACGATTACGTGCCCGAAAACGGGGCTGTATATCCCGATACCTCCTTTGGCAGAAGGGTGTCACATGCGGCCCAGATGCTCAAGGACGATACGACCTTTCTCGGCATCGAGGTGGTGACCATCGACCAATCGGGTTACGATAACCATGCGGGCCAGTTGGATCCGGCCAATCCCACGGATCCAGAAGGCGCTCATGCGAGAAGGCTCGTGGAACTGGGCCAGGGTATGTCCGCGTTTTATAACGACATGGGGCCTACCCGTATGAATGATATCATTTTTCTGGTGGTTACCGAGTTTGGACGACGTGCCTTCCAGAACAACTCCAATGGGACAGATCATGGGACCGGCAGTCTGGCCATGGTGATGGGTAACCCGGTAAACGGGGCAATCATCAACGATGGAGCGAACTGGCCCGGATTGACCAACCTCTTCCAGGGTAATGACCTCATGTGGGTTACCGATTTTCGCGATCTCTACGGGGAAATATTGTCCGGCCATGTGGGACTGGATGCCGCGACAATCAACAACATCATCCCGGGTCACACATACAGTCCCGTGGGTTTCATTACCTGAAGGGGTGGTCGGCCTCCGTAAGTGACCGCCCTTGTCTTCTCTCGCCACCATCGCTTTCCGGCTTTTTCCCAAGATGAGAATTGCTTCTTCTTTGAACCTCATCTTGATTTTCGGCTCTTTTCCGGATAAAGTTAGAGTCGTGAGGTGTGCACCCGTCACATACGGTACACCGGCAAATATGAAAATTAGGTGGTCGGCAGTCATGAAAATAGTGGTCAACGATATTGATGATATAAGCATTCTGGTTATTGACGGCATGCTCACCATCGGCTCCGAACAACATTTTGCAGATGTCTTCCAGACTCAGGTCAAGCGAGGGCGCCGGAAAATAATTCTCGATATGACCAGGGTGAAATATATCGATAGCCTGGGTATCGGGCAAATTGCCGGAGGGTATTCCTCTCTCAAAGAGGTGAACGGCAAGATAGTTCTTGCACGGACGAACGACAAAATCAAAGAATTGCTGCGTCTTACCGGTTTACAGAACCACATCAAGACTTATACCACGGTCGAAGACGCCATAGGAGCACTTTAACCTAAATTGAGCGATTCTAAGCGGCGCTCTGCACCAATCTCTTGGGCTGGGCGGCCCCGGCAAAAGGTCTCCCGAAAATCCGGGCGGCACTCCGTTGCGTTATTCGGAAAGCTTTTGTCTCCAACATCTTGGCGCATCTCATCCACCCGAATCGCTCACTTTGGGTTCAAATCTTCCGTGATTTAGGAAACCAAAAAGGTGTCATTTGCCTCCAACCCAGCTCTGGAAACCCTATCCCGAACAAATCAGGGAAACAACCCTAGGGGATCTCGAAGTCGAAGTCTTTGAACCGCGTTACCATCAGGTAGTGTTGGGGGCCGGTGGGAAACCTGAAAAAGAAGTTTACCTCGACAGGCTCCTGAGTGAAAAGATTCCCCTTTATAAGAGAAAGGGTGGTGGCGGGACCGTTCTCTTGGGGCCCGGTGTTATCGTGGTAACGGTTCATGCGGGGGTGGCTCATCTCTTCCAAAATCTCGCCTACTTTCGAGCAATCAATCAGGCCCTCATTCGCATTTTTCGTTCCTGGAAAAGCCTTGATTTTCAGGAAAGAGGGATTTCAGATATCGCAGTCGGCAACAGAAAAATTTCCGGCTCTTCCATATTCAGGCGTAAACACTACCTACTCTACCAGGCCTCCATCCTGGTGGAGACTGACCTGGAAAAGATGGAGCGATTGCTCAAACCTCCACCTCGTCAACCTGAATACCGTCAGAACCGTGCTCACCGTTCCTTTTTGACTTCCCTGGGTGAACTCGGTATCGGGTTGGCGCTTTCCCGGATGATCACCGACCTGCAAACCTTCCTACCCACCTTTCTCGTGGAGGAACTGGTTTTAGTGGACGGCTTGGATACCTGGCGGTAACCTCGAGAAATCACCACGGTCGAGGTCTTTTGGATTCCGGGAAGGAGCTACACTGCAACGACACCCCGGACCTCTGGAAGCACCTCACGCAGTCGTCTCTCGATTCCTGATTTGAGTGTCATGGTTGAACTTGGACAACCGCTACAACTCCCCTGCATAAAGACCTGAACCACTCCGTCGTGGTAACCTGCAAAAACGATGTTCCCACCATCCTGAGCGACCATGGGCCTAATCTCATCCAGCACACTTTTGATCAGGGTTATCTTCTCATCATCATTCTCTTCAACACCTTTTTCCGGTTGAATGAAATTAGGCATTCTCCCGCTTTGGAGGTGGTCCCGTATGGTTTGGCCAATCATCCGGGCAAATTCCTGCCAGGGCTGTTCATTGTCCTCTGTTCGGGTTACAGTCACAAAATTTTGGAAGGCAAATAACATTTTGATTCCGCCCAGGCCAAACAAGGTTTCCGCCATGAAGCTGCCCTTTGCCTGTTCCGGGTGACTGTAGGAAATGGGGTCCCCGTCTACCAACTGCCGATCTACTATGAACTTCAATGCATCGGGGTTGGGTGTGGGATTAGCGGTGATGTAAATATGATCCGAACTCATCTCGATACCTCATTGTCTTTCACCCCCGCGCGGAATTGTTGATGATCGGCCCGGAATGACGGGCAAAGGAAAAGCCCCGCACAAAGTGGGTGGTGCTGGTCCACGGGAGAGTGGACCGGACAATCATACCTCAAAAAAGGATTTTTGGGGACGTTGAAACTAACATGAGGTGGGTACCTTGTCTGAATGATGTATATGGACCGGCACAGCTTATAGGTCAAACAGCCGCCAAGGCGGCCAGGCGTTTTCCCGCTAAATTATTGTGGTTTTACTCGAGGAGAGTTATTGACCTGAATCCTCCGGCCTGAGAGAATAAAACAACTTTGCTTGGGTAACAAGCCTTTGGTGTGTTCTCTAAGGAAGAAGAAAAACTCGGTCTCACGGGGGAACACTCCGGCACCTACCCTCAAATCCCATTTAAAGGGACACAGATGAATTGGACCGCCATTACTCATCGGATCGTTCGTGAATTTCAATTGAAGGGATGTTTCCTTCTCAATAAGGATCGACATGTTTGGGTGGGCGACAAGCCTACTAGTACCTTCCGCAGCTACCTGAGCGATCTCTTCACATCCAAGCCCACCACCTACTTCAACGAAATCCGGTTTTTCAAGTACTCGGAATCCAATAAAAAGAAAGACATGAACCCGGTTTCTAAATACCTGGCCTTGATTCCCATTGACTTGAAGGAATTTGATTTTCAATTTCTGGGAATTATCTACGAAAACCCGAACCAGTTGCAGGAGTTATTGAAATTCCGCATCCTGCCCATGTATCTTGTTTTTTTTCTCCATCAGTTTTTGGTTGAGTCTCGGATTCGCCGTTCCGGGGAAGAGAAACAAAGTCAGCTGTTAACGGCCCTGGAAGAGAAACGGATTTACGCTCAGCAATTAGAGCACAAGGTCAAATCGCTCCACGAAGAAATCGAGAACATCAAAAACTCGGAGATGGGATTAGACCAGAAGGTGGCCGAACTCTCACGCCTCTTGGACCGGCAAAGCCAGGAATACCAAAACTTTGCCACCGCCTATCAGGAGCTTTTTACCGAATTCCAGGATGTACAAAACGAATTCTTGACTACCAGCATCACCCTGGAACACAAGATTTTGGACCTGGAAGTGGAAAAACGGCGTTTGAAAATGGCCTTACGGAAACAGGCCCGTGAAGCCGGAGAAAAGGATGAGAAGGGAGTAACGCAAAAAGAATACATGGAACTGGGGATCCGGCTAAAAAAGGCGTTACACGTCGCCGCAAAATATACCCGGCTCTATGAAGACATCAAGGCAGAAATCGGTGACTTGGATCCGGGCATGGTAAAGCAACTGGTCGCCACACTAGGTGTTCTCAAGGATAAGGTGGAGTACTACCGAGGCCGTTGTCTTCAACAGGAAGCCGCATTGAAAAACTATCATAACAAGGAAATCATGGGTTGAAGCCGTTTTCCCGGCAGGACCACAGCCTAATAATTACTCCCGAACGAATAACCGTGTATCGATATGCTCATATTTGTGATATGATGTGTGCTTGTTAGTGATGCTGTGAATCAACCATGTCTGTTTTGACTGGTCATGCAATGAAAAGAACATGGGCAGGTTATTTATGCAGGAACAACCGAAGCATACTTTGGAAGAGAAGAAAGAGGAAAAAGAGAAGCGGGATAAGGCCATAAAGCAAAGAGTTCGAGAGGCAATCCTTTCCAAGGGAATTAAAATCAAGCAATTCGCTCGGGACTCGGGAATGGCATATCCTTCACTACGAGACTATTACAGTGGACTCCGCAAGCCGGGCTTTGATGCAATTGCGGCGATTGTGGAATTTTCCGGTGTTTCCGGAGATTGGATTTTGCTTGGCAAAGGCACCATGTTCCCCAACCAGAAACCCAAGTTCACCGATATCGATGAAGATTTATTGGCTTTTATCGCCAAGGTTGTGGCCCGGGAGTACCCCTATCCCGAGGATTTCTTGACCGTGCAAGATAATGATACCGAGGAATACATCTACGCCGCTTCAAGGAAAGAACGCCAGAAGCTCCTTTGGGTGCGGGAACATTCCTTGATTGCAGGCAACGTCTACAATAGGATAGCCCCAATCGAGGATGAAGAGAAACGTGAAGATGCTCTGAATAAGGAAGTAGAACGTCTGGTCCGTTTCCACCGCAACATGAACAAAGACGGAGAGGAAGAGGAAGAGTAGTTCTCCAAGCCCCATTTTCAAAGGGTATCTATTCAACTCAGCTAACACCGGACTGGTTGGTATTCCTCTCTTCAGCCGGTTATTCTTTTATTTGGTAGGAGTAAATTTATGTCCTCAGCATTCCGATACTTTTTCCCCTTCTTCTTTCTACTTGGATTCGCCGCCGGAGAGCAAAAGTCCGCACCGGAACGGGCCGAGGGAGAGGGACCCTTTGACCGGTTGATTCTTCGGGGGGGAACCCTGATTGACGGAACCGGAGCTCCTGCCATCGGCCCGGTGGACATTGTTGTCGAGAAGAATCGGATCACTGAAATCCGGCGAGTGGGTAGCCCGGGCCTGCCTATCAAGGAGGACCGGAGACCCAAGGGGGGAGAAGGGGTCAAGGAACTGGATGTTACGGGAATGTACATTCTTCCAGGTTTTGTGGACATGCACGCCCATATCGGTGGAAACGCTCAGGGTACAACCGCGGAATATGTCTACAAACTGTGGATGGGCCACGGGATTACCACCATTCGTGATCCAGGTAGCGGCAACGGCCTGGAATGGACCATGAGCGAGAAGGAAAGAAGTAAAAATAACCGGATCACCGCCCCCCGTATCCAGTGTTACCTGGTCTTTGGAAGCGGCAGGGAAAGCCCCATAACCTCACCGGAGGAAGCACGTAGCTGGGTCATGGGCGTAGCCGACAAAGGGGCTGATGGGATCAAGTTCTTTGGGTATCGGCCTCACATCATGAAGGCAGCCATCGAGGAGGCCAACAAACGGGGCCTGAGGAGTGCGACCCATCATGCCCAGATGGATGTAGCCCGGGTCAACGTTCTCACCACTTCCGGTTGGGGCCTCACCACCATGGAGCACTGGTATGGCCTGCCCGAAGCCCTCTTTACCGATGGTACCGTTCAGGACTTTCCCGCCGATTATAATTACAGCAATGAACAGCATCGCTTTGGCGAGGCCGGCCGTTTATGGAAGCAGGCGGCACCCAGAGGGAGCCGGAAGTGGCAAGAAGTCATGGACTTGTTATTGGCTCGCGATTTCACCATCGTCCCCACCTTCACCATCTACGAAGCTAGCCGTGATCTCATGCGTGCCCGACGGGCCGAATGGCATGAGGATTACACCCTTCCCGCCCTTTGGGATTTTTACCGGCCCAACCGGGATGCACATGGTTCTTACTGGTTCTACTGGACCACAGCCGACGAGATCGAGTGGAAAAACAATTATCGCCTTTGGATGAGCTTCATCAACGACTATAAAAATCATGGTGGCCGGGTCTGTACAGGATCCGATTCCGGGTTTATCTATAAACTCTACGGATTCGGTTATATTCGTGAGCTCGAACTCCTCCAAGAGGCTGGTTTCCATCCCCTGGAGGTCCTGCGTTCCGCAACCCTTTACGGTGCCCAGGCATTGGGAATGGCCGACAGTATCGGTTCCGTGGAAATTGGTAAGCTCGCCGATCTGGTGATTGTCGAGGAGAATCCTCTAGCCAATTTCAAGGTTCTTTACGGAACCGGCGCCATCAAGGTCAACGACCAAAACGAACCCATACGCGTCGGTGGCGTGCGCCATACTATAAAAGACGGTATCATCTATGATGCCCGGCAGTTGTTGGCTGATGTGCGCACGATGGTGCGAGATGCTAAAAAGGCATCAGGCAAACAAATCACCCAACCTGGTCACTGAAGGTCCACGATGCAGGGGTGAATTTGTAGGGCCGTTCTCTGGCGTCAATTACTCTTTCCCTCGTGTTGCCACAAATAAAAATGTTACCAAGAGAAAAGTTGCCAATATCGGCATGCCAATGGGTTAGCCAAATTTTTTTTTATCGTTTTCACCTTGCTCATCCTCATTATTTTTCCTGTTCGGCTGATTCTAACGCGCCCTTTCAGGGCGCCCGCTTGTTGGGATCAACTACCCAGGCCCGTTGGGCCTGGGCTCTGTTCACCCGACCTTTCAGGCCGGAGAATCCCTCGGGAGAGGCTCAATGGATGACATGAAGCACACCCCTTCCGTGTGAACAGGCACTCAATCGCAAAAGTTCTTACCCCTGGATTGGAAATAAAGGGTTTACGAAC
>JACLAC010007853.1_pt1 | contig 11976 bp, 14 predicted proteins | sample 8027881 | NCBI WGS metagenome assembly JACLAC01 (sample SAMN15725517, study PRJNA655200) | protist metagenome | isolation source: fluorescence activated cell sorting (FACS) single amplified genomes of... | place: Spain: Blaines Bay Microbial Observatory, Mediterranean Sea | collected 2016-01-19 | reverse complement strand
AAGAGCCACCCTGGCGCCTATGTCGTACAGGGTACCTTAAGGTTGTGGTATCGGGATTTTGACTGGACGGGCCGGTTCCTATGGCTATTTGGGTTCACCCGCAAGGGGCAACCGTAACGGGCCCCTTAGGGCGGGTAGAATCGAATGGTGGGGGTTTTCAGAAGCTCATTCCGCGATTTACTTGTTGCTGACCGGCCAACCGCGGATCGAACCCGGGTTCGAATCCCGACGGTATATTTTCCGGCCCATATCCAAATGTGACCATCCATCAAAGACACACCGTGTTCAGACTTCACGGCTCTGGATGAGACACTCATTTTATTGCATCAAAGGTGGAGCCAGGGGAGGCGCGCGGGCGTGATGACTCTCGACGACGCCACGTGGCGCACCTTCGGCGCACGAAGCCAGCGAAATAGAAAAGGCGCCCAGATGGCGGAAGCAGAACGGCGGAGGCAAACCAGGCAGCGGACGCGAGGCCGCGCCGCTTGCTGGCGCACTCGACGACTGCGGTCACGCGCCGCCGGGTCGGCTGGCGCGGGGGTGGAAGACGGTGGTCCGGTCGGCAGCGGCAGGCGCGCAGATGCACGGGTCGCAGCCTGATGTCGCGCCGCGGCTCCGCAGGCAGGCCGCAGCGGCAGCGCGGCGGCGATGGGGGTGCTAGCCCAGGAACGACTCGGCTTACCCCGCGACACGCGGCGCCGCACAGCTCCAAGGATGCAGAAGGCCGCCTCTCGGGGCCCAGCGCAGCGACACAACGAGGTTAGCTTCAAGATCGAGCGCCCGGAGCGTTCAGGACCGACCGCCCCCCGGTGCGCAGCCCGATGCGCCGCCCTGCGACCGCCCCGTTGGTGCACGCCACCCATGAGATGCGAGACGTGTACAAATGCGGCTGCATGCGTATGCCCGGGTAGCGAGGTGGGTAGGCGCATGTGCGACGCTTCCATTTGAGCCATGTGTCGACCACTTGACACAAAAGGGGGGCCCAGTTCGGCCCCGTTCTCTCAGTCGTACACCCCCTTTGGCAGGTCTTCACGCCTTGACGGCAAGGGTGCCAGCTGACAAAGCATGAGGCGCAGGTCGAGTTTTCAGTCGGCATCTTCTCGCATGAGCGCGTGGAGCACCTCAACTTTACCGTTCGCCGCTTAGGTGCGATCCTCCCTCGAAACCCACGTCGAACCTTTCACCAGCTGCTGCTCTTTTGCAGCGTCGCCTCGCCCTGGCCCACCCGTGCTCGCGGCGCGCGAATCTCACGATCCGCACCTGCTTGCTTGCGCAGGGATGGCGGTCAACATCCACCCGACCGATCTTGATCACGCGGAGCAGCTGCTTGGTGCTCCAGGTGCGCCCGCGGTCCGATCTAGTTCGGCTGGGTGCTGCGGTCGTCTTAGCCGCTGGGTGGTGCTCGCGCGCGGCGAGTTCTCGCGCGACGAGTTCTCCACCTCCGACAAGGATCACGGGGTCTTTGGGCAAGTCCACTTCATGAACGTTCTCGACGTGCACTTTTCGACGGGACTTTGGTTCGCTCGCGTGCGCGCTGCCTCTCTCTGTGTGCTTGAGCGTCTCTCGTGGTGCACAGAGATGGTGCGTGATAGAATAGCGTACTGTCCGAGTGTTCTTGTGTCTCTGTGGTTTCTAAGTGACTTATGATGATCAAACATTACAACGATAACACTTAGAGCAGTCCCATCCGCTCTCTTCACACTTGTCGTACTCCTCGCATCTTCCGCTCCAGCGCTGGCATGTACGAGAAGCCGAGGTCGCTCGCATCAGGTTGCAGTCACCAAGGAGCTTGCCAGCTGGGTGTCGTATGAGTGAACGTGTGTAAGGTAAAGTCGGTTTACGCCGTAAACCGACTTAGTAAAGTAAAGGCGGGGGCCATGGTCCAAGATCATTGGCCCGTGGGTTCAGAGCCTCAGTTTGTTACAACTTTGGGCTACAGCTGGACGCAGAGTCATGGAGGGGACTCAGACGTCGGCCGCGGGTGGCGACGGTGCCCCAACCGCTATGGTAGCGGTGCCAGGGCTTTCTGGAGCACTGACACAAGCTTATCCGTTGCTCGGTGGGTCGGGGACGGTGCCCGATGTGGTATGTTGCTCCGGCCAGAACCACTAGCCGGGTATGGCCGCTTGATCATGAGCGCTGCCGTTGAGGTCCCTGTGGACCTGCGTTCGTCGTTTTCTAAGTCGGTATCGCCTGCCATGTACAAGGCCGAGCTCCGCCGACACGTCGAGCACGTACGTTGCTACCTCTAGCACGCAGATAGCCGTGCCCTGCCTAGCTTAGCTTCGCAGGCCCGCGGTTGCTCGCCCTGTGCTGCCATCGCCAACCTGCTCGCCCACGCTGCCGCCCTCGGCGCCCTCGCCGCCGCAGCCCCCGACCTCGCCGCCCGCCCTTTTTGCCGCTCCACCGCTGCAGTGGTGGCGACGGTGCCCCAACCGCTATGTCGCAAGCGCGCTTGCCACGCACAGAGCCCTCAACTGAGCTGATCACTGCACACAAGGCCAACCACCGCGCCGCTCATGTGGCCTGACGCGCAGTCAGGATTTTCGCCAAGGTAAGGTCGCACCGTGGAGCCCGAAGATGGCGTGGGCAGCCGGACGCGGCATGGCGCCAGTTCGTGCTCATCGGACGATTCCCGGCTGTCCTGATGCCTACAAGCGATGATCCGCAAGGCCCTATCCTCAGCTGGTGCGCGGCGCGCCGTAGAAACGAACCGCGGCCGCCGCGCGGCCTCGACCGTGCGAGGGGGGGCTCGATCGGGGGCGCGATTTGCGTCGCGACTTTGATAAAACGAAGCCGTCCGCCTCTATCCACGCACCACCCACCCCTCACACCACTCATTTGACCCAGCCTACCGACAGCACAAGGTCTGGCTCAGGCTGAGAAGCCCAAGCCAGCATGCAGTGGCCCCACACAGCATCAGAGCCTCCACGGGCGAGGAGACGGCGAGGCCACCTCCATCCGGTCCTCCTGCGCGCCAGCGCGCTGCTTCGCTGCGGCCACTCGCGCACCTCGCACAAGCGGCCGGGCCAGCCTCATGAACAGTGAGGACCACGGCAGCTCCGCCGCGGGCAGCCGGCCAGCCCAGCCTGAAGGAGCTGCGTTGTGAGAGCAGCGTCGAGTCCAGCGGCAAAGAGTGCAGACAAAGTGCGTGGCAGCCTTAATCGCAGCGGCGATGGATTCTATGATGAATAGCCATCACCCACACGCATGGACGACGCCGGTGGACGTGCGCACCGCCGGCTGTGCCATGGCAATGTTTAGGCGTCAGACTGCAGCAGCGAACAGCACCATTCGAAAGGGCTCAGCGGTCGGTCCTACACGTTGGCGCGGTGCATCCATGCCAGCTGTCGGCCTCGGGCGCGTGGGATGGCCCCCCGTTGGCTTTGGCGCGCGGCAGCAAGCTCGGCGAGGGCCACAGGAAGACCTGTACAGGTCCTGCGCTGAGAATTCACTCGAAAAGTGCATACTTACTAGATAGATAGATAGATAGATAGATAGATACTCAGGGTATCTTTAACAGGCCAGAAAGTAACTTTGGCCCAATCACAACGTTGGTCGTACCCGTCGCTCGTGCCATGTAGTGACGAGCGACATCGGGTAGTGACGTAGGATGGAACCTGGTCGTCGTCGGGGTAGGGGCCCCGAGGTAAGCCCGAGTCGCTTGCCCGCTGCCCCTCCTCCCTGCGTGCCCGCCCGCCTCTCGCCGGTGGCCGCGCCGCCTCGGCGGCGCGGCGCGTGCGCCGTGCCGATTGCCCGTCTTCGTCGGGCTGCTGCGGGACTGCGCCCGCTGCTTATCCACCTCGTGCTCTCGGGTCGCTACCGCCACTCGGGAAACATACTTTTGCATGGCAAGGTACAATCTTTATGTTATATGGGCCGAAACCGACAGGGGGGGTAGGCCAGCTAACGAACTCGACTGGACTCGGATTTCGAATACCTGGGGGTGGGTTTCGTCACTGAGATCTCCGAGATCTCAATCTCAAACTATCTCAAACTTCTAGTTGAATTGCAATCAGTAAGTCTGCAGCCTAATTATAGTCAGTGGGGTGCTAATTAGCGGACAGTCCGCCACGGTCGCGGCGCGGACCGCCCGCCCGTCACCTCCTGCCCGCGCACTCAGCAGGCGCTCGACAAGGACATGATCGAGTGCATGACCGTGAACAAGCAAGGCCGCGCCAAGTTCTCGCCGACGCGCGGCATTGCAAAGGGGTGCAAGGCGTGCAAGTGGCCCAAGGACGGCCGGGGCTGCAAGCACTGCGTGCTCCCGTACAATGCGCACGGCAGGATGCAGCTCAACCCAGAATGGGCGCCCTATCTAGTGACCAGGCCCTAAGCATCATCTGGCAACAGTTGATCGGCAAGCGGAGTCTCGACACCAAATCTCCCTTGCTTCTCCCGTCACAGGCGCGAAACTTCCTGCACATGGGCATGCATTTCAGGGCGTCGTCTATTTCCTGACCAACAGTCACTACAGACAGGCGTCGCGCGACGCGCACACGATGCTCGGCGTCTGCTGGCTACATATGCTCTTCTGCATGTTCGTCGCCCTCTCCGCCGCCGTTGTGCCTCGTTCGCTCGTGGTCGTAGTCGTCGGCGTCGGTGTCGTGATGGTCGTGCAGCCAAATGGAAATAGAATAGAAATGCGTTTGGTCCATATCCCTCGCCCCCTATACAATATGTTTATTATAGTCAGGCGACCGACGGCGTGTGTTAGAACCGGTTCGTTTCAACGCGGACCTAAGCTAAATGCCCGCCCCCAGCGCGCTCTGTCGGCTACACGTGAGCACACGGGCCTGTATTTCTGCACGCTACGCAGCGCCCGTGCCGTGTCGTCACCAGCCGCGATGCCCGTGATCACCTTATTGCCATTCACGTTGGCGCAGAAGCCGCTGTTGAGTCATGCCACGCCCAGCAGCGCGCAGTGCTTACCTGCCTAGGTCGTCGCCAATGGCCCGTGGCTTTCTGGATCGCGTGGGAATGTGCCCACGCACCGCATTGTGCACTGCAGGGTTCACAGTGGGAGGAATACATATGAGAGCACCGCAGTGGTGCCACTGAGTGTGATGCATGTGGGCAGTTTCGGAGCCAACGTGGGCGACAATCTTGCGCTCGATCATGTTCAGTATCATCTGGCAAGTGCTTTACTCCCACATCACGGTGGCACGACAATTGACTTCCATCTGCTGGATCTCTCCTCGACCTTTTTGACGGGTGGCAACAGTGAGGATGTTGCTTTGGATGTGTTTGTCAGGCTCAGGCGGGAGCTCAACGTGAGCCTGCTCGTTTTCGGGGGCGGAGGTCTGGTGCAGCCAGTTAGGCAAAAGCTTGGAACTGGCTGGGTGCTGCCCCTCAACCAGTATGTAATTGATCGGCTGCAGGGGTTGCCATACATTGCATACGGCGTGGGCGTCAACTTGTTCCGGAAAAAGGGCTCACATGCGATGTCAACCAAGTGCGCATTTAGCGAGCGAGAGCGGCAATCCATGCGCCCGACGATCGTAAGCGCTCTCTCCTTTACTGTCCGCAACGATGGCTCATATGCGGAAATGCTTCGTCTGTTTCCAAACGACGAGGAAGTCCGTGCAAAGCTCTGGGAGGTGGCCGACCCCGGAATGATACTGCCTGCTGCCCGGCACGAATTGGTTCGAAAGGTGAGCTTGAGACCGCATCTGCAGCCGACGTCATCGCTGCCAGTTGGCCGCGTTGCTTTGCAGCTGGCGTGGAACAGCAACCCATCAATCAACAAAGGGCGCCTAGGGCAGTCTGGCGTGGATGCTCTTGCGCATTTTGCAGCGACTGCGCACACAAGCTTCCTGCCTCATACACCCTCTAAGGATTTCACGCTGCAGGCCCTAATAAAGCAGAGGGCTTTGCGCATTGGTTTCAAAAGCGGAGACATCGGAGCAACTGTGGTCCAGTCAGCGTGGTTCCAGGCACACCTGGCTTTCGACAAGCACGCAACTCTGTTAGCCAGCTTATACAACGCCAGCTTGGACTCCGAATCACACTTCGATGCCGTCGTCGCGATGCGTGGGCACGGTCTGTATCTTTGTGGGGCTCTCAACATTCCATGCATTGCGCTTTCGACGCAAGACAAGGTCGCTGGCTTCGCTCACATTTGTGGCCTGGACAACTACACGGTCGACGTGGCTGAAGACAGAAATTGGGCGCAAAATCTTCTAGACAAGCTGAGACGCTTGCAGAGCTACGAGCAGTACCGCTACAAATGGTACACGAAGCGGGATGCGTGCTTGAATCACTGGAGCGCAGTTGCGCAAGGCTATCATGAAGAGTTGCGGGCGCGTTTCGCGCGTCTAAGGGACCACGAGGGCCATTCAGGCGCACCGAAACGAGAAGCTCAAGGAAAGCAGGCCCTTGCACGCGCATGCGGGTTTGACGCGATGCGGCGGCGCACACTGCAAAGCACCTTGCTCAAGAGCCGGGGCCGCCTGCCGAGCGGGCTAACGGATGCCCTTGCGCAGTTGCAGGGGGTGGCGGAGAGCCAATGGAGAGCCAATGCAGAGTGGGTATGCGCGACCGCAATGGGCGCATCGACCCCATCCTTGGCTCGATCCGTTCCGACCCGGCCGCACTAGAATACTACGCAGAGGCCGCCAGTGATCGCAGCTTGCGCACCATTTGTGAAGTGGGCTACAATTGGGGTGCATCTGCATTGGTGTGGCTCCACTCAAACCCATCTGCGCGCGTGTACTCGTTCGACCTTGCGGAGCGTGCCTATCTCTTTAGTGCCGAAGGGTCAGCTGTGACTCTTCTGGCCTTGTCGGGCGCGTTGCCGGCCGATGACGTGAGAACCAGAGGCCGAGATGGTCACCATCGTGACCGTCGGCACCGACTTGCTCTAAGACAACTCAAGTTTCAGGTCTGACGTGCCTCAGCATCACTTAGGTGCGCCGCGAGCAGAAGGGTCGGTTGCGACCCTTCCCTGTGCACCGCGTCTGAGAATCTTCTACGTCGCCCGCACAGGCTGTAACTCGTGTGGCTCATCGGCAGGGACGATCTGCCGGGCCTGAAGTGCCACGAGCGTTCAAGATCGACGTCACAGCAGGTGTGCTGCAAGGCTGTCGGCTGTGACGCAGTCCTTGCAAGACCTGGTGTTGGTGGGCAGTAGCGATCTCCTGACTCTTCTGGCAGGTGCCTCGAGGCTATGTGGCGCGATATCATGACTCAGACGACTCGCGCTGCGCAGGTGCAGCCTGTCCGAGAGACGCCGCGGCCGCCTGACCAGCATGCTCGCGACGTGTTAGACGGCACATCCACGTTGCATGCTCATTCCGGCGTCGGTGATGCTCAGGTGCTGTCTTTCCGTGACTGTGGAGTCCCTGCTGTTACAGAGTGGTCACTGGGGCTACTCTCGTGCCGATGGGATGCTCGTTGACGGCCCTCAACACGGGCAGGCGCTCCTGCAGGCACGGTGCGTCACGGTGTGTGGGTAGTGACTTCGGAGGTCCAGTGCGCTCGTCTCCAGGCTACCATGTGAGGCGGAGGGTTGCTACTAGTCATCATGTACCTCAGGGGGGGGCTGGGACCCGTTCCTGGCCACGTAAAAGACGGCCGTGTCCGCTTTTTGCCGAAGAGCCACAGCTGACTCTTCACGCCGACACTTAAGAGATACGAACGCGACGCTGGCCTGGCTCAACCAACAGTATGGTGGGCGGCTGGAGCTTGTGCGGGGCAACTCAACCCATACTATCCGTGCTTTCACGATCGGCGCAAGGAGAACGCAGCTGAGCTGCGACCTCGTTCTCGTCGATGGGGATCATGCACGCGCTGCCATTTTAACCTCAGGCCATCGTGACAGGGTATGATAAAACAGCGAAAAAATGGACTTTTGCCTGTTCGCCCCGGCCGCTGCCGCCCTGGGGTCCCAGGCGGCTCGCTGGCGTGCACATCCCGTCCCTACCGACCGGTGCGGTGCGCGCTGCAGCATCGGCGTCGCCTGTGAGTCTCCGACGGCTGCACAGCTGGCGCTCTGCAGTTTGGGCAATTTGGGCCGACGTGCTCGTGCGGAGCGAGGATGGGCTCGTGACGACGCTCCTGTTGATCAGAAGGGTGCATTTGCCATCCGAACCGCGACCGCTACTCGAACAGCCACCTGCAGGAGCTTCACGCGCGGCATGCACGGCGACACGATCTTTGGCGAGAACGACACATCTGCCAGACTTGCCAGCGAGGTGCTGGCTCAGGTTGTCCCACCCCTATACAATTACCCATGCAGCCCCGCTCGCATTAACATATTTGATTGTGGAGGTTATCAGCTGTCGCACTGGCCCGTGACAGGCAAAACTCATATCAAGCGACTTCGAGCAAGGTGCCAGTTCAGGGCCTCCTGGCGCGCTTATAACCCACCGGGCCACGGCCCCCCGTCGGCGCACCGCCGGCGGGGTCCCGGGTAGTCCCCGGGCGGTGGGGGGGCGGCTGGAAGCCCTCCAGCCGCCCTGTTCCGGTCATCTCGCGAGAGCCCACCCGGTTCCACCCGTGAGCCCGAAGACGACCGTCAGCGTGCGACGGCTCGTTCAGAAGCTCCTCACGACGTACTTGACACCGTCTGCGTGGCGCGCGCTAACGGAGACGCACACCTACTTAGCTCATCCGCTCCTGATGAGCCCCCCCGGTGCCCGCGAAGCCTCGCTCGGCAGCGGCTCGCCCCAGACACCTCCCAAGGCCGGCCCGGTGGCCGCCACCCGCCGCTCGAAGGCGACTCCGCGACCCCGTGCCGGCCGCCCGGCGACCTCCGCCGCTGGCAGGATCAGGAGGCCCCAGCAGCATGGTTCACGTCCAGAGCGAGCTTCGCCGCCCAGATCTTCTGCCTGCGCGCGGCCTGCCAGCTCGACCGAAGCGCCAGGCACCGGCAGCACGCGGGCAGGAGCAGCATGTCTCGACCGCGAGCCTCCACAAGGTCCACCTGCGAGGGCGGGCAGAGCGAGGGTTCGGGCGATCGCGCATTTCTTGGCGGTCGTCTGCTATCGCCTTTCGGCGCATGACGAGCGCCGCGCCGAGTCGTAAATTACAGTGAGGGAGGTCGCCGGCCGCGGTGGCGGCGTACGGTGTGCTCTTCATCATGTAAGCACTCTAGCCAGTGCACCAAGTGGTGTGGGTCTTGGTTCAAGCTCAGATGCGATCAGGAAGTGCGTTTCATCGTATTGTACATGGCCGTTACGTGGGCGCGAGCGGAACCGCGACCCCCGCAAAGGTCGTTCAAAACAAGAACACGCACTTACGCGCGGCCTGCCAGCTCGGCCGAAGCGCCAGGCACCGGCAGCACACGGGCAGGAGCAGCGTGTCTCGACCGCGAGCCTCCACAAGGTCCACCTGCGAGGGCGGGCGGAGCTTAGGGCTCGGGTGATCGCGCATTCCTTGACGGTCGTCTGCGATCGCCTTTCGGCTCATCGCAAGCGGAAGAGCTGAATGGCGAGCTCCCGCACCGGCCAAGGGGCAGCGCGTGCGGGGGGCGCGCGCACCTAGGGCTCTGGATGCCTCAGACTGGCCGTTCCCGTCTATGGCCATCATCTGCCGCGCGATGTCGAGCGCTGCGTGAGCGTGATGAGTGCTCCCTATTAGGTAATGCCGGTCGAGGTCGAGCTGCCGTCTGCGCGGCTTGGCGGTAATGCGGCGGTGAGGTGTCTCACGGGCCGATCTCGTCCTAATTTCCCAGTGCTCCGAGTGCAGCTCATCGACCCAGTCACCTAAGCCCGCCCCTCCGCGAGTCTGTTTGCGCGGCTGTGTACACGAGCAGTCATCTATGATGTACTTAGAGCCCGCACAGCGCGCGACGTGCCCCGCGTGCTGTCCACATTGGATAACTACCTGTACCAGACGGCGGGGGGCAACCAGCGGTCGCCTGAGAGTTGGAGTATACCGAGTTGGAGTACAACACTGAGTTGGAGTACACCCAAGGATTTTCACGCTCCGACTTTTGACGGAAAATCGTGTCCGCTCAGTTATGTCAACAAAAAGCCGGCCATCGCCCCTCTCTGGCACTTGGTCCCATGATATATTGCGTTAAAGCTACTAACTAACCCCCCCCCCTAGGCGCAGCCCCTTCCATTGCTCCTCTGACACGACCAGCTGTAGCACAAAGTTTAGACACAACTGAGGCTCTGGTCCCACGGGCCAATGGTTATGAACCATGGCCGCGTCGGTTACCTAACCCGGTCGGTTTACGCCTGGCGTAAACCGACTTACTTTACACGCGTTCACTCATAAGGTTCGAAACCTTCAGTTCTTGGCAAGCTCATTGTACCTATGCATCAGCTCGAGGTATCTGGCCTCCGACAACGGTGGCTCAGGTTGCAGAAGTGCCTGGGAGTGGCCTTTCTTGAGGCTCTGCACGTAGCGATTGCGCAACAAGTCGATTTCACGGGCCTTCTTGAAACACGCAGCATGGCCATCGATGTCGCGGAACGCGTGAGCGTCATCTTCAATGCCGTGGAGCGCGCGGAAGTCCATGATTGCGTGTTTCGCACCCCAGAGCGTCTTTGCCTCCCGCGTTCCTTGACAGGAGGTGAGGTGTGTGCCATGATCCCAGCCGAAGTCATCGATGATGACGTACCTGTGACACACATGGATTATGCACCGATGTTCACCATTGCACCACAGGTCAATGCATGATGCTACACGATGCAGTGTGAGCAGATACTGCAACGAGATCGTACAAGTTGTACAGGATGTCTACGGTCGAGTCGTACATGTCTCCATCGAGGCGCAATACGGCGACCTTCGAGCGATCCCAGAGGAGGTCCTCGCGCAGAGTTGGCAGCGAGTCAACGAAGTATCCCGGCACTGTGACGACGTTATCCTGCGGGATCCCATACCTCGCAAAGTTCGCGCGTACAGCGTGTTCACCCACGGATAAAGACGAGTTCACGTTCTTACGGATGTAGAAAGTTTCGTCAACTCGAACAGAGTTCACGCGTGGCGCAGGCAGGCCCTGGAAGGAGTCGCAGAGGTACACTTTGCGACTGTGCATCTTGTGAACATGCATCACCGCGGCTGCGTAAAGAGACATGCCTCCGCGCCACACTCCAGCTTCGAGAAAGCTCCCCTTCACCCCGTTCGCGTGAACTTTATGCAGCAGCATCTCCACATTCTTGATGCGACGGTGGCCAGCCATCGTGGTCGCCATGGTTGGCCACCCACTAGCAGAGACCGACTGTGTGCAGGCGAGTAAAGCCTTCTCCTGCAGGTAGGGGGAGCGGATTGTGTGAACGTGCCTCCAAAGAGACTGCTGAGGCGGAAGTAAGCAAGTCGTTACCTGCATACTGCCATCACAAACAAAGGACAAGCTCGAGAGAACGCCGGCGAGGAAGTTGAGATAAGCCTGCTGCACAGGTGGATCGTGCTTGTTCAACCGCTGAGCATTGCGCAAAGATCTTAGGTGCGCCATCCACGCGCCGGGCGTGCGAGAAGCTGCTCGCCACCATGCTCGCCAACAGCGCCAAAGAGAGATAGCAGCAACATCGGCGGCCTCAAGACAGCGACCCGGCCGCGACGCGCCTACACACTCTTCGCACGCGACACACTATGTTATGCGTGCGCTCGCCACAAGTGCGCTCGGCCCTCCGCGTAAGGTTGGCAAATTTCATGCAATCAGAAAATGGGGAGTGAATTTCACTGCAATTTCACTGTTACAGCCCGGGACTACGCCCCTAGGTCTGTACCCTAGTCTGTAGGCGTTACGCCCCGCCTAGCGGTGGCAAGTTCTAGGATCCCAACGTCGACTTAGAGAGAAAGAGCTTCCGTTGCTGTGCGCTCATTGCACGCCGCGTGACCTCAACCAGAGAGCTGAAGCCCGGCGCAGCGGCCTGGATTCGGAGAGCCGGCAAGGAACTTGATGCCGGGGGGGTACTTGGGCGAGTCGGGCCGGGGCTGCGCCGACGAGTTCTCAACCCGCTTCTTGAGCTGCTTCACCTCTGCCGGTGTCAAGCTGCTCGCCCGATGTCACAAACTGCTCCA
>JACLAC010024518.1_pt1 | contig 11977 bp, 9 predicted proteins | sample 8027881 | NCBI WGS metagenome assembly JACLAC01 (sample SAMN15725517, study PRJNA655200) | protist metagenome | isolation source: fluorescence activated cell sorting (FACS) single amplified genomes of... | place: Spain: Blaines Bay Microbial Observatory, Mediterranean Sea | collected 2016-01-19 | reverse complement strand
CGAGACGCCCGAACAGATGCGGGCGGCGATCGGTCCGCGTACGGCGATGGTCTATCTGGTGACGGGGCATCATTCCGATCCGGGACAGCCGCTGTCACTAGAGGTGCTGGCCGAAATTGCCCGTCCACACGGCATTCCCATTATGGCCGATGCGGCGGCCGAAAACCTGACGGTGCCCAACGTGCACCTGCAGCAGGGCGCCGATGTCGTCACCTACAGCGGTGGCAAGGCGCTGTGCGGACCGCAGTGCACGGGTTTGGTGTTGGGCCGCAAGGACTTACTCTTGGCTGCTTGGCAAGCCAGTGCGCCGCACCACGGTCCAGGGCGCGACGACAAGGTAGGCAAAGAAGAGATGCTGGGGCTCCTAGCCGCGGTCGAGCTGTGGATGGCGCGCGATCACGAGGCGGAGTGGGCCGTTTGGTTGGAACGGCTGGATACTATTGCTGCGGCGGTGCGAACTCTGGACGGCGTGGAGACGGAGGTGATCGAGCCGAACGGGCTGTCGAACCGATCCCCGTCGTTGGCCATTCATTGGGACGGCGCGGCCCGACGGATTACGGGCGAAGAGCTGGCCGAACTGGTCGGGCGCTCTGCGCCGCGTATCGCACTGGCTGCGGCTGACGGCGTAGACCATGCAGGCGTGCGGATTACGCCGAGCCAAATGCAGGCCGGCGAAGCTGAAGTCGTGGCCGAACGATTAGTCAGCGTGCTGTCTGCTGAACGAGAAGAGCCGGTGGAGCCGGCGGCGCCGGGGGCGGATCTGACGGGGCACTGGCGAGTGGAGGTGCAGTATTATGCCAGCACGGTCGAGCACGAGTGGATTATTGAGCAGGAGGGTCGGTGGATCGGCGGCCAGCATCGCAGCGCGTTTGCTACGCAGGCGTTGAGAGGGACCGTTGAGGGCAACGAGGTGCGGTTGGCCAGCACCTTTCATCAGCCCGGGAATGCGATACCGTTTCTGTTTTCTGGCGTTCTTGTTGGAAAAACGATTGAGGGCGATATTCACTTAGGTGAATATCAGACGGCGCGCTTTGTGGCGCGGCGTGCGGAATATGAGAAAGCGGAGAAGTTGGTGTTTATTCCGGCGGGGCCGCCGTTGGCGACTTGATATTTATTCTCCGCATGTAAAAAAAGATGTAGAATTAAAAGCCTCTTGGGAAAAAATTATGTTAATTTTACTCGATATTAACGAGTATTCAGTTAGTTCATTCTGTATGAACTGATCATAAACCACGGTGATCATAACCGGTACGCGGTCACCGATTGTTTGTTCCGATCTTTTTATAGTATTGAAGTAGTTGTAGTGATTTTTCCGTTCTGAATAAACTTTATCGTTACGATTCGTTATGTCTGCTCCAGTTCCTTCGCGCTCTCCAACTCGCCTTCTGATTACAGGCGGAAGTGGCTTACTTGCGCTCAATTGGGCTTGGTCGTTGCGCGATAGAATAGAAATCATTTTAGCTACGAATTCGCGCACGGTCGATTTGGCAGGTTTGGCTTCTCACAAGATCAATTTAGATTCTGTGGTAGATATAACGCGCTATGTTGATATGATCAAACCAGATATAATCGTACACACTGCTGGTCTAACCGATGTGGATAAGTGTGAGGTAGCACCAGATTTAGCACATCATGCCAATGTAATACTAACCAAGAATGTTGCTCGGGTTGCGTCAGTAAGTGGAGCGAAGTTTATTCACATCTCAACGGATCATTTATTTTGCGGTGAAAAGAGCTTATATGAGGAAAGTAGCCTGACGCAGCCTTTAAATGAGTATGGGAAGAGTAAGCTTCTCGCTGAAAGTTGTGTATTAGAGCATTGTCCGGATGCATTGATTGTGCGCACCAACTTTTTTGGTTGGGGACATGCTTATAGGCAGTCATTCAGTGATTGGATAATAGGCAACTTACGAAGTCGAAAGCATCTGACTCTTTTTGATGACGTTTACTTCACACCTATTCTTGCGGATACTCTGGCCGAGGCTGCATTGGACTTGGCTGAGAGCGGTGCTTCAGGGGTTTTCAACCTCGTTGGGGATGAGCGTTTGTCTAAATATGATTTTGCCATGGTTATTGTCTCGCACTTTGGGTTGCCTTGCGAACTGATAAGCAAAACCCATCTCAGTGAGCTTGATATGTCAGCTGAACGCCCGAGGGACATGTCTCTTGATAACTCAAAAGCCAGGGAATACTTAGGTCGTGAAATGGGGCGTGTCGATGAGTTCGTTGCGAAGTTAAAATTACAGGAAAATCAGGGCCGTCGTACGGCCTTATTGCGTGCAGTTAAATAGATATTAATATTGTGGTTGCTCTAGAATAGTCCAGACTAATCCACCAGGAATAATGAGCTAGTCTGCTGGTTTTAAAAAAGAGGTTTATGAGACTTTGATTCCCTATGGTCGACACCATATTGAAGAAGATGATATACAGGCTGTCGTCACATGCCTGCGTGGAACACACCTTACTCAAGGACCTCTGGTAAAGGAATTTGAACAGGCTATTGCCACTTATGTTGGAGCTCGCTACGCCGTGGCCGTTTCTAGTGGAACAGCGGCTCTGCACTTAGCGATGATGTCAGCAGGAGTACAATGTGGGGATAGTGTTGTAACTTCACCTATCACATTTGTCGCGAGTGCAAACTCGGCGAAGTATGTTGGTGCTAACGTATTGTTGGCAGATATAGATCCAGAGACTGTTAACATGTCGTCGGCTTCGCTCAAGTCATTGCTGAATGATAACCCTGAGGTTCGTGCTGTAGTTCCAGTCCACTTCGCGGGAATGGCTTGTGACATGCCTTCAATTAAGGAAGTATCAGATTCTGTTGGTGCTGTGGTGATTGAAGACGCTGCACATGCCTTAGGTGCACGTTACCAAAATGGTCAATACGTTGGGTGCTGTTCACATTCTTTAATGACAGTCTTCTCCTTCCATCCAGTCAAAGCAATTGCTGCCGGGGAAGGGGGAATGATTACGACGAACGACGAGAACGTTTATCGCTCTCTACTTAGGCTTCGTAGTCATGGTATCAACAAGGGTGACGATGTATTTTTGAATATGGCTGCTGCTGAAACCGAGGGTATCGAGAACCCATGGTACTATGAAATGCAGGAACTAGGTTTTAACTATCGGATCACGGATATACAATGTGCGCTGGGACTTTCACAATTGGGTAAGTTAGACCGCTTTATTCTTAAGCGACGTGAATTAGCCAAACGATATGACGAAATGTTGGCAGGATTTCGATTCTTAAACTGCATACAGAGAGATGGTCGGGGTATCAGTGCGCATCATCTATACCCAGTCCTGATTGATTTTAGTTCATTGCAGACCAACCGAGCTCGGTTGATGCGCGACTTACGCTCAGAAGATGTGATTGCTCAAGTACACTACATTCCTGTTCCAGTTCATCCTTACTATCGTCAACAAGGTTTTGAACTTGGTGAATACCCTAATAGTCAAGCTTACTATGAGCAGGCTCTAAGTATTCCTCTCTTTTATGACTTAACTGAGAAACAGCAAGATTTTGTCGTCCACTTACTGAATAAGTATCTCGTATGAGTGGTTATAGGTAGATAAAGGTAAAACTGTGTGAAGATAGCGCTTGGCACTGCTCAATTTGGCTTAGATTATGGCGTTGCCAATGACAACGGTCAGATTAGTCACGTTGAGGCAGAAAAGATTCTGGATTTCGCTTGGGGTTCGGGCATTGACACCTTGGATACTGCTATTGGTTACGGAGATAGCGAAGAGCGTTTGGGGCAGATTGGTGTTGAAAAATGGAGAATTGTATCTAAGTTGCCTGGGTTGAGCGGTTTAAACGAAGAGCCCAGCGATTGGATAAAAAGATCTGTTGAAATATCGTTAAAAAAGCTCGGTATCACTTCTTTGGCGGGTTTTTTGTTACACCGACCGCTTGATTTGTTGAGCGCTGATGGGGAAGTAACCTATCGAACGTTGAATGAGCTAAAATCTCAAGGGGTCATTGATAAAATTGGGGTTTCAGTATGCGATGGTCCTACTGACCTTGATGCTATATGGTCAGATTTCCCCTGTGGTATGGTTCAATCTCCATTAAACCTCTTGGATCGTCGGTTAATTACCTCTGGTTGGGCAGAGCGTTTGAAAAAGCATGGTGTAGAAATACATACACGCTCTGCCTTTATGCAGGGTGTTTTGTTGATGGAGCGCGGACGGCGGCCCGCATACTTTGATGAGTGGAAATCTCTCTGGGACGAATGGCATAAATGGTTGGATGACGTTGGTCTGACTCCTTTACAAGCTTGCTTGAACTTTTTGTTAGCGCTTCCTCAGATTGATCGTGTTGTAGTTGGTGTAGACAGTGTTCAACATTTACGTGAGGTTTTAGAGAGTGTCGGTGAGCCAATTAGTGCATATAGCGGTTTTACAAGTGAAGATGTCAATTTAATCAACCCAGCATGCTGGATCCTCACATAATTAGACTTCGGTTTCTTAAGTATTGGATACTATTTCACGTTCACCTGTTTTCTTTGACTTAGCTCAAGAATCACGATGAAAGTTCCCGTATGGTTGATTTTAATCGAAAGCAAGTTGCCTCTCTTGCATGTAGAGTGAATAGCACTCGTTTATATGCAAAACCTCTGCAGTTGTTAGACATTGAACGCAATATCAGTGTCATTGATTACTTTAAAAAGTGGACATAATTGATGATGTAGTGCTCGCTGTATTTGAGATGCCGGGTAACGAACCGTTTATAGAATTGGCAGACCGTCGTGGAGTCTCTTGAATTGTCGGGAGTGAAGATGATGTGTTGAAGCGTCATCTTGATGCTGCTCATAGCGTTGGAGCCACAGATGCATTTATCATAACTCCAGAATGTCCTTTTGTCTTTTCTCAAGGTGTCGATGATGCTTGGGAGCGGCACTTGACTCATGACAATGACGTGACTGGAGCTGATGCGCTACCTGATGGTACAGGTTTCTCCATAACAAAAATAGATGCACTTGAAAGGTCATACAAAGAGGGAGAAATACGGCATCGTACAGAGACGAGTTTATTTGTAAGAAAACACCCAGATCAGTTCAAAGTTGAAATAATTGACGTTCCAGATAATGTGAGACGTCCGGATCTTCGTCTGACTGTAGATTATCCAGAAGACTTGGTACTCTGTCGTCAGGTATATGCTAATTTTCGCCAACATGCTCCGCGTAAGTCCATGAAAGATATAATTATCTTCTTAGATGAGAACCCTTTTCTCAAATCACTTGTTGAACCCTACACGGAAGCCCCTCAAATATGCGAGAAATGAGTATGTCACTTAAAAAGCATAGTCCTATGTACGAACCCGGTGATTTTAAGGAATCTGATGCTTACAGAAGTAAGGTACATAAATTTATTCCTGGAGGTGCTCATACCTATTCGAAGGGTGATGACCAGTTTCCTGCGATCGCTCCTGCAGCAATCGCCCGTGGTAAAGGGGGCCGAGTCTGGGATGTTGATGGTAACGAGTTTGTAGATTGTAGCTTGGGATTGGGTGCAGTCGGTTTGGGGCATGCATATGAACCTATATTATCTGCCGTTCGTACCCAATTAGATCTGGGGTCTGCATTCCAGCGTCCAGCTTCTATTGAATTGGAATTGGCACAAGATTTTGTGGCATCAGTTCCGGGTGCCGAACGAGTGAAGTTTGCAAAGAATGGCTCTACAGTCACAACTGCTGCTGTCAAACTAGCGCGGGCATTTACGGGCCGGGATTTGGTTGCATTTCCTGGAAATCACCCTTTCTACAGTTACGATGATTGGTTTATGGGGCAGTCTCTATGCCGTAGCGGTATTCCAGTAGACGTACAGAAACTTTCTTTGACTTATGATTCTACTCAGCCTGAGACCTTAGAGTCACTCTTTAAACAGCATCCTAACAAGATTGCTTGCGTAATTACCGAGCCAGAAGAGGTTATTCCTCAAGACCCCGCTATCTTGCATGAGGTCTCTTCGATAGCACGTAAATATGGAGCCGTACTAGTATTCGATGAAATGGTATCAGGTTTTAGGGCGGGTTGGCCTGGTGCACATAACCGGTTAGGCTTAGAAGCCGACTTGGTTACTTGGGGCAAGGCAATCGGTAATGGTTTTTCGTTTTGTGCGTTAAGTGGGCGTGCTGATATCATGGACTTGGGTGGTATTTTCCAAACAGATAGTCCACGAGTATTTTTGATTTCTTCAACACACGGTGGTGAAGCGCATACTCTTGCTGCTGCACGTGCGGTGTTAAGTGAGTATCTGCAGAATGATGTTTTAAAACGGCATGGGGATTTGGTGTCGGCTGTAGCGCAGGGTATGAAGTCAACCGTAGAAAAAAAGGGTTTGAGTGATATTCTTAGTGTCCACGCATCGCACTGGCGTGTTGTATGTGTCTGTAAAAATAATGCAGGCGAAGTTTCACCTGGAATGAGAACTCTGTTGCTGCAGGAAATGATTCGACGTGGTGTTCTTTTTCAAGGTTTATTCTTCCCTTGCTTTACACATGAAGAAAGTGATGTAGCGCGCATTCTTAGTGCATTTGATGAGTCTTGCGAAGTTTACTCTCTTGCTTTGGACAAAGGGTTGAGTCAGTATTTATCTGGTGGTGTCATACCGCCCGTTTTTAGGGAGTACAACGACTGTACTTCCGTATCTCCTAGATATCCCTTGTCCAGATGAAAAGAAGTGCAAAAGAGATTAGTTTCTGAGTGTTGGCTTGAGAGAATGTTACAAGGGTGAATATAGTGTCTGTCCTGAATTCTTACGGGACTTAGATGTTAGGACGTTAGTTTAACTGAAAAAAGTCCCTAATTAAATTACACAAGGGCATGATGTGTATCGACATGTTGCGGTTCAATTGGAGAATGAACTGTCGGCGGTTTCAACTCTGAAGTGCACGTATAGTGGTCATGCTTTTTCGGAATGAAAAATCTCGTTAGGTGTTCGAAATGCCAACCCTTTTCGGGGTCGATTGTTGAGTCGATTTTCCACGTACCGGATTTTAGCCTGGCTCACCGTTTTGAAGTTGATGCCTTTAGGAAAGTACTGACGTAACAGGCCGTTGGTATTTTCGTTGAGTCCTCGCTGCCAGGCACAGTAGGGGTGCGCAAAATAGACGTCGGCACGTAGCCCTTTCTTCACATGCTGATGCTGGGCAAACTCGTTGCCGTTATCCATAGTCAAGGTATGGACCGACCCGGCTTCGGTCCGGCGTTACCTTTCCGGCGTCGGGCTGGGGGGACTTTGCCGCTTAACTCACGACGCGACACTGGCCAACCCGCCGGCCCGCCCGATTGGCCAGTGCATCCCTCGAAGTCTGCCTATGCCTGCCCTCTTTGAAGGAAAATTCCCTTTTTTTGTCCAGCAGTCCAACTGCGTCTCAAAAAAGCGGCCGCCTGAGCTGTATACCCGGCGGCAAACAGGCCGAGCCGAGGCCTAATGGGCTTGACCGCACGCCCTAAAAAGCCCTTTATACTTCCTATGCACTTGTGCAACATAAAAGTTATAAGTCGCTCAGCATTTCTGAAAGGTGTTATTACACAAAGTTCTTTGCCGGAAGAGTTGGTTGGTTCAAATAGTTCGTATGAGAAGTTACATCAATTAGCAATGAAATAGGATGTTTCTCCTGCAAAATTAGCTTTAAGTTTTGTTTTATCTAAACCAGAGATTGCAACAACAATTATTGGAGTAAATTCAATAGAAGAGTTGACAAGTAATATCGATAGTTTGCATATAGATGGTGTTATGCGAAAAGAATTAAAAGGTTTACGTATGGACAATGAAAATCTTATTGACCCTCGTCGGTGGAAAACAATATGATAATTGCTATTATTCAAGCTCGTATGGGATCTACACGGCTTCCTGGTAAGTGTATGATTAAAGTAAATGATAAGCCTTTGCTTGGGCATTTATTGCAGCGTATTGATCAATCAAAAGTTTTGGAAAGGGTTGTTGTTGCGACTTCGGTTGATGCAAACAATGATGAGCTAGTTGAGTATGTTACCTCATTAGGTTTTGGTGTTTATCGTGGTTCTGAAAGTGATGTGCTAGAGAGGTTTTTATTGGCAGCGCGTAAATATGATGCTAAGACAATTATTCGAATTAATGCTGATTGTCCGTTAATGGATTACAAGGTTATTGATGAGGTTGTTGGTTATTATTTAGAGCATGATTTTGATTATGTTTCTAATGTTTATCCACGCACATACCCTGATGGGATGGATGTCGAGGTATTCTCATTGTCTGTACTTGAGGAGGTTGCGGATAAAGCTACAAAGAATTCTGATCGTGAGCATGTGACATCTTTTATTCGTGAGTCAGGTGAGTTTTCGTTGGGAGCTTTAACACGGTCGGAGAATTTGGCTAAAGAACGTTGGACGCTTGATTATCCAGAAGATTTAAAAGTTATTGAACATGTTTTTCAGGTATTAGGTAGAAATGGTAAGTATTTTGATATGAATGATATTTTAGATTATAAGAAAAAAAATCTGGATATTTTCTCGCATAACGAGCATTTAATTGTGGAGTAATAATGAAATATGGTCTTAAACTTTGGTCGACAAATGTAGATGTTATTGCTGAGGCAAATGACTTTTTAGCGCAAGGTTTATTTGATTTTATTGAGCTTTATGTTGTCCCTCAGACGAAATATTTATTACCACAATGGAAAAGTTTTGATGGTCCATTTATGATTCATTGTGCGCATTCTGCTCATGAATTTAATCTGGCTCAAGAAGCAAAAGAAGATATTAATAAGACTATTTTTCAAGAAACTCAATTGTTTGCCAATGAATTAAAGGCTCAAGTTATTGTTGTGCATGGAGGAAATACAGGAACCCTTAAAGAGGCTATACGCCAGTTTAAGGGGATGAATGATAAAAGAGTTTATGTCGAGAATAAACCTAAAAAAGGGCTTAATGATGGTCTTTGTATTGGTTGGTCACCGGAGGAAGTAAAGGATATTATTGAACAGGCTAATTTATCTGGAATGGTCTTAGATTTTGGGCATGCTATTTATGCTGCTAATGCAAATAATAGTGATACGTTTGAGATGATAAAAGGTTTTTTGAGATTAAGTCCAACTATTTTTCATATTGGTGACGGAGATATCAGTTTGGATCGTGATTGTCATAAGAATTTTGGTGAGGGAGATTTTGACTTACAGGCTTTAGTTGATTTGATTCCAGAATTGTCAGATGTGACAATTGAAACGCCAGGCGGTGCAGCGAATGAATTATCTTATTATAGAAAAGATGTTCTTTATTTAAAAAATTTAATTGAGGGTAAATAGATATATGAACAAGACAATACAATTAGCAGGTCAGACCGTGGGCCGTGGTTTACGTAATTATATTATTGCCGAGATTGGGTCAAATCATAATAGAGACTTTAAAGAAGCTGAGAAATTAATTGATGTGGCAAAAGAGGCAGGGTGTGATGCAGTTAAGTTTCAATCGTATACGGCTGATGGAATTTATTCGAAGTATACGCCGCGTATTTCAGAAATGGATGGTCGCTCTAATGAAGGCGAGACGCCATATGAATTAATTAAACGTATTGAGATGCCACTTGATTGGCATCGACCTTTAAAGGATTATTGTGACAAAGTTAGCATTACATTTTGTTCAACGCCTTTTGATGAAAGTATGGTGGATATTCTCGAGGAGGTTGAAGTTCCTTTCTATAAAGTTTCTTCCTATGAAATTACGCATTATCCTATGTTAGCTAAGATTGCGCAGACAGGAAAACCGATAATTATATCAACGGGAAACAGTGATCTTGATGATGTTAAGTTAGCTGTCAAGACTATCGAAGAAAATGGATGTCGTGATTATGCATTATTGCATTGTGTTAGTCAGTATCCTGCTAAGTATGAAGATATGAATTTGAAATGTATTAAGACCATGCAAGATCAGTTTGATTGTCCTATTGGGCTTTCAGATCATACACTTGATTCACTTTCTGTGAGTGTGGCTGTTGCATTTGGATGCTGTATTATTGAAAAGCATATTACATTTGATAAAAAGTTTTTTGGACCAGATCATCCTTTTGCACTTGAACCTGATGAATTAAAAGAAATGGTTCAAACTGTTCGTAATGTTGAGTTAGCTTTAGGATCGGGTGAGAAAAAAGTGCGTGTGAGTGAAGAGGAAAATCATCGTATAGGTCGGCGGAGTATTATAGCGGCAACTCCCTTAAAAGCAGGTGATATCATTAAAGAGAATAACGTTGTTGTTAAACGACCAGCGTTGGGTATTCATCCAAAATATTTAAATGAAGTGATTGGTAAGAAGGTTATTAAGGATGTTCAATGTGATCATTGGATTGCATGGGAGAATTTATCAGAGGCATGAAAGTTCTAGTTACAGGTGCTACAAGTTTTGTTGGCGGTTTTCTTGTTAAGGCACTAGAACAAAAGGGGCATGAAGTTTTTTGTTTAGTTCGAACAGCTTCAGACTTTAAAAAAGAAATTATATGGGATTTTAAGAGTCAACTACCAGCTGACATACCAGTGTGTGATGGCATTATTCATTTAGCAGCATATGTTGATTTTAGCCAGGATATGAAAGTTGAGCAGTATGAGGTTAATACAGTCTCAACGCTAAAATTATCTTTATGGGCTCGTGATAATAATTCTTGGTTTATTTTTGCTTCGATGGCAGGTTTGCATGGAGGAGAAAGATCGATTAATTGTAATTCACCTATTGCACCACCGAATCATTATGCGATGAGTAAGTATTTAGCTGAGCAGGCTATTGAGCAGACGTTAACACAATTTTATATTTTACGTATTGGTGGTATTTATGGAATTAATGGGCCTAAGCATTTAGGTTTGAATACGGCCATCACAGAAGCTTTTGAGAATAAAAAAGTCCCAGTCTTGAAAGGTGGAGGCGCTGCTCAACGTAATTATATTAGTGTTGAAGATGTTGTTAAGTGGATTATTGCTTTAGTTGATAAATTTTCAGTCGAGAATGTCAAAGAATCTGAGCGTATTATTTATATGGCATCTGAAGAAGTTTTATCTATTCGTGAGTATTTGTTAGCAATTAGTGAAATCTTATTAGGTACAGATGGATTGGAAGAATTGCCAGGTTCAAATGGAGCTGGTTGTATTATTGAGTCAAGCGTAGCACCGGTTACATTAAGGACATTTAAAGAATATTTAATGGGGTTAAGTTGTGTCAGAGTTGAAAAATAATATTGGTTCTATAAAACAGACAAAGCATGGGTATTATCAATATGATCCTCTGCCTACAGCCTCGGAATTAAAGGTTTATTATGAAGAGGAGTATTTTCAAAAAGCCAAAGGAAGTTATGAATTATGTTATACGGATGAAGAAATTAAGTATTTTCAGCTAAAAGCCGCTTTGATATTTAAACAGCTGGAGCGTTTAGATGCAGCAATACATAAAACTTTTTTGGATCTTGGATGTGGGGAAGGTTGGCTCGTAAATCAATTTCATCAAGAAGGTTTTGATGTAAAGGGTATTGATTGGAGTAATTTTGGTATTCAGAAGTATCATACAAATCTGGAATCTTTTTTTGAACAAGGTGATATTTTAGAAGTTTTAGAAAAGCTAGTTGGTGATGGGGTTAAGTATGATGTTGTGTCTTTGGTTAATGTTATTGAACATGTTTTAGATCCAGAGGCTTTGATTATGAATGTTTCTCAAATTTTATCAGACAATGGTGTTTTGATTGTTGTTGCGCCAAATGATTTTTCTGAACTGCAAGATTTTCTTATTAAGGGTAAATATGTTGATGAGAGTTATTGGTTGGCATACCCGGACCATCTTTCTTATTTCAATAAAGCATCAATGACAAATTTATTAAAAGCTAATAATTTTAGCGTCGAGGCTGTGGTTGCAGATAATCCTATTGATTGTAATTTATTAAACGCTAATTCAAATTATGTAAAAGACCGAACTAAAGGAAAAGAAACTCATTATTTTCGTGTTCGATTAGATAATTTTTT
>JACLAC010004292.1_pt1 | contig 11982 bp, 8 predicted proteins | sample 8027881 | NCBI WGS metagenome assembly JACLAC01 (sample SAMN15725517, study PRJNA655200) | protist metagenome | isolation source: fluorescence activated cell sorting (FACS) single amplified genomes of... | place: Spain: Blaines Bay Microbial Observatory, Mediterranean Sea | collected 2016-01-19 | reverse complement strand
TTTTGTAGAATACAACGTGATATCGAAAACGTATTATTCAAATTTATGAATAAAACATTTTCTTTCAAATGATTTACACTACCGTGAAACGCCTTTAAAAGGAGAGTGACGATCAGATGCCGGAAGATATCCAAATAGTGGCCCCGTCTACGCCTATATCTCAGGCAATAGATACGTTTAATCAAAATGATCTAAAAAATAAAGGTAAAGCGGTTATTGCTCAGTTCAATAAAAATGAAATGGATCAAATTTTCGATTCGTTTTTTTCTCCCAGGCAATGGAACAGGCAAATTGGGTTAGGAAACGATCTGTCTACTTTTAACCAGTGGACTCATGTAAAAGATAAAGACGGCTACGCAATCTGGAAGATACCCGTATCTGATTATCATCATCATCTCCAAAACAATATCTATTTTGATGATATTCAATTAGAAAATAGAGGGGAATCAACGTCTGAGTCATCAACTTCTTTTCCGAAAGTATTTGATCTTGATGACACTGTTTTTACTGATGTGACAATAGAATCTAATAGCGAGTTTGGCGAGCCATTCCCTATCTTACGAGAAGCTACTACGGGTGTACTTTATATTGGGTCAGATACACCGTTTAGTGGCCTTGATTTTTCATTTGAAACACTTGGCTTGGATGTCAATTTAGGTATTGAGTATTCGCAAGGTGGGGATACCTGGTCTTCACCCCAAGCCTTGGTTGATGAGACGGTGAACTTTTCTCGATCCGGGCGAATAACGTTCGGACTACCGAGTGATTTTGGACAAGACACTATTAATGCGGAAACAAAGTATTGGATTCGAATAAAAACGACTACTGATCCGACCATTATTCCACACGTTTACTTTATTCGGCCCATGACATCAGTTGAAAGTCTATTGTCTCTTAATGCAGATCAAATTTTACAGCGGCAATTTGCGTGGGTATATTTCAATCATTATTTATATGTCACGATTCCCAATACGGGAAGTATCCAAGCTGAGGGGTTAACATACATTAAATCGTCTTCATCTCAGCAAAACAAAGAAAACTTTTTTGTCTCAAACCACCACTATAAAGCGGATTATGAAAGTTATACGTTTTCATTAATGTCCTCTCCCTTTGTAACGGCCAATGATTACTTACCTGTACTGAGTGGCAATAACGATTTAGAGCTAAAAATCACAAAAGGACGCTCTGAACTATCGAATGTATACTACGAACATCCCAACACCACACTGACATTACCTGCCAATGAGGCCAATATTTATATTTTTATTTCTGAAAATGGTGTGATAACCAGCTCGATTACAGGTTTTCCAACGGAGTGTTATCCCATTGGAGAAGCGTCAACGGACACAATAAAGATCACTCATTTATCTGACAAACGTGTATTTATTAACCCTAAAAGAGATCCTTTTTACGTTAACCAGATTGGAGAACTTTCTAAACGAATCCCTAAAGTATATGCTGAAGAGCTTGATGTTGTGACGTACAAAACAGGTGAAACGGTCGCCTTAAATGACAATATCTGGGTGCTTAATAACGATCAAGATACCGGAACGCCAACAGAAGATATGGGATTGTTGATGAAGCGTGGTAGTTATACCAACGCCGAATTTCTATTTAAAGAGGCGGATGATCGATTTGACTTTAATTTTCCGATCAATGTCCAAGGGACTATTTCCCATGACGGAAATATTATTCCGTCACAAAATACATTGACTCTTGGCACCTCGACCCATCGTTTTGGGTCATTGTACCTCAATAGCACCATCGATTATGTGGGTACGCTAACCTTTCACGCTGGTAGTACAAGCCACTTTACAATGACAGCAGATGGAAAAATGGGTTTGTCCACCCTATCTCCATCTGCAAAATTGCATCTATATGATGATACTGAATCAGGGACAATTTTAGAGTCTCAAGCTCATACACTGAGAATCATGTCTCATTCTCTTTCAGGAAACTATATCCAATCTGGCATCGATTTGTCTTCGGGATCGGCTGCACCACTACATTTTACGGATATGTTGGGCACCAATAAATGGGTCTCTATTTTGGCTGATGGAAAGGTAGGAATAGGGACTGCATCTCCCATGCAAAAATTAGATGTGTCCGGTGCCGTTACGTTTAGAGGTGATAGCGATATAGACGCCATTATATCAGGACAAAATAGTCCATTGATCTATGGGACAACCGCTATTTTCCCAGATGGGTTTGGAACACTGGTCATTCAATCGAGTCCTAACGATCCCAAACCGATTCTTTTTGTGACGGGAACAAATGAAAAAATGAGGGTTTCTGGTGACGGGAACGTGGGTATGGGAACGTCTAATCCTCTCTATCCACTACATATCCAACAAAGTGGGACTAATAGTGCTATCTTTGTCGAACGGCTTGGTGAAAGCCAACTCATTTTTCAGGCGCAGTCGTCTTTAGGTTCTATCGGGACAGTATCCAATAATGATATGCAACTACTAACAAATTCAACCGCCAGAATAACATTGAAAACAAATGGCTATGTTGGCATTGGAACATCGTCCCCTGATGCACAATTAGATGTTGCTGGAGGCAATGGTCTTATTGTAAATACAAATAATAATAACTATGGCGGATTTAAGTTAGATACAGACGACTACGGAGATTATCATGTTAACTTTCGAATGGGACGATCTGCACCAACAACCAATGGCGGATATCGATGGTATACCGGGTCTCGCCCAGAACTAGGTGGATCATGGGGGGCGGGCACATTTCAAATGATGCTTACAAATTCAGGATGCCTTTCCATTGGAACAGAGACTAATATTGCTGCTCCTTTAACAATAAAAACCATCTCTTCTGTAGATAACGGCGGTATTCAATTCCAAGAAATGTCTGGGACGAGTAACCGTTTTGGAATCACATTGGGAAGTTCAAACTCTTTGGATTTTTGGGGCTATTCTAGTGGTTGGAACAAACGCATTAGTTTTTTAACCGATGGGAATATTCAGCTTAATCAAGAAACAACCATCAGCGTTACTCCCATTAATAACGCATTAACACTACAAGGAAATGTTGCTTCTACTACGTTGTCTCCAGGAGTGATCGTTGATAATCCCATTACCAAAACAACGGGCAGTCTCTTCGATATCAGAAATAATGGAACGACCATGTTCCTAATCAATGCGTATGGCGGTATCCATGCCATTAGAGGAAAAGACCCTGCGATTATTGGTGATACAAATTACCTGGGACTCTTTCATAATTTTGAAGGGACTATCGAGTTTGCTGCAATGGTGGAATCCATTATTGTGAGTCCTCTGAATTCATCTAGAAAAGGGGACTTGGCTTTTAGAACCCAAAATCAAGGGATCTCTGAACAAATGAGAATTAAATATGACGGTAAGATTGGTATTGGAACATCGACACCTAATGAGAGATTAACAATTGACGGCGCTCTATCTCTTGATGAGTTATCTGACTCTCCAAATATGACAACCGGGTATGGGAAAGTATATTCGAAAACAGATGGGTACCTTTATTTTAAAAATAGTTCAGGACTGGAAACCAACTTAATTGCTTCTGCGTCAGGAAGTTCATGGGTTCCCACTGGCTCTGATATTTATTATTCAGAAGGAAATGTAGGGATAGGAACCCCTTCTCCAGAAACGTCATTACATCTAAAGTCGGTAGCAGCAGCCTCCACTATATTACAATGGGAAGTTGCAGGGGGAACCGTTGATAGGAAGTGGAAAGTATTTGTTACACCTTCAGATGGTTCGTTTTTAATTCAAGACGCTACAGATTCATCAAATCGATTTGCAATTGATACAAGCGGAAAAATTGGGGTAGGAACTACAGCCCCTGAACATTTGTTTCACGTAAAAGATACGGTTGATTCTGTAGCGGTAAAAATTGAAAGATTAAATGGTGCAGATATTTTACAGTTAGCTTGTACCTCTCAAAATGTAAATTTAGATACTAAGTTAGCTTTTGTACATAAAAATTCTATGGGAACTAATCAAACTATGGCAAGGCTAAGATGCTTGACAACTGATATAACAAATGGATCTGAAGATGCTGCGCTGGCAATTAATATTCGTTCTTCTGGATCAGATACACAGGTTGCAAAATTTAATGGAACTACTTGTAGTTTTGGTAAGAATCAGTCATTTCGTGTTACAGATCCCTTTGCCTCTAATGATGCGGCAATTGAATTATATAGGGACAATGGTGGGAATCTTTCAATGTTATTTCATAGTGAAGGAGATTCCTATATCAATAATAGTGGGAAATTTTCAATCGGCGCTACATCTCCTTATGTAGGACTTGTTGGCATTACGAAAAGCCAGTCTAATACATATTCAGCAGGAAATTTTGTTAACTTACCTCATTTGCATTTACACAACTCAGATAACGCTAACGACCGATTTGTTAGTTTAGGATTTAGAACAAAAAGCGGAGACTCGGCTATAGGATTTGTAGCAGGGGCAAGTTTAAATGATTCAGATTTTGTTATTTGTACGGATAACAATTTAAATGGAAGTGAAGTGTTTCGTATTAAAAATAGTGGAAAAATAGGGATAGGAAACGCTGATCCACAAGGGTTAATACACGTCGGAGGTATTTGGCCGATAAGCACAATTGGAGGTGGTTCTGAAAGGTTTGGGTTCTTTAGTTCGACTGAAGAAACGCAATTTATTATCGGGAATATGAAGAATACGGCGGCAGCGAATGAATATGCGAGGATATTGTTAGGAGCAAGAAATAATACAGGAGGTACCGGATTTGCGTATGCTGAGATAAGGGGGATAAAAGCAGGTCCTACAGGTGTATATGGATCGGATCTATCTTTTGGTGTACAAGATGAGGTTGGGTCTAGTATTGAGAAGATGCGGCTGAAAAGTGACGGGAAACTTGGCATAGGCACAAGTGATCCAGACAGTAATATCCATTTCAAAGATGCATTAGGTGATGCAAAAATGACATTGGAATGTTCGGACTCTTTTGATTCGTGGATTAATTACTCTGCTCAAACATCGGAGTTTTCCACAGGGTTTGATAAAACAGACAATTCTTTTAGATTCTGTGGGCATGGGACCATTCAAGCTAACGAGTATATGAGAATAGATTCAGAAGGCAACGTGGGAATTGGAACAAGTAGTCCTATTAACACGGCTAATTATGCATCGTTAACGATTGATAATGGGATATGGGGCGGTCAAATACAATTTTCGTATTCAGGTGGCCACATAGGAAATCGACATAGTGGAAATCCTGGATTAGGTTATTATTCAAATTTAGGGCAAGGTCATCATTTTTGTGTCAATGGATCTTCTTCTGATGTAATGACAATCGACTCATCAGGTAAGGTGGGAATTGGTATAGTGCCATCCTATAAACTCGATATTGAGGGACCTTTTCGGTTAGGTGATAGCGGTGTTTATAAAAAAATAGTCCTATCTACTGGCATATCGTCAGGAATATATGAAGGTGTTTTTGAGATAAAACCTGCAACTGTACCAGGATCTGGAATATCAGAGCATTTGACTCACTTTAAAACAGTGGCCAGTGTAGGATCAACAAGACATGATGTTGCAATTGATGGATGGATGGGGATTGGAACCACGAATCTTACCGCTCGACTTGATGTATCCTCTACATCGTATCCTGAAACTCAAGAACTCTTAGTCAATTTTAGAGGTGGTCGTTCATCAAATGTACAGTCTAATCGATATGTTCAATTGGAAAACAACTTTACTGGCTCGGGATGGGAAAGTCCAGCGCTTGTATTTAAGACCAATGCAAACGCATCTAATCAAAAATCTTATGGCCTAATTTCTATTCTATCTGATGGATCTTTTTCTTTTAAAAATAGAGGTGCAGGGGGAAATATCCCTATTGGAAGTTCAATTGGTGCTATCGAACGGCTACGAATCAACTCAGTAGGCAACGTCACTATTCCTGGCTCGCTATCCAAAGGATCTGGATCCTTTGATATTCCTCATACTGACCCTGAAAAAATAAAAGAGAATGAAAATTACAGGTTACGCCATTATTTCGTGGAAACACCTTCAGCAGGAGGGAATTTATATAAATATCAAATGACATTAAATGAAGGATTTAACACCTTTAAATTACCCGACTATTTTGATCATTTAAATAAAGATTGCTTAGTATGGGTCAATTCCTTTGAACATTTCGGCAGAGGATGGGGTGAAGTAAATGGCAATATCTGTGAAATAACGGTTGAAAAAGAGGGCGTATATAACATCCTTATATTCGGCGACCGGTGCGATGAAATAGCGATGAAAGACTTTGAAACGTATGGCGTGGAATATATAAAAAAATGTCCTACCTCTTAGGAATGAGCATGATATTGGTATGAATTATTGGCTATATGTGGACTATCAAAAATAAGGAGTTTTTAATATGTTAGAAATAATACAAAAAATGACAGAGCCTGAATCGTTAAACACCATTTTAAGTGCAATCGCTTTATTTCTTTATCTAACCGGTCGAATAACTAAAAAGCAGTTTATGGCCGAACAAAAGAAGAGCAAGGGGATCATTCTACCAAGAGAGGCACGAAACGATGTTTCCAATGAAATGCTGGGTGTCATTGGAACCGTAATAAATGGTCTCGATAAAGTACCTGTCCTTAATACAAAATTACCGCTCCTGAAACGATCACTTCCGCAAATTGCGAAATTTATGGTTACAGGTCCATTGGGAATTTTGAGTGATATTGTTTTTAATATCCCTGTTATTGGAAATAAGGTTAAGGCCCCGAACCGAGATAGATTATGATGAAGACAATCTTCTTTGTTTGTCTGATTTTAATGGCACTCTCATCTCAATATTACGCCAAAGATAATAACTATTCCTATATCCGTATAAACCCAAAGGTTAAGGTCGGGAAAGTTGAAAATGGAAATCATTTTATGGATGTCGTTTTTGGTAAATTTAACTGGCGACTGAATGATCAATTTGCCGTCGCAGGGGGCGCTAGTGTGGGATTTACCGCGCCAAGAAGCAGTGTGGCCAAAATGAATCACTACATGAACAGACTTACCGTCAAAGCGTCATATCGACCCTTTGGCGGATTAAGCTATTTTGTAGAAGCAAATTTCTCAAACCTTATTGATGGCTCTAATAATCCTGTCGGATACTTTAGAACGGGGCTACCGGGACAATCGGGAAACTATCAGGCTATTGGGATTGAGTTTGATTGGTTTGAGTTTACAAAATAATCATGAGTACATCCACATTAAAGACAGACGTTGCTGTATTGAAAAATCAAGTTAAAGACCTTCAACATTTAAAAGAGATTAGCCAAGATACCTCTGAAAAAATACCGTTATTAGACGGGCGAATTGATGGTATTGAATCTGTGACTTCTGAGTTGAAAAAAGTACAACTCAAAATATTTGAAAATACCCAAAAAATGCTAATTCAACAAGAAAAAACGGCGGGTGTTCTACGCTTAATTCGTAAAGAGATAGAACATTATGATAAGGAAATTCAGATGTTGAGAAATAAGGTCAGTAAAACGGTTAATGAAGCTGAATTAGAAGCATCTAATTCTAAAGTTGATACGCTTGAAAAGAAACTTAATGAAAAACCGAATAGTCATGACGTTAACCGGAAAATAGATCGAATATGGCGGTTTTTATATTGGATTCCCGGTGCAGTTGCCGCCGTAATTCTCTTTTGGGTCACCGTATTTGATCAGATAAAAGAATGGATTGGATAATTGACTTAAGCACTATTAATAGGATCTAAATCTGACATTAAATCTATCCTGAAAGGCATCCATGAATTCAGATTCTGTTAAGCCTTTCTTTTCAAATTCTTTTTCGGTTAAACAAACCACGTAGTTTTTGGTATCTTCATAAAAATCACCGGATTTTAAAGCGGTACAAAATACAGTTTTGCAGGTAATTTCAATGTCACGCTCACGTACAAATGAATATCTATCGTCTAATGTATCTATATACGCTTGAAATAAAAAGGACTCTTTTTTGTTTTTTAAGATAAAGTATATATTTTCTCCAAGATGAGATTGAATTGATTTTGCAAGACGCACTTTATCTACGACCGTATTGACCCGATAAATATCAAAAAATAATTTATCAATTACCCCTTCTTTTAGAGGGTTACCGCACTGGTGACATGAATAATGAGAACTAATAGACTGTCGTTCCAAATTTGAGAATGTGAGCTGATTTGTTTTAGGGTCCTTATTTTTCAATGAAACAACTGGAAACTCTACAAATTTCTCACAGCCACAAACCACACAAGATAAGTGAGGAGTGATCACCTTGACGCATGCCCTTTTTGTAGGGCTTCATTAACCCTCAGTGAACGTCCTTTGAAAAATTTACCGTTTAACTGTTGAATAGCAGCCTCTCTTCCATGACTCATCACCACAAATCCAAACCCTTTAAACCGACCCGATTCTCTGTCATTGATAAATTTGACGCTGGTCACAATGCCATGTTTTTTGAATAGCTCAAATATATCTTCTTCTGTTACTTGATATGGGATATTCCCTACAAAAATTGTTTTAGTCATTTTTATTAATGCTCCTTTTTTTATTTTTAGACTGATTGCATCCGGACAAAACACCATAAACGGCATTAGTTTTTACAAAAAAAATCAACCACCTCCTTTAATGAATACCGTTGTAAATCCCGCAAGAAAATCTTCTTCTTCTGAAGGTGAGATACGGATATCAGATAAATTTTTCCTTGGGTTTTAAGAACACCCCAAGCCGGGGAATATGCTTGTTTTTGATACAGGTCATGAAGCTTTGATAATAGTCGTACCTGATGGGGCTTAAAAACAGTGGAGACACTAAATGACCTTCTATTTTTTGGAAGATATTTGAATTCCAAGTAATAGGCCCTGCCATTATCTAATATACAGTCAAAGGGCTTATTTCCTGTCCGATAACCATCAGGAATCTTATAAAAAAAGGCGCGTCTATAGTGACGTGATACCATTTCAGAAAATTGAGTAATAAACCGTTTCTCGGGTTGTTTCACTTAGACTACCCCCCGTTCAGAGAATTGTTTTAGTGATTTTTCGGGGTAATCTTCGATACTGTTAAAGGCGTCTCTAAATGCAAAAGGACCAATATATGTCTTGATGATATTTTCCTTTTCGATATCATCAATGGTTTCAGGCTTAATCAGTTTAAGGGTATTATTGTCATCTACCTTAACAATCCGAAATCCCTTTTCACGAAGAATTTTTACTGCATTTGCAAAGCCTTCAGTTTTGTCGGTATAACGTGCGTAGTAATATAGTCGCCGCCAATACATTGAATCTGCCTTATGTGTTTTTGTTGGATCGGGATCGTCAAATCGTTCTTTGGATACGGTACCACTGAACATTCTGATAACGAAATGGACCGTTCGAACATGCTCTTTTCCGACCTTATCAGGGAGCCCTGCCAGCGCATCCTGAAAGTATTCAGCTTCATGTTGTTGGTAAATCGCATAGTCTTTTAAGGGGAACTTGTCTTTATTAAGTGAATTTTTAACGATATAGACATATTCATCAACAGGGTCAAACCAGACCTTGGTATACGCATACGGTTCTTCTGACTCAAAAAAACGATCGATGCTCAGAGGAATAAATTGGGGGTCATTGTGTGCGGATGTCTTTGCCATGTTTTTCCTCTAGAAAGGCCCATATGTCGTCCTTACATAATTTGATCTTTTGATAAATTAAATCGTCATTAATGACCCCTCGGATAAACCCTTGTTCAAAAAACCGTTTAACCGTTTTGTCACTACACTTTAAAAGTTTTGCAGCCTCAGATAAACTGCACCAATTGTGTCGTGTTTCGTAATACGCTTCTATTTTTCTAATACAGTCATAGTATGTATCTGATGCAGCATTAGCATCTTCAATTCCGATATGATTAATGATTTTCCCGACGTTATAGTAGATAAGGTCAATGGGATACTTTTTGTTGGGCGTATATTTAAGAAATTCATGGATGTCCATCCCTTCAAAGTTTCTTTTGGTATATTTTTTAGACCTCAATTTCATCCTCCATATGATAGCTATCATTATCTTCAAGTAAGGTTCCTTGTGACTCTAAGTTACCTGCAACGTCAGATGTCTTTATCAAACTCATATTTGAATACTTCATTTCCTGCTCGATAATCGCATTGATATGATCTTTATAAAAAAGCTTCACCTCTGATATAAAATGCGGCCATTTTTCTGGGTCATAAACAACATCACGTCGTGAAATACGGAGTAGGAATTTTTCAGATAAAAAATCAATTAAATAATTGGCTTTTAGGGGATCTCCCGGTGATACTCTGATTCTTAGTGTTTCTAAGTCTTTGATCTGTCGATCCATGAAGATGCTCAAGAACTTGGCATACGTGAGTTCCAGTTCAGGGAAGACCGTGAAAAATAGGCTATGTAAATCCAAATGATCTTTTGCTATTTTAGATTCGTTTTTTTCCTTTATGGTGTACTTTAATAACCCCACATTATCTGAGTCCAAATGTGGCTCTAAAATTCCCTTTACATACGCATCAACATGATCGGGATTAACGATTAAGCACTCCCCTATATTAAAGGGTCTTACATGTCCGAATACGTCTCGTTCTTCTTCTGTTCGATTAAAAGACGTACAAAGAATAGCCATACAAATGGCCATTTTTGCCAATTTGAACCGATACGACTTGGGATCGATCAGCGGAATATCTACTGTATATTTATCGCCTAACCGTAATACTTCACTTAATATATACTTCTCCGTTTCAGGATGAATCCAAATATTGTTGGCACATCGTGTCCAGGCATAAGCGGTAAGGACTTTGAAGTGGTCTTTCGTCAATATTTCCGGGACGCGCTGTTGCAGTGAGGATAAGTTATTGATCTGTTGTGGCAACACCTCATCTTCATGTAATAAAAAAATGTTATCCAACCGCCGGACATCTTCACGACTATTATGGAAAATACCCAATGCCGCTTTGATAGGCGGATTAAACTGCTTGAGTTTTAAAATTCCTGGCGGTGATGTATAAAGTAACATCCGAACCCGTGCCATCATTGTGCGTTGAATGACCTTGGTATACCGAATAACGCCTTCTGACCGGATACCTGTCAGTAGACCCATAATCTCTTTGTTTGTTTTTTTGAATTCGTCCCATCCCACCATTCCTAAATCATTTCTGGGTAAAATGCCTTGACTAAAGACATCGACTCTCTCCCCTTTACCCATACCGCCAATTAGACCCGCGATAGTTGTATTGGCTCCTTCCAGCAATTCATAGGTTGGGCAAAACTCGTTATATCTTCGAAAACTCTCTGACTTTCCTGTTCCTTGATCGCCTATGATCAACGCTTGACCCCAACCACGATGCATGAATTGGCCTGCCAAGGCGAAATTTTGAGGGGTCCAAATCGTTGTTAACAGGGCATGCGCTGTTGTTAAGGTGCCGACCATATTGAGGATATTGATAGAAATATAGGTCGCTAATTTATGAACATGATCAACGGTAGATTCGCCTTGCTTGACCTTAAAGGCATCCATTAACGCCAGCTCATGGGACCCTACCTTAAAGTTATCTAGATTATTGAGTTCAGGAATAGCATGATTGGAACATAATAATGTCTTGTGATCCTTGGGGGCGGCTTCTGCCTTGGTTGTAAATGTATATTTTGAGTTTTCTTTAATTTTTTCGTTGCCCACATAAAATAATGTGGCAGAGATATCAGATTTACCGGAAACAATGGGGTTGTTTTTGTCTACAGATTCAGACACTCTTGTTTCTACGGATGAATAGACCTTGCTTGAAAACTCAACGCTCTGAAAGCAGCTTTTCGGAATATCATTTGCCCGTTTAAATGCGTCTTGTGCACTATTTCGTGAATGTGAAATATAGGCTAAAAATGATTTTGGATGAGATTTGAAGTCTCGATGGAGTTTAATATCAGGTGTTTTTTGGACAGGACAACGATTAATCGCTTTAC
>JACLAC010018614.1_pt1 | contig 11985 bp, 2 predicted proteins | sample 8027881 | NCBI WGS metagenome assembly JACLAC01 (sample SAMN15725517, study PRJNA655200) | protist metagenome | isolation source: fluorescence activated cell sorting (FACS) single amplified genomes of... | place: Spain: Blaines Bay Microbial Observatory, Mediterranean Sea | collected 2016-01-19 | reverse complement strand
TGTAATCGAGATACATTTGTTCAACACTGGGCCATTTCAGCCTTAAACGTGCTTCACAAATCGCAAGTATTTCCTCATGGTTTGTACTCGGTAACAATAGAAAAACATTGGGTAAATCAGCCAACAAATTTTTGACTTGTTCGAGTTGACTTTCCTCTGGATAGTAGGAATGACCAGCTCCAAAATCAATAATCGAATCTCCAAAGTCAGCAAGAATACGCTCAACAGCCCCCATATCAAAAGTCTTCCAATAATTCGCTTTGTCTTCAAAATGTTCATGTTTGGAGTCTATTGATACACGAAACCCCTGCTGAAAGTAATAATACCACCGCACCCAATCCATAGGAACATTTCTAATTCCTGTTCTCTCTTCCAACATTTTAGCTATTGTTGTTTTTCCCGATGCCATTGGACCAATAAAAATGATTGGTAATTTGTATGTCATGATTTTTCCAAAATTAGAAAAGGCCTACAAAAAAACATATCCTATTCATATTTCACTTCGAATTATCTCTTTTTTATATCCTCTCTCAAACCCAAAAGATCTCTCCTATATCATTGAAATCTCTTATTGAAAATTAGCATTGTTCCTGTTTTATGTTTAAATAGTATAAGGTATATTCGTACAAAATTTTCTTATCCTCGGGAGACACTTATGAAGAGAACTTTCCTGTTGCTCCTCTCTGTAGGATGTAATTCAGATAAGGGAGTCACCGCATTTAACCCACCACCTGAAGTTCGAATCACCTCACATATGTCTGGTGATGATGTCTATGAAGGAATGGCATCTGTATTTCAAGCTTCCGTTAGTGATTTAAACCATGATTTCGGTGAACTCACTGTTTCTTGGTCTAGTGATTCCAGAGAACTCTGTCCACCAATGCCACCAGACACCAATGGTGATTCTATTTGTGTAGTAGCATTACTCGATGGTGAAACAGCGGTCTCAGCAGAAGTTCGTGACCCTGAAAATGGTTTGGATACAGATTCAGTCTCTCTCAATGTTGTTGCAACATTTCCCCCATTAATTTCGATATACTCACCATTTTCTTCTGGAGTGTATTACACAGATCGACTGATTCTCTTCGAAGGAAATGCTTCGGATGCAGAAGATGACAACAATTCATTGTCGCTTTCTTGGGAGAGTAGTATTGATGGAATATTGGAAATGGATGTCGTCGTAGATGATCAAGGAGACTTTTCAAGTTCTGGAACCCTTTCCTTAGGAGAACATGCTCTAACAGCTATGGTAGAAGATTCCTCCGGAAAAACAGCAGCACAAACTATTTTTGTTGACGTTGGTCCCCCCAACACACCACCATCTTGTGAAATTCTTTCACCAGATTCAGGTTTGGTTGGTGTTGAAAGTGAAATTTTACATTTTGAAGCCTTGGTTTCAGATGCAGATATATCCCCAGATCAACTCCAAATCATTTGGAGTTCAGACAAAGATGGAGAATTGGGTAACAGCACCGCTTCCTCAAGTGGAGAAGTACTTTTTTCATATGGTGATCTCAGTGTCAATACACATACCATCACCATGACAGTCACTGATGAAATCGATACGACGTGCACTGATTTACTGCTATACACCGTAGGAACACCACCGACAGCAATCATCACAGAACCTTTGACAAATGCTCTGTTTAATGAGGGAGAAATTGTTACCTTTGTAGGACAGGTTTCCGATAATGAAGACCTACCAGACCAATTGATGGTAACACTTGAAAGTTCATTAGATGGCGAACTTATCGGTTCCACACCAACCTCAAATGGTGAAATCCTTTTTAGCACGGTCGAATTGTCTTCAGGTATCCATACCCTAACACTCAGAGCGGTTGACACAGATGGTTTAACAGCAAGTGATTTGGTAAATGTTGTAGTGAATGGTGTTCCAACCATGCCCACCCTCACAATTTCTCCAAATCCAGCAAGCACCGAAGACACACTTCTCGCTTCTGCTACAGGTTCTACCGACCCTGAAGGTTCTGCCATCACCTATGACTATGAATGGTTACTAAATGGGGGTTCTACTGGAATAACCGGGTCCATGCTACCATCTCTAGAGACCTCGAAACATCAAATTTGGACAGTCCGTGCCACACCAAATGATGGAATCACAGATGGCCCTCTAGCTGAAACCACAATTACAATTGAAAATACACCTCCTGTGGTTGATCTGGTAAGTATCACCCCCAACCCTCCAACAACCCATGATGTACTTTCCTGTTCAGCTACTTGGACAGACCCCGATGAAACACCAAACATGGATATATCTTGGAGCCATGATGGAATATCATTAGGAAACACATCCCAACTCCAACTCAGTCCTGACATAATTTCTCCAGATGATGTGGTAATTTGTACCGTTGAAGTAACAGATTCTGATGAAGAAACGGCCTCTTTAACCACAAGTACCACAATACAAAATACCGCACCTCAAATCACATCATTGACCATTGATCCCAATACAGGTATTACAACAGCAACAGAGCTACATTGCAATGTTCAAGTTGTTGATACAGATGAAGAGACAGTAGACGTGATATACCAATGGACCAACAGTTCTGGAGTGACCTTAGGAAATGACTCTCAATTGAATTTAACCCCAGATATGATTCAACCCACTGAAACTGTGACATGTTCTGCCGAGGTTTCCGATGGTTTTGGGGGAACAGATATAGCCTCAGAAACTGTGACCATCGACAATACACCTCCTGAAATTTCAGTTTCTCTCAATACCAATACAGCACAATCGGGTGATTCGATTACCTGTAATGTTGAAAGTACAGATCCTGACGGTGGTGAACCGACCATAACAATTTCTTGGACGGTTGCTGGACAATCCTATGGTTCTGGTGCCTCCATATCCTTGTTTGGAGTTGTTGCTGGTGATACTGTAATTTGTAATGCTGTGGCAGAAGATCTTAATGGTGGTCAAGTTTCAGGTAGCGCTGAATTGACAGTAGCCAATAGTGCACCAACCATTTCAAGTGTATTGATCGATCCTCCCCAACCCTATTCCTACGACAATTTGACTTGTCTTGTTCAAGGGAATGACCTAGATGGAAATACGATTAATTGGGACTATGTCTGGACAATAAATGAGCAAACTACTGATTTTGGAAACCAAATCAATGGGCCTTTTTATGTTGGAGACGACATCAAGTGTACAGTTGTTGGTAATGATGGTTTCTTAAATAGTTCTGAAATTTCAGCTGAGGTTACTGTACAAAACAGTTTACCTGTTGTTGACTCGGTCATATTGAGTCCCTCTGCTGTGTATACCGATGATCCCATCGAAGCTATCATATCTCTATCAGATGCTGATCAAGAACATCAAAATCAAATGTCTGCAACCTATACATGGCATGTCGATTCATCAATCGTTCTGGAAACCTCCTCTGTCCTACAAGGAAGTAACCATTTTGAAAAAAACCAAACAGTATATGTCGAAATAACCCCTCAAGATGGTCTTGATTCAGGGCTAACAGTAAATTCTTCCTCCATTATCATTAGCAATTCTCCCCCTGAGGCTCCGACTATCTATATTTCTCCAGAACAACCGGTTGCTGGGCATCATGATATAGAGTGTCTGGTTGAACAAGATAGTTATGATGCTGATGGAGACTTTGTTTCCTATTCATTTGAATGGACCGTTGATACAGATCCAACCCTAGCACTGACATCCGAATCTATTAGTGGTAACCAACTTCTTCCAGAAGAGATCTGGACATGTTCTGTTACACCCAATGATGGAACAGATGATGGTATATCAACACAAGAAGATGTTGAAATTTTGGGAGGTTGTGCAGGTCTTGAATTTGATGGGGTTGATGATGGTGCTATAGTTGAAGACGATCTCCATCTTCAGTTGGATGGTCTCTCGGCATTGACATTAGAGTCTTGGATCTACAATTATGGGATGGGAGGAACGTATAGAAACATCTTGCGAATTGGTGATCTTGGAGCGGCTGGAAGAGGTATTTTAATGCGTTTGGGTTCTTCCTCTACTCCAGAAGCTACCAACAACCGCCTCGAGATAATGTTGGGAACAGATACTATCCCCGATACATACTTGGTCACGACACCTGTAGTTGAAGACCGCTGGATGCATGTCGCTGCGGTATATGATGGAAGTGAACTCCGTCTTTATGTTGATGGATTTTTGGAGGCTTCTACATCATTGACCGGTTCAATCACCGTTTTTGATTCTGGATCAGGTATTGGTATCCGACCAGATACCCATAATGAAGTATTTTATGGGATATTGGGTAAAACTCGAATTTCTGACACCGTTCGATATAGCAATGATTTTACACCTGCTACCCTGTGGAATGTAGATTCTTCAACAATCGCACAGTGGAACCCTAGTGGTGCTGGTAGCATATTCTCAGATGTCGCTGGCACATATAATGCAATCATCGATGGTGCCTCGTGGATAGAATCCTGTCCCGAAGAGGACTATGATTCTGATGGTGCTGTCTCTTGGCAAGATTGTAATGATGAAAATCCCGCTATTCATCCTTCCGCCCAAGAGATTTGTGATGGGATTGATAATGACTGTGATGGATTGGTTGATACTGATGATGACAGTCTAGATTTGTCCAGTTTAGGAACATTTTATCAAGATCTTGATAGTGATGGATATGGAGATCCAGATTTTCCACAATCATCCTGTTCCCAACCCAATGGATATGTGAGCAATAACGTGGACTGTAGAGATGATAGATATGCGGTTCATCCATATGCTTTGGAGATCTGTGATTATATCGATAATGATTGTGATAATGATATTGATGATGCTGATTCGAGTTTGTCGTCAAGTTCTGGAAATACATATTATCGAGACTCTGATGGTGATACCTACGGAAATTCGAGTATATCGACTCATGCTTGCTCAAAACCCAATGGCTATGTTCTTGATGATGATGATTGCAACGACAATAATGCCTCCATACATCCAGGTGCCACAGAAACCCCCAATGATGGTATTGATCAAGACTGTGAAGACGGAGATCTTATTATCGATGAAGATGTAGATAATGATGGGTATACAGAATCCGAAGACTGTAATGATGATGATGCAACTATTCATCCAAATGCCACTGAAATTCCCAATGATGGTATTGATCAAGACTGTGAAGACGGAGATTTGGTTGGTGATTATTTGTGTGATGATAGTTGCTCTCATTCCAATGACAACATTTGTGATGATGGTGGTGACCCTGCCCTACCTTTTAGCAACAACACATCATATTCATTTTATGATTCTTGTGATTTTGGAACGGATTGTTCCGATTGTGGTGTTCGACCGGCTTGTACCAATACATGTACTTGGGATTTTGATGGAGAATGTGATGATGGTCGTTTTGGAGATTATGCAGCTTGTTACAGAGGAACAGATTGTGGTGACTGTGGCTCCTACTAAGATGAATGCACATCAATATTCTACAACAGAGATTTTTCTTACTCAAACAACAAATATATTTGTTGTTGGTATCCTCTCGTACAAACGAATTCAAAAACAACATTAGAAAATGTGAAATTATTATTGTGAATTGAAATGTAAGAAGAGACTGATTTTACAAATATTCAATCATTCTTGGAAGGATCAACACTTGATGGTTGAAGAGTTGGAAATTGATACCGATAGCCAATGGTTGGACTTATGAGATGTGATCGGGTTTCTCCTTGTATTGTATTTCTCCACATATAAGTTGTATAATTACAACCTCCATATACTTGTCCAACAGGAAGAAAATAATTACCTAGAATAGCAACTTGGAAACCAATTCGAGTATTTTGCTCTGTACTGATTGGGAATTTTGTATTATCAATTTTACCTTCAACTGTACCCTGTAACAATTGCACTGTAGGTCCAAGCCAAATTTCGGGTTGTACTTTAGGAACCTGATGAAATACTGTTCGCAAAGATACCCCCAGTTCACCCTCTTTTTGTTTCATGTCATAAATAAAAGAACTTGTTGGCATTTCAGGAATCTTGCCTTCACCTGATGCTTTTGCTTGATGGTAGCTACCATGAAAAACCAAGCCAAACATATGATTGAGATAAGAAAATTGAACACCGAGTTCCAATTGTGGTATAAATCCAGCACCTAAATCACTTGTTGAAAGAGCTGGTGCCATTTCAATTCCACCCCAAAAATACCCAGAGGTTATCGAAGAACTTTCCTTTGTTTCCTTTTCTTTTTTAGAAACATTCTGTTCGCTATCTTCCGATTTTTTTTGTAAAACTAACGTCTCTTCAGAATTAGATATTGTTTCTTCATCTTTGGTCTTATCTGTCTTCTCCTCGGTCGTTTCATCAATGTTTTCTTCTTTAGGAGCAAGAGATGAATTTGATTCTGCCATTACCATTGAAGGCAGAAAGAACAATACACAAAAATATTTCATAAAAACCTCTAGTCATCGAAATGTATGGAATTAATAGTTGATCCAATCAACAGTTGTGGTTGCTATTTGGGTATCTGATTGACCTCCTATGAGAAAGAATACAGAAGATTCTTTTGTATTTCCTGATAAATATCTTGCATGTGACAAAGGAGAAGCCATGGAGTTCCAATTCTTCATTTCAGGAGGATCTTCGTTTTGACATATATTTCCAATACTGCCATTGTTTTTTAATTCTTCCCCACATAATTCTGCTGATTTGGAGGAGTCTAAATAATTTCCATCATATCCACCAAAAGCATATAAATAGCCACTAGCCGCTCCATATCCATAACCTGCACGACTTCCCATCGAAGAATCAATTTCCAAAAGTGTCGTGGTTTCACCGGTAAAATAAAGTTGTCCTGTCAAAGACACCTGCCCTACTTCTAGGATATTTTCTATATCACCAGAACTTCCCATTCCACTCCCAAAATATACATAAATGGTTTCACCTGTAGTCGTATGATTCAATGGTTGGATCATTCCCGGTAATACTGGTGTAATTGTTGTGGTCGTACCTGCATTTGGATCTCCAGAACGAACTTCAGCATCTACCAAATATGCTCCACATTGCCATCTTGGAAGAGCAAGGGAAAGAGTGTTTGTTATCCATGTTCCCACAGTATGATCATGTTCAGACGTGATCGTAATCGGTAGAAACTCTATACTATCGAGAACCGTTCCATTTTCATCTCTACCTCCTGCCACATATAAGTAATATTCATCTTCATGAGCAGGGTCCTGAGAAGCTACTATACAGCCTCCTTCTCTGGACTGATTCATACTAGGTAAAGTCGCCCAAGCTCCAAGTGCTCCAGCTGGAAGAGGAGTTGTTGTTGCATCTGTAGTGGATCCGATATCTAGATATGATGTTTGATTTTCTATTTCAGCGACAAGCTCCTCATTTCCAGGAGAGTCATCAGCAATCGGAGAGCGGTAAATTCGATATCCACTGGCATGATCAATCGCTTCCCATTCTAATAGAATTTCTAAATTTTTGCCTTCCACTTCTGGAATACGAATAACAAATGGGTCACTAGCTAAACTTTCTCCATTTGGATTCTCCTCATATGATGATGGAAAAACAGCAGAAACCCTATAAATATATCTACCTTGTCCCAAAGTACTAAGATCATTGAAATTTAAATCAATATTAGAAATACGTGGAGCTTCTATTGGATCTAAAATCTGTGCTCGAAGAACAGTGTTGGTTGCTGACGTACTATTATTCCCCCCCGCTAAATAAATATATCTACCAATCGTAACTCCCGTTGTAAGGGTTTTTGCTTCGGGTAATTCTGTGGGAAGTATTGTCCAAGTTTGGATATCACCATATCTATCGACTTGTGCTCTCTCTATACTTGTAAAAGCATTCGAACTGCTACCATCATCTCCTCCAATGGCATAAAGATATCTAGATGCCTCTGTAGCACGACCTGCTGCCGCTGCCGGTGCTCGTCTCGCTATATTCAATTCTGTTCCCGCTTGAAAATCTGCTAAATTTCCAGATGGTGTTGTAATCGACAACGAAGAATATTCTATGGTTGCACCATTGGTATTAATTAACTCTACAACACAAATCAATCCGGCTGTAGCAGCACTCATGTCAACTGTGATGGTAAAACTTTGAGAATCTCCACTTCCTACTGATACAGGTATAGTTGTAGTTGCAGCCGTTGGATCATTTGTCTCTTTACACAATAAAGAAGCTTCTGTTAGATCCAAGTTATCACCTAAAACGGTCAATTCTCCACCAAAACTTGTATTGAAAGATCCTGGTTTAATTCTTCGAACAGATGGCAAAGGAACCTCAAGGATTTCTACAGCATTTGCCATAAAACCAACGCCTCCATTTGGATTTATAACAATCAGATCATAAAATCCAGCAACAAGGTCACTTGGAATTAACGCATCCAGTTTTTCGATATTTTGATAATTAATTCCAAAAACCTCTGTTGCCAAAGCACCAGTATCAGTGGAAGGGTTAAGGTATAAACGAGGAATCTCAATAAAGTTTTCCAAACCAGAACTGGTATCTGAAGTAATTTCTACCGCAGTGTAGTCTCCTGTATACCCAAATGGAGGAGTAATACTATCTAAAGATACCGAAAGATCACTTTCTACATAAAAAGCATTGTCCAAAGAAGAGGAACAAGTCAGCTCATCCTCAAGGTGAATATGATACTCTCCTTCTGTAAGTCCTAAAGGAATTATAAATTGAACCTTATTCGGATTGTTTATATCATAAGTGAATGCAACAGTTGTTTGAACATTCGTAATAGCTTCCTCAATAACTAGTGATATTACACCATCATTAATGTCTGAAGCATAAAGTGTAGCTTGCAAATTTATTTCAGAATATACAACTTGTGGATCCACAAAGAACACGAGTGGGGAAGAATGTAATTCTAAAGAGTTCGAAACTTCATCAAAGCATTGATCCTGATTGGTTACCTGAACATCAAAAACACCCTCTCCAAAAGAGGCTGGTAGGGTAATCGTAAGAGAAGTGCTATCATTGAATACCACATCACTGATGGTTTGCCCATCTACTGTTACTATAGATGTGTTGGTAAACCCCTCGCCATCAATCACAAAACTACGACCGTCATCACATAATTCAGATGGAGACACTGATGTTATAATTGGCGGTCCAGTCAACTCAAAAGTTCTATCTGTATTCGAAGAGCAACCAACTTCACTTGGATTGACAACTTGCATGACAAGGCTTTGCTCTGAATTCCAAGCAGATAAATCAACATCAATGAATAAAGAATCACATAATTCCGAACCGGTTGTTCCAAACTGGGTACACCCACCAACATCTGATGGTATATATAATTGACCTCCCATATACACTTGAGGCAAAGAACCATCTTCATATTTTACAAAACTCTCTCCAATAATTTCAATTTTAATGGTTTCTGGAGATTCATAGCAAGCAGAGTTGGGTAAGACTTCTGTAATGGTTGGTGCTCCTACAACATCGAGTAATTGTTCTTCAGATGAGGAACAACTTGCCTGTGCTGGATTGGTAACAACAATGGGATGGCTTCCTCCTTCAATCGAACTTTGTGGAAGTGTAAATTTTATCTGTCTACATGAGCGACTAGCTAAACTATTGGTTAATGTCGTACAATTTTCCAAGCTGGATATGATAGGATTATATGTCCCTATAGCTATACTTGGAAACTGACCTTCTATTTCTAAAAAATTGGATCCATAAACAACTACTTCCAAATCTCCTTGTTCTATACAGGATAAATCCAAGGAAGCTCCACTTACAATCGGTGGTGTGAACACCTCCAAGGTTGTTTCTGTAGTTGAACATTCAGTTGGAGAAGGATTGGATAAGGAAACAGAATGAATCCCACTTGGTAGGGAATCCTGTATGAGAGTAAAAGAGGCACTTGTACATTGTGACCATTCCAAATTATTATCTAATGAGGTACAATCAGCAAGACCATCCGCAGAAATAGACAAATCCAAAACGTGTAAACTGGGAAGAGTATTGGTTGTCAAATTGCCCAACAAAGTGTTACCTGTAAGTGTAATATTTTGATTCTCATCACTTAAACAAACACCTAGTGGTTGTATATCTGTGAGAGATGGAGCTACAAATACATCAAAATTTTCTTCTCCAGAAGTACACTGTGAAGGATCTTGATTGGTAACTTGAATATTATAACTTCCAGCAGTATAGGCATTTTCTACAATCTCAAGATGAATTTCAGAACACAATTCTCCACCATTTTCAAGAGTTGTACATGAATCACCAAAGAGAGTATCTTGTGTTTGTCCATCAACTGTTACTGTTGGATGCGTTCCATCTGTTCGAAAAAAGAAATTCTCTCCCTTGAGAATAAGTGATTGTGCCCCTTGTTCCAAACATTCCATATCGTTTTCTATAGAGACGAGTACAGGTGCTGGTAGAATTTCTATAGTATGAGATTCTTCAATACTGCAATCAGCATCTTGCGGATTGTGAATAGAGATATTGTATAGTTCTGGAGTCAAAGAGTTTTGTGAGAGAATTATTTCCAATGTATTACAAACCTCCCCTCCAGCTGGACCTACAAGTGATGTGCAATCTGTTGCAGAAACAACATTAACTGGTATATTTCCAACCAAAACATCCGGATAGATACCATCGGAACTCACATAAAAAGAACTTCCAAAAAGAAGATAATTCTGATCTCCTTGTTCAATACAATCTTGAGATTTAGATACCGAAAACAAGTGTGGACGAGATATAGTTTCATATTGAGGATTGTTGATAGAATCACAAGTCTGCTCAAAAGGATTTTCGACAGAGATCTCATATACCCCACTAACTTGTGTACTTTGAGGAAGAGTTACTTTGATCTCCGTACAAACCTTTCCAAGTTGAGGACCTGTTAAATCCGTACAGTTGTTTTCCGAATGAGCAAGCACACTTATACCACCCATCATTATCGTAGGAGGAGTTCCATCAGCTAGAAATACAAAATGCTCTCCTGTGAGTGTCATATCTTGGTCAGATTGATTGGTACATTCTATCTCTGTATTTACTGTAGTAACTTGAGGAGTTCCCAACAATTCAATACTTTGTATCTCTTCTGAAACACATTCTGCGGTATTGGGATTTGTAACCACTACATTATGAACACCGAGAGCTTCAGCATCTTCTGAAAATGTAAAATGAAGTGTTTGACAGAGTTGTCCTGCTTGTGAACCTGTTAGTTCAATACAATCATCCAAATCATGTGCCAATACACTATAAGAACCGATAGATACCAAAGGAAGTTCATTTTGGGTAGTCAAAAACCCCTCTCCAACTATCGTAATTTCATGTGCTCCCTCTTCGAGACAAGTCATTTCATCACTCAAAGATAAGACTTGTGGTGGTGGTATAATTTCAACTTCGACCACTTCTTCACTTACACAGGACAACGGTTCTGGATTCAATACGGTAATACCATGGATTCCTATACCTAAGCCATCCTCTGGAAGATCAAATGCGATATCTGTGCATGTTTTACCACCTGCAGGACCTTGTAAATCTGTACAATTACTGAGTGTAATGTCTTCTCCTGTAAGATCGATTTCACCATATTGAACAGTTGGTTTGATATCTATGAGATTGCCATCGACATCCATTTCTGTCAAAATAACAAAACCATCTCCTTGAATCGTTGTCTCTTGCTCTGACTGACTCAAACATTCCAACTCATTGTTATATGCTTGTACAAATGGTTGTGCTATGATTTCAAAGAAAATCTCTTCCTCAGAAACACATTCACTACTATGCGGATTGATCACTTGAAGAGAATGAATTCCAATATTGATATCCTGTGGAAGAATGAAGGATAATTCCGTACAAATTTGGCCACCAATTGGTCCATCTTCGGAACAATTTGATGCTATTGTTGTATAATAATTCTCAAGCTCTGGCACAAAGACTTGTGGGGTTTCTCCAGTAGATAAAACCAAAAAGCCCGAGCCATCAATCACAAAAGTTTTTTCACTTTGATCAAGACAATCTAAATT